>Ga0172379_10003806_pt1 | contig 23366 bp, 20 predicted proteins | sample GrowelOW334metaG_FD_119756 | JGI IMG/M metagenome (GOLD analysis project Ga0172379, IMG submission 119756) | Groundwater microbial communities from an aquifer near a municipal landfill in Southern Ontario, Canada - Groundwater well OW334 metaG | ecosystem: Environmental > Aquatic > Deep...
TTGATTGCTGCAGTCTGTACATCCTTTAAAGATAACGCTGCATTTTTAATTGCCCCAACAGCCGATTCGGCCTTGTTCATGAGGTTTTTGGCGCCATTGGCAGTAAAAAGAGGGGAGTCGCTCTGCAGCTGTAAAACAAAAAGAAAAACAACGGCGGCCGTAAAGATTCCGCCAACTGCAATTAAAAACTTCTTCATTGCCCGAATTGTAATTTCTTTATTACGTTTTGTAAATCCATTGGCAGCGGAGCCAAGATTTGGACTTGCTTTTTGAGGATAGGATGGAAGAAATTAACTTCGGCTGCATGTAAAAACTGTCTGCCAAGCCTAAAATGAATGCGGAATTTCCTGTTAAAATGCGGATCTCCATATTTTGAGTCCAAAATCACAAAATGCCCCACTTTTGCAAAGTGCTGGCGGATTTGGTGCTTGCGGCCAGTGTGAATTGTGGCTTCTACAAGGGCACAAAGAGGGCAGGACTTGCCGCGGAAAACTTTTATAATTTTATAGTTGGTTTCTGCCGGGACCAATTCTTGGCTTGCACGAGCGTGTAGCGGAATGGAGATGCAGCTGCCATTTGGAACTCCCTGTACAAGCGTGGCATATTTTTTGCTGGTATTTTTGTCTGTGAATATTTTTGCAAGTTCAGGTCGGTCTTTTTCGTATTTGCCAAACATTAAAGCGCCGGAAGTCTGCGAGTCCAAGCGGTGAAGCACATATGGCTTAATGCCTTTTTCGGCAAACTGTTTCTCGGCCATGCCCAAAATAGACTGATTTAATTGGATGTTGTTCCCGGGAACTGTTGGAATGCGAGGTGGTTTGTTTACGACAAACATAAAATCATCCTCATAAACAATTTTTAGATTTCTCGAATTTTTCTTATTTTTTTGCATGCTTTATTTTTCTCCAAATATAAAATGCTATTGCTGCGATTATTAGGACCGCAATTGCAATGTCTAAATTATGCAATTTGGTCTTTATCATCTCCCAGTTTACACCCATTTGAAGGCCAAGCCATGCGAAAAGTGCGCTCCAGGGCAAAACTCCTAAAAAGGTATAAATCGCGAATTTTTTGAGGTTCATTTTTGCGATTCCGGCCGGGAAAGAAATGTATGTGCGGACGACCGGCAAAAGTCTTCCCAAGAAAACTATTAATTCGCCGTGGCGCGAAAACCAGCGATCGGCCATGTCTAGGTCGTGATGCGAGATTAAAATGTATTTGCCGTATTTTGTGATTAATGGCCTGCCGCCGACATAGCCGATCCAGTAGGCCAAAAGCGAGCCTGCCAAGTTGGCGACCGCGCCCACTATTACCACAATCCAAAATGACATTTGGCCCGTGGCCGCCAAAAAGCCGGCAAAAGGCATAGTGACTTCGGAAGGGACCGGCACGCCGCAACTTTCCACGAACATCAAAATAAACACGCCTGTGTATCCGGACCAATTTATGGTTTGGACAGCGAGTTGAGTGAGCCAGGTTATTATGTCTGTTAGCATGACTGGGTAATCATATCATAGGTGTAACTCGTGCAGTACGAGTCTATGCGGCGGGCGAGGCTCCTATTGATATAAGTTTTAGAAATTGATAGCTATTCGCGAATTTGCTATAATTGTTCCGTCAAGTTCACTTACGTACAGAGAAAAAGGAGCTAGAGCCTTATAAGGCAGCTCCTTTTTTAGTAAATAAAGCCAGAAGGTATTGTGGAGGCGAGGGGAATCGAACCCCCGCAAGCGAATGTCAAGTTCACTTACGCCAACCATGGCCGTCCCCATGTACCTCCTGGCGAAATATACGGTAGCAAACAAAAATTAAATTTCTCTAAACTTTTTGTGAATTTTTTATGACATACGAGCGTAAGCGAATGTGCTTCGTTTTGCCGTCTTTGCTAGGACTCGTGGACAAGTAGGTCTATTTATTGCCCCGGCGCTGCATCCGGTATTATTCCTGCATCCGCACCATCCGGCGGCACATCAACTCCGCCCGCTCCTTTTTGCAATGTAAATTCGACTTTAGATTCGCCAACGTATCCAACTTTGTCATAAACTTTTGCGGTAATCGTGTGCGGTCCATCGCTCAAAGTTTTTGAAAATCTAATGATGCCGGTATATGGTGCTTTTCTTTGCGTATTTGCAGCGGTTTTTCTGTCATCAATAAAATAAACAACTTTGTCGGCGCCTCCATTTTGAGCCTTTATGCTCACTTCCACATTTATTTTTAAATCTGTGATTGTGGAAAATGCGACAGGGGAGGTGATTTGAATAGTAGGCTGTTTTTTGAAAGTTTCCGCCGTGAACATTTTGGTTTGTTCTGTTGGTGGGAATCCCGGGTAGCTTGGATCTTGCGTGCGCTTCCAATCTATCCAACCTTTTATGCCGGTTAACCATCTTCCATAGTCGGTAATCGGATCTTTGTGATTAATAAATGATTCTTTCTTTATGTATTCTTTTGGGGTGAATTCATTTGGCAATAGATGATCTTTTTCGTTTACTTCAAGCTGTTTATACATATCGTCAATTTCCGTTGGCACAGAAAAGCTCGCGAAAACTTCAGAAATTTTACCGTTTTCCGGAGTATCTGCGCTTACCAATTTCCCGGAAGCTTTGCTAACAGTCGCCCATTTAATGCCTTCCGGTACAGGGAAAGACTCATTCGGCTTTCCTTCCAGCGCTTTGCTCATGAATTTTGACCACATTGGCGCGGCAACATTATATCCATCCGAATTTGGTTTCATAACGCTTCCATCGCTATTACCGGCCCAAACTCCGCAAACCACCGAAGGCGTATATCCAACTGTCCAAACATTCGAAGGAAGAATTTTCACCGGTGTGATCTCTTTATTGCTCGTTCCTGTTTTTGCAGCCGTTGTGTGGCCAGGAACATCCAAACGCGGACCAAGATAAACGGATTTATCGGAAAGAATATTATTTATTAAATATGCCGCCTGAGGATCCAAAACTTCTTTTGGTGCCGGATCATCCAGTTTTTTCTCATATACAACCGCTCCTGTATGATCCAAAACTTTTAAAATGGAATAATAATCTTGTTTAATTCCATTATTGGCAAATACAGAAAACGCCTGCACCATTTCGGCCAACTTTACTTCACCGGCTCCAATTGCCAGAGGTGGTCCAAAATTTCCCTTTGGATCAAGGCTTTCGATTCCCATCGCGTTAGCCAAATTTATAATTTCTTCCTGCTCGCCGGCCATAAAATATGCCTTTAACGCCGGAATATTTCGAGATTGTCCAAGTGCGCGGCGAATTGGGAGCGGTCCATAAAATCCACCTTCATAATTTTGAGGCGTGTAGTTGCTGCCAAAATTTGTTGGAGTGTCATAAATTACAGTTGCCGGAGAATATCTGTTTAAAAACGCTTTTGCGTAAACAATCGGTTTAAAAGAAGATCCCGGCTGGCGCTTTGCAAAAACGTGATTCACATTTCCCCTCGCCTCCGTGTCAAAATAATCCGCAGAGCCAACCATAGCCAAAACTTGGCCTGTTTTTGCATCTGTTGCAAAAAGTGCGCCTGTTGTTGCTCCATGCTGTTCTTTGCTCAATTTTATTTGTTCCGCGACGATTTCTTCTGCTGCCGTCTGCAGTTTTGGGTCAATAGTGGTAAATACCTGTAATCCTCCAAGTGCCACAAGGTCTTTGCCAAATTGTTGTTCCAAAAGTGAGCGTATATAAAATACAAAATGTGCCGCTTTCATAGCTTCGGCATATTTTTTGAAATCAAGATGCTGAATTTCTGTAACTGCTGCCTTTTTTTCTTCTTCGCCTATCATTCCCAGTTCTGCCATACGCGCCAACACCACATCTGCGCGCCCAGGAATATATAATTTATTTTCAGGTGAAAAGACGATTTCGCGTCCAACAAGCCCCATAGTGTAATCGCTGTCGCTTAAATCTTGAATTGTCTTTGGAAGTTTTACCCCGGCAGTAACCGAAATTTCTTTATCTAATTTGGAATATGCGTTTTGCCCATATGGAGAATAAAAAGTTGGAGCCTTTGGCATGGATGCCAAAATTGCGCTTTCTCCAAGCGTTAAGTGCTGTGCGGATTTTCCGAAATACATTTTAGAAGCCATTTCTGCGCCATATGCATTGTTGCCATATGGGATTCTGTTTAGGTAAAGCTCTAGAATTTTATTTTTGTCGTAGGCGCGTTCTAGGCGAACTGCCAGAACAAGTTCTTTTAATTTTCGGGTATATTCTCGCCTAAGTGAAAGAAAGGCATTTTTGGCTAATTGCTGCGTAATTGTTGAGCCTCCACGAGCTTGGCCAAGGCCGGTCACCTCGTGCAAAACCGCCTTCATTATGGCCGGTATATCAAAACCGCTGTGGTCATAAAATTGATCATCTTCAATTGCGATTGTGGCTTTTTGGAGAAGGGGAGAAATCTCGCTGAGCGGCACATATTGCCTGTTTTCTTCGCCGTGTATCGAATATAGAACTCCGCCTTCGCGATCATAAATTATAGTTGATTCAACGCCGGCAAGCTTGTCAAAGTCGCGAACATCCGGCAGGCCGATGGATAAAATGGCAACCGTAACTGTAAAAACAAAAAGCCCGGCAAGCGTTGCGCCTATAATCAAAAGTAATCCCACTATAGTCACGCGCTTCCAAAGAGGTTCATCTTTGTGAGGTATGGATGACTTGATGTGTTGCCTGATTTTATCTTGAAAACGTCTGGCGAATTTCATACGGGACTTAGTATATCATTTTTGGCAAGTCCACACACCAGGCATAGGTTTTCCTACCATCCAAACAATTTGCCAACTTCATCTGCACTTTCGCGCTTGCGGGCAATTGTCACGATTCCATTTTGCAAAACGATTTTTGCAGGGGAGGAAAGTAGACAATGATGAGAAGCAAAAGCATCCTGATATGCGCCACTATCCAGTATCGCAATATATAAGTTTTCACCTGCCGGCAAATCTTCCAATTTTGGTAAAAGAAGGTAGCCGTCGCTAGGAGTATATTTGTCGTCACTATCGCAGCTCAAGCCAACCAGCCAAACTTTATCTTTTTTGCCGGCCTTCATGCCATTAATCGGAATTACATGCCATTTTTGGTGAATTGCCCACGTATCCAGCAAATCATTCATAAAACTTCCGTCTATTACGTACCACTGCTTCGCTGTGCCGTTTGGGATCGGTTTGTTTGTAACTACCTTAAATACCGTGATCTGCGAAGGCGCGACGATGTAGCGGCCCCACTCAACGATCAGGTTTGGATGCGGAATTCCGGCTTTGTCGCTCATTTCTTTGAGCAGTTGGATAAGTTTTCGCGAAACGGACTCCACGCTGTACATCTTTTTCTTTTCATATGGAACACCAAATCCGCCGCCAATATCTATGGTGTCGAGTGAAGGATTTTTTTCGCGCAATTTAATATAAGTTTCGAAAGCTTCTTTTAATACTACGAAAATGTCATGCTCGAGTTCAATTTGTGAGCTGACGTGGTAATGAAGAATTTTTAGATTTCTGATTTTGCCGAGCTCGACGATTTCCTGAGAAGTAAGGCCAAATCGGTCGATCTTTTTATCCCAATGAGCTTTAATTTTGGATTGAAGATTTATGCGAATGCCAAGTTCACCGCGGTAGTCTTTTAAAAGTTCCAGCTCGTTTGCATCTTCCACGATCGGCACAATTGCGAGGCCGTTATTTTTTAGTTGGTCTATTAATTGGATGTACGCTGGAGTTTTTGGGCCGTTGCAAAGCACACGAATTTTGGAATGGAAACTTTCTCCTTCCCACAATTTTTTTACGAGCCAAAGTTCGTTGCCGGAGCTAACTTCCAAATGTGCGCCTTCTGCAACAAGCGGAAGCACATATTCCTTATTCTGATTTACCTTCATTGGATAGTGATATGTGAATTTTCCCTTATATCCAAAGCGTTTTATGTTGTCGTTAAAAACTTCCTGCAAATGGCGCAGGCGTGCTTCTATTATGAATGGCAAAAAGATTTCGATTGAAGATCCGAATTTTCGTGCCAAATCGTAAACGTTGTATTGATAATTTCCTTCGCGGACTATTAGCTCGCCGTCGTCGTTGACGTCAAAGTGTTCTGTATTGAATTCTTTGCGCCCGAGCTTCCAAAGCTTTTTGTAGTTTTTCAATTAAAAAAGTTAATAAAAAAACCTTTAACGTTTTGTGTATATCAGTTTTATGTGTAGAGCGCAAGGAAAATCTCGCTTATGCCCCACGGATTTCAAAATGCCTGCCGCGTAGATTTTTAAAGATTTGCGTCTGCACCTTCTTCATTTCCTCGTCCGTAAGGGTTCTTTCGGGCGATTGTAAGAGCACGCGGAAGGTGAAAGATTTTTTGCCTTCGCCCAAACTTTTATCTTCAAAAATGTCGATTAATGAAATTTTTGCGATTAAATTTTGCTCGCTGGTGCGGATTAATTCGGAGACTTCGCGCACGGTTGTGTTTTTTTCCACAAGCACAGAAACGTCAATTTCTATTCCAGGATATTTTGGCATGGGCGCGAATGATTTTGCGCAAATTCCGCCGGCAACCATTTTGGTAAAATTTATTTCGAAGGCCGCAACCGGAGATTCTATTCCAAAGTTTTTCAAAACTTGAGGATGGATTTCATAAACGACCGCAATTTCTTCTTTGCCGCATTTTAAAGCCGCCGCTTTTGTTGGGTGAGCATATGGTGGGGGAGAAGCCAACGTGTCGATTATTGGCGTCGTGGCCTGGAATAACTTCAAAAATGACTGTAATGAGCCCAGCGCTTCATAGAAAATCTCGCCACACTTGTTATCTTTATTAACCACCACTCCGCAAATGAATTTTTCTTCACGAGGGAAAAGTTCGCCGGTCTTTATATATGTGCGGCCAATTTCATAAAATTTAAAATGATCTCTGGCGGTAAGATTTTGCGGAATTGTCTTTAAAATATTTGGCAAAAGAGAAATTCTCATGTGGGTTTGGTCGTCTGTAAGCGGATTTTCCAGCAAAACATGGAGGTTTTCCGGCAGTTGGCATTTTTTTACCTCGGTGGCGCCATAAAAAGAATAAAGATTCAGCTCGTTAAAACCCAAAGATCCCGAAAGAATTTGCCTGGCCTTGTGCTTTAGAGTTCTCTCGCGATTTTCCATTGGAATTTTTATCGGCAAATGTGGCAATGTCGGCACAATTTTTTCGTAACCGTGCATGCGAGCCACTTCTTCCACAATATCGTCTTCAATATTTATGTCTTTTGTAGCGCGCCAGCTTGGCACCGTGATTTTTAGCGTGCCTTTTTTGACTTCTTTAACCTCAAAACCAAGAGGAGTCAGGTATCCGGCCATGTCTTTGCCCGTTAAATTCACGCCAATCTTTTTATTCGTGGCATCCACATCAATTTCCACATTAATTGCCTTTGGTTTTTGCTGGTAGATGTCTGTAATTGGTCCGGCTAGCACACTCCCTTTGCAAATTTTTAAAATTAATTCAATTGCGAAGAGCATTGCCGTGCCTGCCACTTCCGGATCCAGGCTTTTTTCGAATCTTTGCGCTGCATCTGTTCTAAGCCCGTGGCGCTGTTCGGTTTTGCGAATCATAACCGGATTCCAAGTCGCAACTTCCAAAATAACTTCATTGGTCGAGTTCGTGATTTCGCTGTTTACTCCTCCCATAACCCCGGCAATACCCATGGCCATTTTGCCGTTAGTAATTAGCGCATCCTGAGTGGAAAGCATGCGTTTTTTGTGGTCGAGCGTTTCGATGTTTTCTCCGGTTTTTGCAAAACGCACGGCCAATGTGTCTGTCCCCACAAATTTTCGATCGAAAGCATGCATCGGGTGCCCGGTTCCCAGCATCACATAATTTGTAATGTCCACAATGTTGTTTACCGGCCTCATTCCCGCAGCCTGAAGCCGATTTTTGAGCCACATCGGAGACTCTTCAATCTTAATTCCCGTCATAATGCAGGCCAAAAATCTCTTTGCTATGTCTTCTTTTGGCAAATCAACCTTCGCTTTTTGCCCGGTTTTTGGAACGGCAACTTTTGGTGCCATTGGTTTGAGTTTTTTGCCCAAAATTCCCGCAAATTCGCGCGCCAAGCCGTAATGTCCCCACAAATCCGGGCGGTGAGTTAGCGATTTATTATCAATTTCAAAAATCGTGTCGTTTAATTCAAGTGCCTCAGCAACCGGAGTGCCCGGTTTCGTTTTTGGGAAATACAAAATAGAAACGCCGGTTTCTTTCATTCCAAGTTCCTGTTCCAAACAAAGCATCCCTTCGGAACGTGCACCTCTCAAATCTTTTGCAAGAATTTCCATGCCGGTTGGCAATACAGTTGGTGCAACCGCAACCGGGATTCTATCTCCAACGTGCATAGTTACCATGGAGCCAAAAACAAGGTTTAATGGCTCGCTTCTGCCAATATCCATCTTTGCTACATTTAATTTTTCCGCATTTGGATGTTTGTGAAATTCCAGCATTTCGCCAATTACAACACCGGAAAGTCCGCGCGCTTGATCTTCAAATCCTTCCACTTCACACGTTCTCAAAGTTAATAATTCCGCCAATTCTTTTGCAGAATATTTTGCCGGAATATCAACGTAGTCCTTTATCCAATTTAATGAGATCTTCATAAGGTTTTAGTTAATTCTACCGCGTCCATTAATAGGAATTTACCATATAAGCCGCGTTTCTTTAAGTTTTCTTTTATCTCAGCCACTTTTTCGATGTATTCATCTTTCGTATATTGCTGATTTAAAATGCAATATTCTCGCCTTTTCATGTTTACGCATCCAAAACAATTATTGCATCCCAGATTGCAAAAACCATATTCGCAATCTCTACAGTCCACTATCCACCATGAATTATTTACGTTGTAGCATTTATCCGCACTCATAAGCCCATAACAAAGTTCGCAATTTGTAGTATGAGTGGAGTCATAACAGTCTTTTAAATTAACAATTTCGTCGTATAAATAAGCGCAGTCCTGACATTTTTCGATGTTGAAGCCCATATAGCAATTTTTAGAACCGATAATGTAATCTCCAAAGGTATTTTCGCTGTTAGAAATATGTAATGCCGGATGAATAAAATTCTCTCTTAATTTTTCCGTTTTTGCGTAAACGGCGCCCAGCCCCATTTCTTTGATTCTACTAATTTCTTTACTGTACTCTTCCTTTGAATATTGTTTGTTGAATATCTGGAACTCTTTTTTGCGAAGACCAACGCATCCAAAACAATTTGTACAGCCACGGCATTCGTAACAATGTTCACAGTCGGTGCAGTTTGCGCAGTCTCTACAAAAATTGCAGTTGTAGCATTTATCGGAGTCTAGGCATTCATAACAAAGTTCGCTGTTTGTAAGGTAGTCGCTATCTGCACAGTCACTGTCTCTGCCGGAAATATCCAAATAATAACAGGTGTTCAAAAACCCCGATGAATAACACAAATAACAGCTTTTAGATTTATAAAGAAAACTGTTGTATGGCGAATTTTCGCATTCAAAACACGGTAAGCATAGTTTTGGACTAGATTTTATGAGCTTTGCTAGCTCTAAGACGAAATCCATATTTAGAACTGTTCTAAAAATCTCAAATCTCCGCCGCCAAGATGGCGAATGTCGTCGATTCCATATTTCATCATCGTGAGGCGGGTTAAGCCGAAGCCAAAAGCCCAGCCTTGGAATTTTTTGGAATCGATTCCGCCGGCTTTTAATACGTTTGGGTGAACCATTCCGGCGCCCATAAATTCCATCCAGCCGGTGTGTTTGCAAACGCGGCAGCCTTTTTCGCCGCAGAGAGTGCAAGACATGTCGAGTTCAATTCCCGGCTCTACGAATGGAAAATATCCAGGTCTAAATCGCACTTTCATTTCGCGGCCAAAAAGTCTTGTCAAAAATTCCTGCATAACGCCCTTTAAATCCGCCAGCGAAATATTTTTATCAATCAAAAGTCCTTCCACTTGGTTAAAAGTGTGTTCGTGGCTGGCGTCTGTGGCTTCATTGCGGAAAACGCGACCAGGCACAATAACCCGCAGCGGTGCGCCATATTTTTCCATCGTGCGCACTTGCACAGGAGAAGTTTGAGTTCTAAGAACCAATCTGCCATGTTTTTTCTTTGCGGCCGAATCGTTGCCGTGCCCTTCATCCTTCACAAAAAATGTGTCCTGCATGTCGCGTGCAGGATGCCAGCTCGGAATATTCAATCCCTCAAAATTATAATATTCACTTTCTATTTCCGGCCCATCCATTATTGCAAAACCCATTGAGCTAAATATCTGCTCCACGTCATATTGAACTTGGGAAAGGGGATGAATGTGCCCCGTTTCAAAAGTTTGCCCAGGCGCAGTCACATCAATCCATGAGTTTTTTAATTTATCTTCAATTTCCGATGAACTCAGGCTCTGTTTTTTGGCTTCAAATGCGCCTTCCAGCGCAACTTTAATCTCATTGCAAAGTTTTCCAAAGAGCGGCTTTTCTTCTTTAGATAAATTCGCCAAGCCATGCATTAAATTGGTTAATTCGCCCTTTCGCCCCAAATATTTAACTTGAACTTGGTAAAGCGCGTCTGAATCTTTAGCCTTTTCTATCTCCACCAAAGCCTGTGTTTTTAGGTTTGCCAAAAGTTCTTTCATGCCGCTTTATGATACCACAATCTGGCAATGCCTCAAATCATGGGAGAATGTCTAGATCTCTAATATCTGATTTCTCCTTGTTCCAATAACCTTCGACAACTTTGCCATCTTGTAAATCCCTCCAGTACTGCTCATTAAATTTACCGTCCGACCATTCAAGTAGCCACTTCTTCATCTGTTCTACTTTTTTCATTCTTCCTGGATCTGGAAGTATTATTTTTTCATATTCTTCGATACGAACTTCTGGGTCATCTAGGTTAAAAAGAAGTCGGCAATACATGGCTTGCTGCTCATCAAAATCGGCATAATCATTTCCTTCTACTTTTGTATCTGGTATTAAATCTGCCCAGGCTTTGTTTTGTCCGTGTGAATGTTTATGTAGACCCCAATTGGATACATCTATTGGTCCTGGTCCACCATCCATTCCACCTGCAAATTGTCCGTCCATTATGTGAAAAAATTCATGATAAAGTGGCCAAGCTGAACTCAAATATACTGGATTACCTGGATAGGCAGCACCTATTAGAGCTCTTTTTCCCCCGGATTGAGTTTCTTCTTCCATTTTTCCAGCTATTCTAAATTCTTTTACTCCCATTTTTGCTAGAAATTCCGGTGGGATTTTTATAAGCTGAACTTTAATGTCTTCTATTTCCGTTGCAGCTTTGGCCATATCTGTTACTGGATATGCCGTTCCCCCGGATCCAAAATGCTCAACTTTATCTAAAAGTTGCACATCCGCCTTATAATTTAACTTAAACCACTCTTTTAAAGCGGCGATTTTCTTTTCAGGGGAATCTGGCGACTCTTTTACTTCTTGTTGTAATTGTTGAAGTCCCGTTTGTGCCTTTAACTCTTGTAATTTTTTCTTTGAAGTACGAGTTTCCGGAACAGCTTTTGGTTTTTCCGCACCAGTTTTAGGTTTTTCGCCCGCTCCTTCTCCTTTTGGTATTGGTGTTGCCATTTTTGTTTTATTTAAATCGTGAAATTAATTTATGCGGCCAATCTTTCTTCACCTCCTTTACCTTGATGATTTTTTCCGTGCGAATCTTTTTCTTTATTTTTGGCGTCTTCTTTAATTCTTTCTTCACGCAACCACACGCGATATTCGCCTTCTTTTTTGCTTAACTTGTCGCAAACCAAAATAAGCGGCGCGAGAATTTTTAATTCCGGCTCCAAAAGCATAACAACTTTAACTACTATTTTTTGAATGCCGGCACTTAAACTAATATTTGATTCTGTGGTTTTCCCTTTATCAAAGCCATCTATATCAAGAAAGCCCGCCTCGACAAGCATTTTGCACACCGGCGGCATTGGAACCGGACCACCCATCGGCATTGTATTCATCCAATAAAGTATTTTTTGCACAAAAGTTGGTAGGCGATTCCAAACATCTCGGATTGTTTTAATAGGTCCACTTTGGTCTATCTGCCACAAGAGTGTTTTTATATGGCCATGGTCATCTTCGTCTAAGGCCTTATTTAAAGCCTCCAACGCCGGTTGAATTTCTTTAACAGAGCCAAGTGCTTCTCTTATTTGAGGCACGGCTTCTTCTACTCTTTTTTCTGCGAATTCAGAAACTTCATCTTCGCTTGGTTTGTGCCCTCTGCGTTTCATTCTTTCTTCCAATCTATCCGCTTCTGACTTTTCGCGATCATTTTGTGACATATAAAAGTACGTTAAAAGCTCTATTAATTATAGCTCAATTTGGGCCTTATTACCAGGTTAAACTGTCATCGCCAAGTAGGTGTTGCCAGACTATGGTTTGCCTGTGAATGGTGGATAAACATCCGTCATTGATTGCATATATGCCTGCACGCGTAGTAGCCAGCGCGTTAGTCCAAGATTATATTCAAACATTCCACGTGGATATTTTCCAGTAAACAAAATTGCCCACCATGCTATGAAACTAACGAACATCGCACCAATCGCATAAAAGAACAAACAAAACATATGTGGAATCCCAACGTACATTCCTCCAAAAAATAATCTAACTAACAAAAGTACGCGAGATGAGCTTTCCGGATATTTAACGTTAAATGTTACCGGATAATTTGCCTGTGGTTCCGCCATAATGTTTGAGGTTAATAAATAAACTTGGCTAATTATATCACGAAAAAACCCCTCTTTTTTACGGAGGGGTTTTAAAAATCTTTAGAGATCTATTAGATATTATCTAACAGCATCCTTGAGAGACTTTCCAGCCTTGAAAGCAGGAAGCTTCATTGCTGGGATCTTGATTCTTTCGCCTGGTTTGCGTGGATTTACACCCATGCGAGCTGCACGTTTGCTGACACGGAATGTGCCAAATCCTGTAACAGTTACATTTTCGCCCTTCTTTAGGGACTTTGTAATGGAACCAAGTACTGCTTCGATAACCTCCGAAGCTTGTCTCTTTGTGACGCCAACAGTTTGAGCTGCTGCATTCACTAGATCCTGCTTTGTCATATAAAGCAAAATTAAAGGATAAAACTGTTCACCATTATATGAATGTAATTGCGGAGTGCAAGCAAAAAGAATATTCACGGAAAGGGCTTTACAAAAGGAATATTTTGACATAGCGACCGTGCAAAAAATAAATAAAAATCGCAAAATTTTTTCGCGAGGTTCCTTATCTAAGCCAAAAAGAACTTATTCGGCAAGACATTACGAAGTAGCAAAATCCCGTTTAAGCCCATTTAAAAGGGTAAACGATTATGCTATAATCATTTGATGCGTGCAATTCAAAATGGTGTGTGCGAATAAAAGTTTGACCGTTAACACAACTTACTAGTATCCTTTGACCCGACTCTATGGCAACAAAAAATTTAATAATTGTGGAATCTCCGGCAAAGGCCAAGACTATTTCGAAGTTCGTTGGCAAAAATTATGTTGTGCGTGCCTCTATGGGCCACGTGCGCGATCTGCCAAAGTCAAAAACCGGAGTAGATACGAAGAATAATTTTGAGCCCACCTATATAATACCGGTGGATAAAAAGAAAACGATTAAGGAGCTGGCCTCCAAGATAGGGGACAAGACTACTATATATATAGCGACTGATGAAGACCGCGAAGGAGAGGCAATCGGTTGGCATCTGCTAAAGGCACTAAAGGTGGATGAAGATGAGCGTGTTAAGCGAATTGTGTTTCATGAAATTACAAAGCCGGCGATTTTGGCTGCGCTTGAGCATCCAAGGCATTTGGACCAGAACCTTATTAATGCGCAGCAGGCACGAAGAATTTTGGATCGCCTTGTTGGTTACGAGCTTTCGCCACTTTTGTGGACAAAAATTCGTTATGGACTTTCTGCCGGACGTGTACAAAGTGTTGCGGTTCGTTTGATTGTTGAGCGTGAACGCGAAATAAAAGCATTTAAAGCGGATGAATATTGGAGCATTACCGCACAGTATTTGCATGACGGAAAACAGCTTGAGGCCGATTTAAATAAAGTTGATGGTAAAAAAGCGGTTATTGCCAATCAAACTGAGTCCGATGATATTGTTAAAAAATTGGAAGGTGCAACTCACACGGCTGGGACGCTGGATAAAAAAGAAGTAAAGCGCACACCACCGGCACCATTTACAACTTCCACACTGCAACAGGAAGCTGCGCGCAAACTTGGTTTTTCTGTTAAGAAAACGATGGTGCTCGCACAGATAATGTACGAAGGCGTGGATGTTTTTGGAGACACGATGGGTATTATTACTTACATGAGAACGGACTCCGTGAATCTTTCGGAAATTGCGCTTAAACAATCGCAAGAAGTAATTGCTAAAGAATTTGGAAAGGAATATGGCTTGGCGGAGCCACGTTTATATAAGAGCAAAAAAGGCGCGCAAGAGGCTCACGAAGCTGTGAGGCCGGTTGATTTGTCTCTTCATCCACAGGCGCTAAAAGCATTTTTGGATAAAGACCAGTACAGACTTTATGAACTTATTTGGATGAGGACAATTGCGTCCCAAATGAAAGAAGCGGTGCTTGAACAAGTTGGAATTGATATTGAAACAGACAAAGGCGGAGCAAAATTACCTTTTGTTTTTAGAGCGACTGGCCAAACTATTAAGTTCGCTGGCTTTATGAAGGCATATACGGAAGGAAAAGATGATCCGGAAGAAGAATTGGAAGGGGCGGAAAAATTGTTGCCGGAAATTGAGCAGGGAGAAAAATTAAACTTGGAAAAACTTTTGCCGGTTCAGCATTTTACAAAGCCGCCGCCACGTTATACAGAAGCCAGTCTTGTTAAAAAACTGGAAGCGGAAGGCATTGGCCGTCCAAGTACTTATTCCCCTACAATTTCTACAATTGTGGATCGTGGATATATTAAAAAAGATAAAAAACAACTTATTCCGACCGATACAGCTGAAGTAGTAAACGATATGTTGGTTGAACACTTTCCGACTATTGTCGATTACAAATTTACTGCTAAGATGGAAGAGGATTTGGACGAAATTGCAGAAGGCAAACGTGAATGGGTGCCAGTCATTAGAGATTTCTACGAACCATTTCATCACACAATAGAAGTGAAACAAGAAACATTAAAAAAAGCAGATATCGTGAACGAAGAAACCAAAGAAAAATGCGAAAAGTGTGGCAAGCCAATGGTTATTAAGCTTGGTCGTTTTGGGAAGTTTATGTCTTGTTCGGATTATCCGGCATGCAAAAATGCAAAACCTCTTGGTGGACAAGAAAAATCACCGGAAACAATTGAACTTGAAAAGAAATTGGCCGGCAAAAAATGCGACAAATGCGGAAAACCTATGGTTATTAAAACCGGCAGATTTGGGAATTTCCTAGGTTGCAGCGGCTATCCGGAATGCAAAAATATTGAAGCTATTATTCATTTTACAGGTGTTAAATGCCCTAAATGCGGCGAAGGTCAGCTAATTGAACGCAGAACGCGCAAGGGTGGGCGAGTATTCTTTGGCTGCAACAAATACCCAAAATGCAAATTCGCAACGTGGGAAAAACCTGTGAAAAATTGCGAGGTATGCAAGACCGGAGTTGTTGTGGTTGGCAAAGAAGGCGCGGAGAGATGCCTCACTTGCTCGGGAGAGATGGACGAGAAGGCGGCCAAGGAAGAATAGGAATAATTTCTTATTGCGGGCTATTTATCTTCTTTATTTTTTCCGTTACCGTAAAGCCCAGCGGCTTGTTTAGCATGAGCCTGGTTTGAGCATCTATTGCAGGAATTGCGCCATAAATAAGCGTTACAAAAGGCAAAAGAATCCAATTTAATGCGAGAGAAAAATATTGCCACTTTTGGAAAGTCTTATTCGGCTTTGGCAAATACAGAAGAGAAAGCCACAAATAAACCAAAATTCCAAAAAACATTATCGAGAAAATTACATTAAAAACTTGCCCCATGTTATAGGCAAAAAGAGTTTTGTCGAAATTTGGGCTAATGGTTACCGGAATCATTTTATTAAGCAAAATAATTACAGGCGTTGTGGTCCATGTAATTTGCAAATAGAGCAAGTACCAGAGTTTTCCAATGCTCCTGCAAAATGGCAGCCGCTTGCGGTTTTTTATCATTTTTATAATCGCATATGGGATTTCTGAAGCGCCCCAAGCCCATCTGCGAAGCTGTTTATATTGGCCAACAAGGCTCGTAAAATAAGTTTTATTTTGAAGTGCATCTTGGTAAACCGGAATAAAAAGCGGAACAACTTCGTGATCGCCATCAAAATGAAAATATCCGCGCCAATATTGATGAATGTCTTCCACGATTGTGTGGCGAGACCAAAAATCCATTGCTACAAGGGTATTTAGGCTCTGGGCATAAACCGAGGCATTGAATAAATGATGTGACTGACCGGCTTCTGCCAAGTACCAAGATGTGTTTGCGAGTGCCACAAGTCGGTTTGTAAAAGGCACATCCCAAATGTTATTGAAAAAGTATGCGAGTGGCTGGTAGCTGCGCTTTGCGCGATTTTCTGTGATTAAATAATGATAAGTTAGGTTGGCGAAATATGCAGGATGCGGCCTGTTGTCTGCGTCCAAAGTGGTTACAAGAACGTTTGAAAAATCCACGTTTTGCTGCTTTAACATTTCTGCGATTTTGCGAGCGGAATAAGTTATATTTGCACCCTTTGCCGGCATTTCGTCGGGTAGGTTTTTTGGATGCATGATGTGATGAAAGGCCCCAAACTTATCGCCGAATTTTTTTATTAAAAAATCCGCATTTTCTTGTGCGCGAACAAGGTCACGCTCTTCGGTTGCCAAAATAAAAATGATTTTTTCTAGCGGATAATCGGCTTTGGTAAGCACTTCTATGCTTGTTTCCAGAATTTCTTTATCTTCTTTATAGGTCGGCATTATTACAACATGCAAAATATCTTTCCACTGTTTAAAAGTGCCGTTTAGCTTGTGGTATTCGATTTTTCGCATGGTCTCTTTCTCCATGTCCGTGTGCGCAATTGGCGCACTTTCCGAGAAAAATTCAAGCAGTCGCAGCCAATTCATTTTTTCGTATTTTATGCTCTTCCAGTATGAATAAATTGTAAAAACGATTGCTTTGGACGACATCAAAAACCATAAAATTACATAAATGGTAATGAAAATTGCGACCGGTCGCGGATACCAAAAAGAAGCTGCAAAAGGCACCACTAAAATTGACCAACTTACTGCGCCGGGCAGCATTTCCAGAAGTCTGTACCAAAAAGTTCTTTTTAAGTCGTCCATAATTATGAGCGTGCGTGTGAAATTTATTTAGAAAAGCCTTTTAGGTCCACTTCCGGGTATTCTTTTAATTTATCTATGAAAATTGATTGAATGGTGGCGAGAGTTTTTTTGTCGTGGGCCTCGAAGCGTGCAGTGAGGCATGGACTTGTATTTGAAGCCCTAACTGCGCCCCAGGCACCTTTGCCAAAGTCTACCCAAACGCCGTCGATTGTTAGGCAAGGGTAGCGTTTTGCAAAATAATTTTTAACGTCTTCCGTGACGCGGAATTTTGCGGTGTCGGAGCAGGGGATTTTGAATTCCGGGGTTGTAAAAACTTCAGGAACGTCTGCGAAATAAGAAGAAAACGGTTTGTGGGTTTTGCTTAGGAGCTCTAGAATGCGCGCCGCTGCGTACATTCCGTCGTCAAAGCCATACCAGCGTTCTGCAAAAAATATGTGGCCGCTTGTTTCGCCTGCCAGCGGCGCGCCGGTCTCTTTCATCTTGGTTTCGATGAAAGAATGGCCGGTTTTGTATCGCATCGGCTTGCCACCGTGGGCCAAAATATCGTCTTCCACGACTTTGGAAGTTTTAATGTCGAAAATTATGCTCGCTCCCGGATTTCTACTTAAAACATCGCGCGAAAGTGGAATAAGCAAATAATCGGCATTATAAAAATGTCCTTTTTCATCAACTATTCCAACGCGGTCACCATCGCCATCAAATCCAATTCCAATATCCGCTTTTTCTTTTAAAACAGCCTTAATTACATCTTTCATGTTCTTCTCCGACTCCGGATTTGCCTCGTGATTTGGAAAATTTCCATCAAGGTCACAATAAAGCGGGATTATTTCACATCCAAGTTCTTCTAGTAGTCGTGGTGCAAAAATTCCGGTAATGCCATTTCCCGCATCAACTACCACTTTTAGCGGCCTTTCGATTCTTATATTTTGTTTAAGTTCGGCAACGTAGTCTGGGAAAATTTCTTTGGAAAAAAGCTCGCCTTTACCTTCGGTAAAATTTTCGCTCTGTATTATTTTTAAAACTTCTTGTAATTCCGGCCCGCAAACGCTGTGCGCATTTTTGCCAACCAGTTTTATTCCATTGTATTGTTTTGGATTGTGGCTAGCGGTTATATTAACTCCTCCATCAAAGCCATATTTGCAGACTGCGTAATAAATCATCGGAGAACTTGCATGGCCAACGCCTGTAACTATGCATCCGGTTGTTAAAAGTCCGGAAATAAAAGCGCCATAAAGATCATCACTTGTTAGGCGGTTATCTTTTCCGCATACAATGTTTTTTCCATAGTTTTTCTGCATATATGTGCCCACTCCCTGGCCAAGTGCATACATGCTTTCTGCTGTTAAATCAGGCATTTCTCCGGCCTCGTCCATTGCGATACCGCGAATATCATAGGCCCTAAATATAAGAGGATTTATATCCATACAATTAGTTTTTAATTATTTTATTTCTTTTAGGCGGCCCACCGCATCCCATTTTTTAATTAATTTAGCTACTTCTTCTGGCACAAGTTCTTCCCAATTTTCATCGCTTATAATTCTGCGTCTTATTTCTGTGGCAGAAACTTTGCTGTGCAGCTTTTTTATTGGAACAATTTTATGTTTGCCGTCATCTTTAAATAGTCGCGCAACAACCGACGAGCCGGTATAAACCGCTCCAAATGGAGGAAAAATGCTCTCTATGTGTTTTACCCAAAGTGAATAATGATGAACGTTGCGAGCCGGCAAAATTGTAAAATTTTCATGAGTAATTGTTTTTCCGCCAATTTTTTTGCCCAGAATTGCAGCCTCAATCATTTGATATCTTTCTCCGGCCGTAAAAGGATTTTGCGGGACATAATCATCTTCCGTGCTTCCAATTCCAATTATGCAATAATCTTCTTTTTCAAAAACCTGAGAAAGCGCATCAATATGCCCAAGATGAAATGGTTGGAATCTGCCTATAAAAAGTGCCGGAAGTTGTTTGCTCATCTTATTTTAATTAAAAATGGTAACTCCGTTTTGTGTTTATTCTCCGCGACGCGTCGGAAAACCCTTTGTACAAGCGCAATCGGTAAGCCATGTTCAATGCAGTGTTTTTGCCCAAAATCCAGTTTCATCAAAATTTTATCCAACTCGTTATATGTTGCGCCAAGCTCGCCTTCGTCCGTTTGGCCAGGAGCAAGTTCCGCAGAAGGAACTTTATTTACAATCTCCGGCGGCAATCCAATAAAATCCGCTAACTTTATAACCTCTGTTTTATATAAATCCCCAATAACCTCAATATCCGCTGCCAAATCACCAAATTTCGTGCCATATCCAAGCAAAAGTTCGCTTTTGTTTGAAGTGCCCAGCACTAACGCATGTTCGGTATTTGCATAATTATACAAAAGCACGCTGCGAATTCTGGCCTTTGTATTCATTTGCGCCATTACAGGAGGTTTCCACGGGCAAGTATTAAAATCAGAAACAAAACTATTTATGGGCTGATAAAAATACGTCGCACCCAAAAATTCACAAATCGCCTTTGAGTGCTCGATGTTTTCCTCTTTGGTAAGCCCAAGTTCAGGCATCAAAATTGCAGTCACATTTTCCGCGCCAAGCGCATCAACCGCAATTTTTAAAGTTAATGCGGAATCCACACCGCCGGAAAGTCCGAGCACTGCGCGTTTAAAGTTGTGTTGCAAGAAATATTTCTGTAATCCGCCGGTTAAGGCTTTATAAACTTCATTCATAGTTTTGGCTGGTTTGGGTTGTTGATTAATAGGGGCCGGAGCCGGAACGGCTTTCGGTTCAGTTTTTTTTGTCATGAAGGCTTTTACGCTTACCTCCACTTTTGCCGGTGCAGGAGTTGCTTCGACTGGCAATGGCGCAGATTTTGCTGCGGTTTTTTGTTCTGTTTTTTTTACTTCGGCAACATCAGTTTTTATTTGCGCGGCTTTTTTTGGCTTGGCAGTAACCTTCGCAATCACCGGTGTCGGCACATCTGCCGGCTTGGCCGGAGCCACAATTTCTTCGGAATCAAAAAGTGTAGTTTGTTGTTTTTTTGTCATCTGGAGAAAATTTTAAGTCCCTGGTTAATCTCTTTAGAAATCGCTCTTTTCTTTAATACCGCCCTTTTATCGTGCATTTTTTTACCCCTGCACACGCCCAGTAACACCTTTACGAGCCCCTTTTTTAGATAAATTTCTAAAGGCACCAATGTTAAACCTTTTTCATCTGACATTCCAGCCAAATAATCGATTTCTTTACGCTTCAAGAGGAGCTCTTTTCTGCGTAAGGGATCATATTCTTTGTTATTGCTTGGGCCATATGGCGAAACATGCATATTATCCAAGAAAACCCTGTTATTTTTAACTGACGCAAAGCTGCCTTTTAGCTGCACGCGCCCCGCTTTTATTGATTTTACCTCTGCGCCAACAAGCACAATTCCGGTTTCATATTTTTCAACTACCTCATAATCGAAATACGCCTTTTTGTTCTTGCCCAAGAGCTTTTCTGGAGTTGCCATCAGGTTAAATTTTAGCAAAAAGAGGCTGCCCAATCAATCAATTGAGCTATATGCTCATTATTCTTCGATGGAATCCAGCTCTGTGCGAAGGTATTGCTTGAGCTAGTGGTCGAGTGAAATCTGTTTTTGGTGAGTTAAGGGCCAGATTCCTACTGCTCCACGCATACTTTGGTGTCGATTTGTAATTTGACGGTGATTGTAGTGGTCCGGACTTATGTTTCTTTAAATGCTCAATGTACAACTGCAAAACTTCAACCGTAAGAAGCAGCTTTGAGTTGCGTTGTTTTTGTGCATTATTTAATTCAGTAGCAGAGGACTCGGCTATTTTAATTGAAGTCATTACCTTATTTAAGTGTGCGCTCAATTTATTGAAATCCTCGTCGCTTATGGATTCATATGTGTCCAAAAATCTAAAATCGATTGGCCCTTCAGTCATGGCGCACGTTAATATAAGGTTGACCTCTAACTCTACGCCTTGCATATCGAACAATGGAATTTCTTCTTGTTGTTCCGTTGTTATGTTTATAGATACAGATGGCACAATTATTGCAAGTAACGCTAAAAGCTTCGCAATATATGGAATGTTTTTTAGTTGTATTCTTGGCTCGTCTGCCTGTAATTCTGGAGATCTCATACCTTATAATATGGTGGATTTATACTTTCATTAATCTTCGATGGAATGCGCTTTGTTGCAAGGGTATTGCGCTGTGTTTTTGTGATGGTGGGGTGATTGGCCCGAATGTATTAAACCCAAGTTGTTCATATTGGCCAAATCTACTTCTGGGATGACTCGATGGTTTTCTCTCTGGTCTAGTTTTCGGTTTTTCGTGAGGTTCAAGGCATATTCTTAAATTTTCAATTAACAATCTTAATTCCGCAACGGCGCCTTTTTGTTCACTGGTCAATGCGTGATTGGATTCTATCATCCCAACTAAATCATTTGCGGCATCTAAAGATTTATTCAATTTTTGCAGTTGTTTTTTGTTTATAGAATGGTTTGGTCCTGCTTTTGCGCACAGTTTAAATAAATCAACCAAAAGCGACTTTATTTGTAGTATTTTTAAGTCTGTATCTAGCCTCTCAATCGATTGTGACAGTTCTCTAAACTTAATAGAGTTCAGACAATCTTGTGCTTCTTCGAATGATTTGTCCCAGTCAATATCCGTACTACCATCAATGAGTTCCAATGCCGTAAGCTGACGTGTGATTTCTTCTATTTGAGCTTTTAAAATGTCATCATCGAAACCGTCTGTTTCGCAGCTTTGCATTACTACATTTAATTCAGTTAAAAGAGCATGCTTTCTTGTAGAAGATGCATTCTTTTTTTCTAGGCCATCCAAGGTTGCCCGTAGCTGTGCGACTTCTGAGTCCGCATTAGATTTTACTTTGAGAAACAATCCACCACCTGCCACAAAAAGGGCTGCGAGTGTGCCCAATGTCGCAATTTTTGAAAAACGTGTACTTTGGCGCGGCGAGTCTGTGCTGCTGCCAGGTAAAGAATTCATGCCGCTAATATACCCGTTTTTGCAAATATGTCAACGGCGCTTGGTAATTTAACAGGTTAAATATTATGCGCTTGTACAGATTATCCCAAGTGCTTCTTCATAAACCCAAAGCTATACACAAAGGCTGCCATCAGCGCCCCCACAATTGGTCCAACCCAATAAACATAATGATTTTCCCAGTGGGAGGAAATTAATGCCGGGCCAAAAGAACGAGCTGGATTTAGTGCCCCGGAGGTCAAATGTCCAGCAATCATAATAGAAACTGCCAATACTATTCCAATCATAACTCCACCAAGTTGACTTTCCTGTTTTTTATCAACGATTGTCGCAAAATAGGTCCACACCAACATAAAAGCCAAAACCGCCTCAATCAAAATCGCCATCCAAGGGCTTACACCAGAGCTAACAGCAACATCGCCAAGGTAAAATTTTGGAGAAACGTCCGCAAATATAATTTTTAAAAATAATGCTGCTAAAGTTGAGCCAAGAAGTTGAGCCACAATGTATCCGCCGGCCACCGCTGCCTTTATATGCCCGGTTGCGAAGAGCGCAATAGTTACCGCAGGATTCAAATGTCCGCCTGAAATTTTATATATTCCATAATACATTGCAGTAAGCATTAATCCGCTTGCCGCAGCCATTCCAAAAGCGCCAAGTGCTCCGCCGGTTTGCCAATTTGCGAGTGCAGCGCCTGCACATATAAAAACGAATGCGAAAGTGGCTATGAATTCGGCCACGTATTTTTGCCAAGTTTCCTGCATAAAATTTGTGGTTAGAAAATATTTTTTAGGCTGCTTAAACAATAGTTCTTTTTTTTGAGTTGCGCCACCCCTGCGCTAACCTTATTGTAAAAACTGTAATATGTATTACACTCTATTTATATGAAGAAAAGAAATGTCAAAATAGGGCTTATACAGATGAATTGCCCGACGGACAATGCCGAAGTTAACCTTAAAAGGGCCGTTGCGCGCATAGAAAAACTCGCAAAAAAAGGTGCGCAGATAATATGCATGCCGGAGCTTTTTCAAACTCGATATTTTTGCCAAAAAGAAGATAAAGAGCTGCTCGGGTTGGCCGAAAAAGTGCCTGGGTCTACAACGAGATTGCTTGGCTACATCGCAAAAAA
>Ga0172379_10003807_pt1 | contig 23365 bp, 23 predicted proteins | sample GrowelOW334metaG_FD_119756 | JGI IMG/M metagenome (GOLD analysis project Ga0172379, IMG submission 119756) | Groundwater microbial communities from an aquifer near a municipal landfill in Southern Ontario, Canada - Groundwater well OW334 metaG | ecosystem: Environmental > Aquatic > Deep...
CAACCTTGACCAAAGAGATGTTCGTAGTCTCCGTGCAGTTCGAGTCTGGGCGGCAGGGCATCGCTGTTGTTGCCGTCCCCGTTGCTCCGGAAATTGGTGGCCACCTGTCCAGAAAGGCTGGTGAGGCCGCCGGAACCGTTGCGATGGTTGTAGTTGAGGCCAGCCTCAAGGAAATTGATCTTGTCGTCGTTCAAGGGGATGGACATCATGTCGGACTGGCCCCGAACATGGGCAGCACCCACGGTGGCGGAGAGGTTGTCGCGACGGCTGCGGAGAAAGGGGTGACTGAACTGGATGCGGGCTGTTTCGCTGGTGCCTGCGATGTCGAGGGCTGCAAACTCTTCGCCCACATCGTATTCGGCCCGGGAATAATTCAAATTCATCCGGCTGCCATCGGGCAACACCGGAAAACCATAGCTGAATCGTCCTTGGCGGAGCAGGTTGGATTGGGAATGGGTGTAGCCCAGCCCCAGGACATCGCCGAATTGCAGTGGATTATTGATGGTGAAATCCGCGCCCAACCGCCATTGGCCGATGACCTTGCGACCGGAGTTGTCCAGCACCGCACTGGCTGCCAATGTTTTTTCCTCCATGCGCAGATTGATATCCGTGGTGCCGTACTCCTCGCCGGGCAGAAGTACCGAACGGGCCATAAGGCCGGGTAGGTCGTTGAGCAGTAGCACCTCGCTCTCCAGATCTGCAAAACGCAGGATGGTTCCTGGCCTCATCAGGTCCATCTGGCGGGCGAGAAAGGCATCATTGTAGTGTCGGTTGCCTTCAAAAACCAATTTGCCGACCCTGCCTTCCACCACCTCCAGCCGGAGTACGCCATCAAGCATGCGCTGAGCCGGGACCGTGACCGTGGTCAGGCTGTAGCCATGGGCCTGATAGAAGTCGGTGAGCCGGTCGGCTAGGCCGTAAATCTCGGGAAGGGTCAGTTCGGTTCCCTCCTGGTCGACGATAAGGGTGCGGAGTTCCTCATCGCTGAAGATGGTGTTACCTGTGATGGCGAAATGATCGATCCGGACCCGCTGTCCGTCGGCAGGGCGAGGGGGACGGGGCGGCGTTGGGAGCTGCACCTCGGGTGCTATGTCCTTTTCCGGTTGGGTTGGTCGGGGTTGCAAGGATTCTTTCACCGTGCCGGGGGTGGGGGGCTGGGCCAGGGCTGCCGGAATCGGAAACAGGGTTAGCAGGGCCAGGGAAAGGCAGGCTGCGGCATGGGTGGACGACGGGGTGCATTGTATACAGCGCATCTTTTCTCCTTCACTCGAAAAACGGTGCAGCCCCTTTGAGGCAGGGGGAGGGGCCTTCTTTAAGTCTGGGCAAGTTTGGAAAAGAGAACAGAACCAGGGCATTTTTCAATGTTTGCCGCGGAACGGCCACACCTGATGTTATCCGAAGATTTTCGGTAATCTGTATTTTTTATTTTGCACAGAATTTTTATAATTATACAGAATAAAATCTGGTTGCTAAATCTTTATTTGCCTGGAGTGGGGGCTTTGGTTTTTTCGATCCGGTTGGCGTAGGGAGCGTGGTCTGGTATGGTGGATTTCCGGGGGGCTTTTCCCTTGGCGTGTAAGAGGAAAAATACGGAGGCTGGTCGTGTTGTTGAATGACTGCAAGCAGAAGGTCGAGCTGGAGTACCCCTGTCCTTGGGTGTACAAGATCATTGGCAGGGAGCAGGATGAGTTGCGGGCGGCCATCGCCGAGGTCGTTCAGGCGCGGGCATGTCTGGTGTCCCTGTCCAATTCGAGCAGTGGTGGCAAATACCTGTGTCTGGACGTGGAGCTTGTCGTGGTCAGCGCCGAAGACCGAGAATGCCAGTACCATGCTTTTAAGGGGTATCCGGCCGTGGTTATGGTGCTGTAATTTTTGTCGCGCCGCAATTTGGCCGGGGCGGCGCGGTTTTTTTTAGTCCACGACTTCGAAGCCGATGGCGGTGATGGCTTTTTTGATCTCGGCCATGGGCACTTCCCTGCTTTGGTTGAAGGTGGCTTCGCTTTTTTCGAGGGAGATATTCACCTCGCTGATGCCGTCGATGGCGTTGAGAGCCGAAGTGACCGAGGCCGCACAGTGACCGCAGCGCATTCCCTTGATTTGGATGGTTGGCATGGGGAGACTCCTTATGGATGGGATTGGTGATTGCAAAGAATTACATTCAAAACTAAAGTATTGTTGGGCGCAAATATTTTTTTAAGCGATTAAAATACTGCGAAAGAGCAGGACAATCAAGGGGTATACATGACACCGTCAACCGAAAAGCAGCGGGTCGCCATCCGGGGTATGCACTGTGCCTCCTGTTCTTCCCGCATCGAAAAGGTGCTTGCAGGCACCGAGGGGATCCGGATGGCAGCGGTGAATCTTGCCGCCGAGAGCTTGGAGGTGGAGTGGGAGACTGGTCGGCTCAGTCTTGCGGATATTGCCGGGATCGTCAAGGGGCTTGGTTTTGAGTTGGTGTTGCCGGAAAAAGATATCCGGTTGACGCTGGCTATTGCCGGCATGACCTGTGCCTCCTGCGCCGCCCGGATCGAAAAGGTGGTTGGAGGGATGGCGGGGGTGGGGAGCATGCAGGTGAATCTGGCCACGGAATCGGCAGTGGTGGTCTTTGATCCGGATCGCGTCGGTCAGCGGCAGATCCGCGAGGCTATTGAGCGTCTTGGCTTCAAGGCCCAGGTGGCTGGGTTGGCCGGAGGCTCGGATTTTGAGCGGCAGCAGGAGGAGGCCATCGCCCGGCTTAACGGCATGGCAAAGCGCCTTTATCCGGCCTTTACCTTTGCCGTTTTGTTACTGCTGCTTTCCATGGGTGAGATGGCCGGTCTGCCGTTGCCCTTGTTTTTAGCCCCCCATCACGCGCCTTTCACCTTTGCTTTTGTCCAGTTTCTTCTGGTATTGCCGATCATGTGGTCGGGCCGTCATTTTTATCAGCTTGGGTTTCCGGCTCTTTGGCGTGGCGCACCCAACATGGATTCGCTCATCGCCATCGGCACTGGCGCCGCCTTTGTTTACAGTACCTGGAACATGATCGAGATCGGCCTGGGCATCGAGACTATGTCCAGGGTGATGGATCTGTATTTTGAGTCGGCCGGGGTGCTTATTGCCCTGGTTTCCTTGGGCAAGTATCTGGAAACTCGCTCCAAGGTGCGCACTTCGGACGCCATCCGTCAGCTCATGGCCCTGACCCCGGAGGAGGCCACTCTGCTGGTGTCTGGGGCCGGGCCTGGGATTGAGGAGCAAAAAAAGATTCCCGTGGCGGAGATCGAGAAGGGCGATATTCTGCTGGTCAAACCGGGTGAGCGAATTCCGGTGGACGGTTCGGTGGTCAAGGGCCGCTCCAGCGTGGATGAGTCCATGCTCACCGGTGAATCCCTGCCGGTTTCCAAGGAGGTCGGCGATCCAGTGGTGGGTGCCACCCTGAACAAGAACGGTCTCTTGCAGGTGCGGGCCGAGAAGGTGGGGCAGGATACGGTGCTTGCCCGGATCATCACCATGGTTCGCGAGGCCCAGGGCTCCAAGGCGCCCATTGCCAATCTGGCGGACCGCATCAGTCTGTATTTCGTACCCACCGTTATCGTCCTTGCCATTCTCGCCGGATTGTCCTGGTATTTCATCGGTCAGGCCGATTTTTCCTTTGCCCTGCGGATATTCATCGCCGTATTGGTCATTGCCTGCCCCTGCGCCATGGGGCTGGCCACCCCAACCTCGATCATGGTGGGTACCGGGCGCGGCGCCCAGCTGGGGGTGCTGGTGAAAAGCGGCGAGGCTCTGGAGATGGCGCAGAAGATTGACGCCATTGTCTTTGACAAAACCGGCACCCTGACCCATGGCCGCCCGGAATTGACCGACATCCAGGCAGTGGCGCCGGGGATAGATGTCCCGCAGATTTTGTCTTTGGTGGCCAGTGCCGAGAGCGGTTCGGAACATCCCCTGGCTGAGGCCATTGTCAACGCCGCCAGAGAAAAGGGATTGACCCTGACAGAGCCTTCGTATTTTGAGGCGGTTCCCGGCCGGGGCATCCGGGCCATGGTGCGCGGCGAAAATGTGCTGCTCGGCAATCGGGAGTTCATGGTTGAGCAGGATGTTGCCGGACTGGGGTTGGTGGTTGAGCAAATCGCCCATGGCTTTGCCGGGGATGGTAAGACCGCACTCTATTGTGCAGTGGAAGGCAGTCTTGTCGGGCTGTTAGCCATAGCCGACCGGCTTAAATCCGAGGTGCCCGCGACAATCAACGCCCTGGAACAAATGGGGATCAAGATTTTCATGCTCACAGGTGATAATGAGATTACCGCCCGAGCCATCGCCGCCCAAGCTGGAATCCGCGAGGTGTTTGCCCAGGTGTTGCCGGACCAAAAGGTGGAAAAGGTGGCGGCCTTGCAGGCAGAGGGGTTCCGGGTTGCCATGGTAGGCGACGGCATTAACGACGCCCCTGCCCTGGCCAAGGCCGATGTCGGGATTGCCATGGGCACCGGCATTGATGTCGCTATTGAGTCCGGCGATATCGTGTTGATGAAGGGGCATCTTTCTGGCTTGCTCGCCGCCTTTTCTCTAAGCCGCGCCACCATGCGCAATATCAAGCAGAATCTCTTCTGGGCCTTCATCTACAATATCATCGGCATTCCTGTGGCCGCCGGGGTTCTTCATCTCTTTGGCGGGCCGACCTTAAATCCCATGATCGCTGGTGGGGCTATGGCTATGAGTTCTGTTTCCGTGGTCTCCAATGCCTTGCGACTTCGGTTTTTTACCCCGCCGGGCGGCAACCGGAGGCAAACGCCATCGGTTTAAAATAGGGGGTAAGCACAGCATCGTCTTGACAATTTTTGGAAACCTTGCGTAGATGATAGCATAGGCCTTGGAGTTTGAAGTCGGAGTGTCCATGGGGGGCACTCTGGGGGATGTGTCCGGACGCCGGTTTTGCGAAATTTGTCTCTGTGTTCGTTTTGCCTTTGGGGGCTTATTGATAGGGCAAAGGTGTTATTTGGCAGTCTGAAATTTTAAGAAAAGGCAATGCCCCATGGATGCCGCGAAAAAATCAGATATTTCCTTGGCCGGTCTGTTGGAACTCGTTGAAACCTCACCCCTTGTCTCCATCAAAGGGACGGTGAGCAAAATATTGGCCCTTATCAGCGATCCTGCCGCCAGTTCCTCTGATCTCATCCAGCTTATTGAGCTTGATCCGCCGCTGGCGGCAAAGATTCTTCGGGTTGCCAACTCATCCTACTACGCCACCTCCAAAACCATCAGTGATATCCATCAGGCCCTGATCTGGATAGGTTTTGACACACTCAAAGAAATAATTCTCACCCAGAAAATGAGCGAACTCTACCGCGGCGGCACGCCCGTCTGCGGCTATTCCCGGCTCCAGTTGTGGCGGCATAGCCTGGCTGTTGCTCTTCTTGCTAAAACTATTTATCGACGTGAGTTCGGCGAGAAGGGAAACAATGCCTATGCTGCGGGATTAATGCATGACATCGGGGTCATTGTTGAAGATCAGCTCCTGCACCAGGAATTTTTGCAGCTGGTGCAGAGTTTGGAGGAAGCGCACCTGGCTTTGACCGATGGCGAGACCGCCATTTTTGGCTACGACCATTGCCTGGTCGGCAGAACCCTGGCCGAAAATTGGAATTTTCCGGCTGAACTCACGGAAGGCATAGGCTTTCATCATAATCCCGAGGGCGCCAGGGAAGAACACCGCCTGTTTGTTAAAGCAATCTTCATCTCCGACTATCTCATGTTTGAGCAGGGATATGGCTATGTGGCCATGCCGCTTCCAGATCGGGAGATTCTCCTGCAGTATGTCAAGGATCTTGGCCTCCAGTGGTATGCCTTGCGTGCCATTGTCGAGGTGGTTCGAGAAGATTTGGAAAAAATCGAGCAGAAAGGATTAATTGCATGAGCAGCAATACTCCAGAGCTTCTAGAGCGCATTCATGAGCTTGAAACGCAGGTGCGCCACCTTGGCAACGAGCTCCGTCTGACCAAGGAAGAGTATGAGGATGCCTCTGCCAAATATCTGGATATCTATTGCAGACTGGAAAAAAGGGTGAGTGAGCGAACCAGAGCGCTTGACGAAGCCAACGGGAAGCTTCTTTGTGAAATTGAAGAACGCAAACGAACAGAGGCGGAGAAAGAGCAACTCATTGCCCAGCTGAAAAAGGCGATGCAGGACGTGAAGGTCTTGAGCGGCTTTTTGCCCATCTGCGCTTCATGCAAAAAAATTCGGGATGACACCGGCTACTGGCGGCAGATAGAGGAATACATCAGTAAGCATTCAGATGCCCTGTTCAGCCATGGCATCTGCCCGGACTGCTGTGAAAAATTGTATCCGGATTTCCACGAGGAGTTGAAACGGCGCACTAATGCAAAAAAGGATAGGTAATCCTGTTGTTATAAAGGATGTCCTTGTTTGATCCGTCATGTCAGTCTGCCCACCGCATCCCAGATACGGTGGGCAGTTTCTTCCTTGCTGAGCAGCGGCAGGTTTTCCTGGGCGCCTTTGCGGTCTAGCAGGGTGACCCGGTTGGTGTCGGCGGCAAAACCGGTTTCCGTTCCTCCAATATCGTTGATCACGATCAGGTCAAGATTTTTCTCTTTGAGTTTTCTGGCCCCTTCCTCGAGATGATTCCGACTCTCTGCCGCAAAGCCGATGAGTAGAGGTGTTTTTAGAGATTTTCCTCTGTGCTCCCCCAGCTCTTTGAGGATGTCCGGGTTGGCAACTAGCGGCAGGGAGAGCGCGGCCTGTCCTTTTTTTATCTTGTGGGGCTCTTTTTCGGCGGGACGATAATCGGAAACAGCCGCAGCCTTGACGACAATGGTGGTCGCATCAAGGCTGCTTATGACTTCTGCCTGCATTTCAGCGGCGGAGGTGACTTGGATGCGCCGGACTCCCGGCGGGGCGGCCAGGGCGGTTGGCCCGCTGATCAAGGTAACCGTTGCGCCCCGTTGGCTGGCCGTAGCCGCCAGGGCATATCCCATCTTGCCGGTGGAGGGATTGCTGAGGAATCGTACCGGATCAAAGGCTTCCCTGGTGGGGCCGGCGGTGATGAGCACATGTTCGCCGGCAAGGTCTTGGGGGGCAAAAGCGGTGAGGATGGCCTGTCTGGCGTTTTCCCACTCTGTTAGACGACCGGGGCCTTCTTCGTCGCAGGCCATTTTCCCGCAATCGGGTTTGAGAACCCTGTATCCGTAAGAGGTGATGGTTGCAAGGTTTGCTTGGGTCGCCGGATGCTGGAACATAACGCTGTTCATGGCCGGGCAGACCAAGATTGGCCCGGAGAAGGCCAGAGCGATGGTGGCAAGCAGATTGTCGGCCAGGCCATGTGCCAGACGGGCGATGGTCTGGGCCGAGGCTGGGGCAATGACCAGCAGATCATGCTCCCTGGCCAAGCTGATGTGGGGAATGGTTTCCGGCGCCTCGGTGCTGAACATGGCGGTGTGCACCGGATTTCCGGAAAGGGCCGCCATGGTCAGGGGGCTGATGAACCGACAGGCGGCTTCGGTCATGACCACGGTAACCCGGCAGCCTTCCCGGCGCAGGGCGCGAACCCAGTCCGCGATCTTGTAAGCGGCGATGCTTCCGGTAATCCCGAGAAGAATCTTTTTGTCGGTCAGAAGAGGCATGGGATTCGTGTCGCCTGAGTCTTTACATTCCAGAACCGAATGGGTTGGCCTGTTTTGCGCCGCCTGCGCTTGCGCGTCCTGCCGCAATATCCTCGGCGACATAGATGGCAATCTCCGTCCGCATGAGCAGTTTGTCTTCAGACAAGAGAATGGTGCAGGACTTATTCGGCTTGATAAAGGCGAGGAGGATATTTTTGTATTTGGCTGAACCGGCAAGCTTCCAGCCGTTTTTACCCATGTTGTTCGTGAAAAAATCAGACAGCGAAGCGATATCGACCCGACCGGAGTATTGCAGTACTCCGCCGACAAAGGAGTCGGTTCGGACGACCATGCTTTTTTCCCGGTCCCAGGAAAGTTCGTTGGGGATCAGCAGATCTGAAAATTCGTTGGCCCGGTAAGGCGGGCTGTCCATGGAGGAAGAGGTAGAGGAAGCGAAGGGGTCCGGGGAATGCCCTTGGTCGTTGCCGCCGCCTATTCCTAATTCGGCGCAGCCGCTGAGGGTGATAAGGCTGGTGATTGCGAGAACGGTCGAGAGGAACACGGTGCGAAACGGTTTGCGTGGCGTTGTCATGGAAGGCCTCCTAGGGTAATGGTATGCAGTACAATACGTTTATAACTCTTTGACGATGAATTCCGCCAATGGTTTTCTCTGTGTTTGTTGATCGCGTCGGCTTGGGTGGCCGGTGGCGATGACCGCCATCAACAGCAGATTCGCAGGCAGTTCAAGAATCTGGCCGACTTTCTCTCGGCTTTTTAAAATCTGCCCGAGCCAGACGGCTCCCGGGCTAAGAGCCTCGGCGGCCAGCAGCATGTTCTGGATGCAGGCTCCAGCTTATTGCGCGTCTTTAAGATCATCATACCATGAGTCTCCCTGTCAAGATATACGGCGAGTAGGGGGGCAGCGAGGATAATATGGCCATAATGGTCTGTGTGGCCAAACGGGTACGGATGGCTGCACCCGCAACAATGACGAAGCGCCAGGGCTGATTGTTCAGGCCGGAAGGCGCCCAAACCCCGGCCTGGATAATTTTGTGGAGCACAGCGGTGTCCACCGTCTGATCAGTGAAGTCCCGGATACTGCGTCGCTGTTTGATGGCAATCAGAATCGGCGAAGGCATGGGGGTTGAGATCAGGTCGCATTGTAATGAATAATGATGAAGAATTGTTCAGAACACCCTGAAATATCAAGAAAATCATAGTCGGTTGGGCAAGGTTTTGTCAAACGGTTTCCGTTGATTGGTCGTATTGCGCAAGAAATAAAAAACTGTTAGAACCTGCGGCCAAGGAGGCCTGCATGGAAAAAACAACTCAAAAAACAGAGATTCCCCTGCCGGTTCTCGGTCAGGGGGCAGTGCTGATAGACACTCATTGTCACCTCGATATGGCGGCATACCAGGCCGATTATGATGCGGTGCTGTTTCGCGCCAGGGAGGCTGGTGTCACTCGGATCATCAGCGTCGGTATTGATCTGGAAAGCTCGCGCCGGGCCATTGCCCTGGCCGAACAGGACGAAGGCATCTATGCCGCGGTCGGGGTGCATCCCCATAATGTCGCGGAACTCAGCGAGAGTGATTATGCGGAGTTGCGAGCCCTGTGTCGCCATCGTAAGGTTGTGGCCTACGGCGAGATCGGCCTTGATTATGTGAAAAACTATGCCTCGGTTTCTCTGCAAAAGGAGCATTTTTTCAGGCAGGTCGCCCTGGCCGGGGAATTGCAACTACCCCTGGTGGTTCACGACCGGGAGGCCCACGAGGACATCATGGAGATGCTTGAGGCTGCCGGGCCGTTTTCTGCCGGAGGGGTGATGCACTGTTTTTCCGGGGACGCCGCCTTTGCCAGGCGGGTGCTTGCCCTGGGTTTTCATATCTCCATCCCGGGGGTGGTGACCTTTGCCAAGGCTGAGACGCTCCAGGAGGCGGTGTGCGAGATTCCCCTCGGCTCCCTGGTTCTGGAAACGGACGGACCGTTTCTTGCCCCGGTGCCGTATCGGGGGAAACGGAATGAGCCGCGTTTGTTGGCCTTTACCGCCCAGAAGGTGGCGGAACTGAAAGGGATCTCCTTGGAGGAGGTGGCCAGGCAGACCACCAAGAATGCGGTGCAGCTTTTCGGCCTTGAGGGACGGTGATATTGATGGGAACGGTGGCGGAAAATATCGAGACAATTCGGGCCCGGATCCGGGCTGTGGCGGAGCGGGTCGGGCGCGATCCGCGTTCGGTGCGGCTGGTGGCGGTGAGCAAGCATCAACCCCTTGAAGTCATCCGGGAGGCCATGGCTAGCGGGCAGGTGATTTTTGGCGAGAATTACCTGCAGGAGGCGCAAGATAAGGTCGCGGTTCTGGGCCAGAGGGTGACCTGGCATTGTATCGGGCATCTGCAGTCCAACAAGGCCCGGATCGCGGCGGAGATTTTTGACTGCATCGAAACTCTCGACCGGCTCAAACTTGCCAAGGCGTTGGAAACGAGATTGGCCGAGTTGGGCAAGACCATGCCGGTTTTGGTGCAGGTCAACGTGGGCGGGGAGGCGCAAAAGGCCGGGGTTGCCCCGGAGAAGGCCGGGCAGCTGTGCCGCGACCTGCAGCAGTTTCCGCACCTGATCCTGCAGGGACTCATGACCATGCCGCCCTTTGTCGAGGATCCGGAGGAAAGCCGGGGTTGTTTCCGCCGGCTTCGCTTGCTGGGGGAAGGGCTTGCCGCCCAGGGGTTCCTCGGCCTCCATGGCCCGGTGGAGCTCTCCATGGGCATGTCCGGTGATTTCGAGGTGGCCATCGAGGAGGGCGCGACCCTGGTGCGGGTGGGTACGGCGCTGTTCGGCGAGAGAAACCAGGCAGTTTAGCTCCCACCATTTTTGCCTTTCCTGGCTGTTTCCGCTGATTTTGCCAGAAGCGGATCGGTACCCAATCTGGTACAATAAATTCATGGAAAAACAATCTGCACGGAACATGGAACTGCTTGCGCCGGCCGGCACCATTGAGGCCTTTGAGGCGGCGGTGGAGAACGGAGCCGACGCCATTTATATCGGGGCCCCGGCCTTTAATGCCAGGGCCCTGGCCCGCCATTTTTCCCTGGCCGAGGTGGCGGCCATGATAGACCATGCCCATAAGAACCGGGTCAAGGTCTATCTGGCCATGAACAGCCTGATGAAGGAAGAGGAGATCGGCAAGGCGGTGGAGGAACTGGCCGCGCTTGAAGCGCTCAAGGCCGACGCCCTCATTATTCAGGATCTCGGTATTTCCTATCTGGCCCGGAAGTTCTTCCCCTCCCTGCGGTTGCATGCCAGTACCCTCATGGGTGCGCACAACTCCCTCAATGTTCGGCAGTTTTCCGAGCTGGGGTTTCAACGGGTGGTTCTGGCCCGTGAGATGACCCTTGGTGAGATAGGGCAGATCCACAAGCAATGCCCCGTGGAGTTGGAGGTGTTTGTACATGGGGCGCTGTGTTTCGCCTATTCCGGCTTGTGTATGTTCAGCAGTTATCTTGGCGGGAAAAGCGGGCTGCGGGGCCGTTGCGTCCAGCCCTGCCGCCGGCGTTATACCTGGGGCGGCAAGGGGCGCGGGACTGGGGCCCCGGCTGGCTATCTTTTTTCCATGAACGATCTGGCCGGGCTTGAGCTGATCCCCCAGCTGCGGCAGGCCGGGGTCAGCTCGCTCAAGATCGAAGGACGGATGCGGAGCGCCCAGTATGTGGGATCGGTGGTCAAGGCCTATCGGCTGGCCCTTGACAATCCTGCGACCCCGGCGGTGCTGGCCGAGGCGAAAGAGCTGCTGGAGCAGGCCATGGGCCGCAAGGCCTCGCTCGGCTATTTCAAAAAGGCGCAGCCTGCGGACATTATCGCCCCGCAGCACTCTGGCAATATCGGCCTGTTTCTGGGCAAGATCGAGAAGGTCACCGGTAATCGCGCCCAGATGACCCTGAAGGAACCGCTCCGGCTTGGCGACCGGCTTCGCATCCACCAGGAAGGCTCGGGCGAGCGGCAGGGTTTTACCCTTAAAGGTTTGTGGCAGGGGAAGGTGGCGCTGGATAAGGCCATGGCGGGCAGTAAGGTGCAGCTGGATCTGCCGCCGGGGGCGCAATGGGGTGACAGCCTCTATAAGGTGGACCTGGGCGACCGCCGCCAGCAGACAGTCAAGAAAGCTATTCAGCCGGGGTTGTTCAGCAAGAAGGTGGTCAATCTGGTTGATCCGCGTAAACTGGCCCAGATCGTCCATTATTTGGGTAAGCCGGTTAACAGGCCGACCGCGACCAAGACCCGGGAGGAGCAGCGGCCCGCTCGCGGTCAGGTCCAGGCTCGCGGCCAGGCCCGGCAGGATCAGGCCCAGGGCCGTCGGGGCGTGCCCCAAGTGCAGTTGCCTCTGGAATGGTGGCTGAAGATCGACGATTTTGATTCGCTTAAGGTGCAGCTGCCCACCCCGCCGTCGCGACTGGTCATCACCCTGTCCCGTCAGACCTTTGCCCAATTCTCCCGGCAGCAGAAACGGTTGACCCCGTATCGGCGGCGGCTGGTCTGGGCCCTGCCTCCGGTGATCCTGGAGGCGGATCTGGAGTTTTACCGGGAATCCATCGCCCATCTGCGCGGCGGCGGGTATAACGCCTGGCAGATCGGTCATATCGGGCAGCGGTTGCTGTTTGAGTCGGGTACCCAAACCTCGCCGGGTGAGTCGGGAGAGCAAAGTCCTCCGATACGCAAAAAAACCGGCCGTGCAGGGCAGGCTCCGACCGAGAGGCTGCTTCTTTTTGGCGACTATACCCTGAATGTCCTGAACAGCATGAGCGTGCAGGCCCTGGCCGCCTTGGGGCTGGGCAATGTCCAGTTGGCCATTGAAACCGACCGGCAGAACCTCTTCGATGTTCTCGGTCATAAAAATGCGCTGCCAATGGGCATGACCATCTATGGCCTGCCCCCGCTCTTCACCGCCCGGCTGGCCTCCTCTTTTTTCAAATACGATCAGCCCCTGGTCAGCCCCAAGGGCGAGGTGATCGTCCTCAAGCAGTGCTGGGGGCAGACCGTGGCCGTGGCCGATCAGCCCTTTTCCCTTTTGCCTTACAGCACCGAGCTTGCCGCCCGGGGTGTCGCCTATGCCGTGATTGATCTTTCCCACATGCGGCCTAAGCCCGACGAACTGGTCGTTGCCTTTCGCCAGTCTGGACAGCCGGGGCGCGGAGGGCGCAGGCTCAGCACCTTCAATTACACGGGCACTCTGTTGTGAACCGGGCATCCTTTTCAGCCTGTGTTTTTCTGGCCCTGTTGGTTGTGGGCGGGGGGATTTTTGGGCTGACAGGGACCGCTGCTTCCGCCCCATCCCCCCCATCTCTTGACGAACAGGAGGCTCGCGCCATTCTCCTGGAAATCGACGATCTCTGGCGCGCCACCAGCTCCCAGGGCACGGTGCGCATGGAGGTGAAAACCGCCAATTACACCCGGACCATGCGCATGGAGATCTGGTCCAAGGGCAAGGAGAAATCCCTGGTCCGCATCATCTCCCCGCTTAAGGAAAAGGATACCGCCAGCCTGAAAACCGGCAACACCATGTACACCTATCTCCCCAAGACCGACCGCACCATCCGCCTCACCTCCAGCATGATGATGAGCTCCTGGATGGGCAGCCATTTCACCAACGACGATCTGGTCAAGGAGTCGCGGCTGGCCGAGGATTACGAGCCGCGCATCAGCTTTAAGGGGAAAAGGGAGGGGAGGGAGGTCATCGAGTTCACCTTGCTGCCGCGCCAGGATGCCGCCGTGGTTTGGGGCAGGATCGTCATGAGTGTTACGGCCCAGGGCCATCTGCCGCTGCTCGCCACCTATTATGACGAGGACAATGTCCTGGCCCGCACCATTTATTTCAGCGAGGTCAAGAACATGGGGGGGCGCCTCCTGCCTGCCCTGCTCAAGGTCGTGCCCACGGACAAGCCCGGGGAATATACGGAACTGGTCTATGAAACCATGCGGTTTGATCTTGATCTGCCGGAGTCGCTTTTTTCCCTGCTGGAGTTACGTCGCCGTTGACCGGAGCCTTGTGTTCCTTGAGAGGTGAAACGTGCAGATTGTTTCCTTTGCCCTGAGAAATTTCAACCGCGCTCGGACCAGAACCTGGATCACCGTTGGGGCCATGGCCTTTGCCTGCGCGATTATGATTTTTTATGCCAGTCTGCTGGAGGGCTGGCTCGCAGGCATGGAAAAAAATGCGGTGGGCATGGATCTCGGTGAGTTTCAGATTCATGGCAGAGGCTATCGCGTTGATCCGGATCTCTATAAGATAATTACCGACGAGGAAGGAATGCTTGCCCAACTCGACGGGCAGGGTTTTGTCGCGGCCCCGCGACTTTATGCAAGTGGGTTGGCGGCGGCGGGCAATGCCTCAAGCGGTATCGAGCTGCGGGGCGTTGATCTGGTCCGGGAGGGGCTGGTTACCGCCCTTAACCAGCATGTCTGGCAGGGGCAATGGCTTGCCGAAAACGATCAGGCCGGGGTGGTGGTTGGCCGCAAGCTGGCCCGGATTCTAGGTCTTGCGGTGGGAGACGAGGTGGTGGTGGTGGCCCAGGCTGCGGACGGCTCCACGGCCAACGAACTCTTCCGGGTCCGGGGCATCTTGAAATCGGTGTCCGAAGGGGTGGACCGCAGCGGGTTTCTCATGACCGCCGCCACCTTCCGCAGACTGATGATCGTGCCGCAAGGGGTGCAGCAGATCGTGGTCAAGCGCCGGCAGGCCAGCGAAGATCTGACTCGGGCGACCGGACGGCTGGCCCGCTTGCTGCCCTGCTATGAGGTGCGCAACTGGCGACAGCTCCAGCCGGTGTTGGCCCGGCTTTTTGAGATGAGCGATATCTCCCTGGTGATCATGCTGCTCATCACCTATGCCGCCGTTGGCATCCTGACCCTCAACGCCCTGCTGATGAGCGTTTTTGAGCGGATCCCTGAGTTCGGGGTCATGAAGGCCCTGGGGTTTTCCCCCTGGGGTCTTTTTGCCATGATCGTGGTGGAGAGCATGCTCCAAGTTACGGTGGCGGTATTCCTGGCCCTGGCTGTGGGCCTGCCCCTTTCCCTGTATTTCAGCCATCATCCCATCGATTTTTCCGGTTTTGTCCAATCCTCCTCAACCATTGCCGGGATCGCCTTTGATGCGAAATGGTACTGCGTGGTCACCGTCAACAGCGTGGTACTGCCCATCCTTTTTCTCTATCTGGTAGCGGGGCTGGCTATTCTCTACCCCGCCCTCAAGGCGGCGATGCTCAAGCCGCTTGCCGCTATTTATCATCGTTAATGGAGCAGTGATGCAGCTTGGAACCATGGCATGGCGAACCCTGATGCGCAACAAGCGGCGGAGTGTGATCACTGCCTTTTCCGTGGGCTTCGGCATTTTGCTCTCCGTGACCTTTACCGCCTCAGGCGACTATGCCTACACCAACATGATCAACACCAGCGCCGTAATGGGGTTGGGACATCTGAGCGTGGAGCATCCGGACTACCGGGATACCCCAACCCTGGATAAGCGCTTGCTTGAGGCAGAAGCCGTGCAGCAGAGAGCTTTGCAAACCCCCGGGGTAACCGGTGCGCTGGTCCGCATCATGGGCCAAGCCATGTTTGCCGGCGGCGCCAAGAGTGTGGGCGGCGCCTTTATCGCCATTGACCCGGCCCAGGAAACCCCGGCCCATAATATCTTCCTGCGTACCCTTATTGAGGGGCAGTGCTTTTCATCCGGCGAGGAGCGCGGGGTGGTGGTCGGGGCAAAAATGGCGGAAAAGCTGAATCTGCGGTTGGGCAAGAAGCTGATTTTTACCATGACCGATAAGAATGGCGAGCTGGTCAGCGAGCTTGGCCGGGTGAGCGGTATTTTCAGAACCGGAGACGACTCGGTGGACGGGGCAGTGGTCCTCTTGCCTCTTGGCTTGGTGCGTAAAGCGCTTGGCTATGAACCCATGGCCGCCTCCCTGGTGGCGATCTTTCTTGAAGATCATCGGGCGGCGAAAACGATCCAGGGTAAGCTTGTCCATCTGTGGGCCCAGAGCAAGGAGATTACCGTGCTCACCTGGCAGGAGAGCCAGGCTGATCTCGCCGGGTTGATCGCCGTGGATCGGCTCTTCAACTATCTGCTTCAGTTTTTGGTCGGCTTGGTCATCGCCGCCGGGATCATGAATACCCTGCTCATGAGCGTCATGGAAAGGCAGCGGGAATTCGGGATCATGATGGCGCTGGGGATGATGCCGGGCCAGGTCGTGCGCCTTGTGCTGCTGGAGTCCTGCTGGCTTGCACTTTTGGGGTTGGCTCTGGGGGTGGTTATCACCACGCCCTGGTTTCTCTATATGGCCAGGATAGGCCTTGATTTCAGCGGGCAGATAGGGACGGATTACAGCGCCGGCGGGGTTTTGGTGGATCCGGTGATGAAGTTTCGCCTTTATCGGGAGAGCGCCATGTGGATAGCAGGGGCGATGTTTTCCCTGACCATCGTGGCCGGGATTTTTCCGGCTTTCAAGGCGGGCAGGATGACGCCGGTGGAGAATCTGAAGCAGGGATAGTTACTTCTAGGTTTGAACCATGCAGAAAGGCAGAGTATGAACAACATGCCGCTTGTACAGCTTGAAAATGTCAGCAGGATTTACCAGCAGGGCAAGGTGCAGGTCGCTGCGGTGACGGATTTTTCCCTGCAGATCCAGGCAGGGGAGTTCAGCGTGCTCTGCGGGCCATCCGGTTCGGGAAAGACGACGATCCTCAATCTGATCGGCGCCCTTGATGAACCGTCCCTGGGCAGGGTACTGTTGGAGGGGCGCGATCTTGCCTTGCTGGGGCGCAGCGATCTGGCTAGGTTGCGGCGCGACCGGATCGGTTTTGTCTTCCAATCTTACAACCTCAATCCGGTGCTGACCGCCTGCGAGAATGCCGAGTTTGTCCTGGCCCTGCAAAATATCCCCCATGCCCAGCGGCGGCAGCGGGTCATGGCGGTGCTGGCCGAGGTCGGCATGGCCGAGCTGGCCCAGCGCAGGCCGGATGAGCTTTCCGGCGGCCAGCAGCAGCGGATCGCCATTGCCCGGGCCATCGTCTCCCGTCCCGCCATCGTCCTGGCGGATGAGCCTACCGCCAATGTGGATTCGGCAACCGCGGATGCGATCCTTGATCTCATGGCTCGTCTCAACCAGGAGCAGGGGATAACCTTTCTTTTTTCCACCCATGACCAGCGGGTGATGGATCGGGCCCGCCGGCTCATCCATCTCCGGGACGGCAGGCTGGAGCGCGATGAGGTGCGCGGGTGAGAAGGGGGCTGCTCTCGCTGTCTGCGGGCCTGGGCGCGTTGTTCCTCTTTCCCGGCGCTGGGCTGGCCTTTACCGAGTGGCACTCCGAGGATACCGCTCTTAGCCTCCGGGGATTCACCGGCCTGGGCGCAGCCTACAGCCGCAATCCCGAGGCGCTGGCGTTTTATGACAGCCGGGAGGATTTCCTCTGGGAGCTGGACCAGCGGCTGCTGGTGGCGGCAAATTATCGGGAGAATACCCGGTTTGACCTGAATCTCCTGCAAAATCTCCGCACCACGCCGAATTCCGGTCTCGGCAGTAGGCAGGCTGGAGCGGAGCGGAGCGGGCTGCTTTCCTGGCAGCAGCATGAGAGCGGGAATTCCGAGGCCAGTTTAAGCGTGGACACCGCCGCCTTCCATTATGTGCAGGGCAATACCGAGTGGAGCCTTGGCCGGCAACCGGTGAATCTGGCCACCACCATCTATTTCAGCCCCAATGATTTTTTCGCCTCCTTTGCGGCGCAAACCTTTTATCGCGCCTACAAGCCGGGGGTGGACAGCGGTCGGGTCGAAGTGCGTTTGGGAAACCTGGCCCAGCTGAGCCTGGTCGGGGTGCAGGGGTATTCGCCGGAGAGCGCAGTGGGTAGCGACTGGCGGAACCGGCCTGACTGGAGTCGAAATTCTTTGTTGGCCAGGCTTGCTGTCAATCGCAACGATTGGGAATGGGGGGTGCTGGGCGGCTCGGTGCGCGATCATCGGATAACCGGCGGTTCCGTGCAGGGCGAGCTTTTCGACTGGCTTGGCATCCGGGCGGAGGGGCATTACGCAGCCCCGGAACAGGACGGGCTCTCCGGCGGCACCGAGGTGAGCGTGGGGTTTGAGCATCGTTTCGCCAACAGCCTTGAGCTGCGGTTGGAGCAGTTTCACCATGGCCAGGGATACAGCTCCAGCGAGGCGCTGAACCAGGCCCTGGCCGCAGGCAGCCTGCGAGAGGGATACACGGGGCGGCGCTACACCGCCCTGGGCGCAAGCTACGAGTTTTCCCCGCTGCTGACCGGGCAGGCTCTGCTGCTTGCCAACTGGAGCGATCACTCCCAGCTGCTCAGCCTCACCGGGGTGTACTCGCTCTCCGATGAGGCGGAGCTGGCTGTGACCCTGTCTCTCCCTAGGGGGGATCATGCAGAGAACAGCTCCGTCGGTTCTGAATTCGGCCTTGTCCCCATCGCCCTCGTTTGTGCGTTTCGGGTGTACTATTGACCGGGGAGCTTGCCGGGTTTTGATGGTGATGCAGCCGGACCGGCTGCAGCGTTTTCAGGCTCAGGAAAATCCCGATTTCGTGGAACAGCCCGAAAGCGCCCCGGAGGGGATGGCGCTTGAACCGGATGATATCCGGAAGCTCGAGGCGGAGATGGTTTTTTTAACGGTGCTGCTGCCGCATTTCGGGCAGACCACTTCGGCGGAGGTTTCTGCTGAAGTGAGAATGGTCTCAAATAGGGATTTGCATTCCTGGCAGCGGTATTCATAGATGGGCATGGCGTTCTCCTTGGAAAGTGCTGATTATCTTTGCGGTTCCATGTATGAATGAAATTTAAGGTTTATCTTAATCTTTGTCCAGGGGAAAATGTGTTGCCGTGCGAATGGGCTGGTTGGGTTTAACCCTTTCCTTTCTCCTTGTGCAGGAGGTTGTGCCGGGACGGTAAGTCCGTTTGTCATGAAGATTAGCGCCAAGCAGCAGTGTGCTGAAAATCATCAGCAACAGTCTGGTTGCATTCATGGCGGGTCCAACTTGTTTAGAGTAACCCTATCCCCAGCGCCACGGCCAGTAACAGAAGCAGGACGCCCACCAGGGTCTGCACCGAGTGCAGGGTCATCTTTTTCAGGAAGCGCGAGGCACAGAAGGTTCCCAGAAAGGCGGCGAGAGTGCCTGCCGTTACCAGGCCGAAGCCGTCTTCTGCCTGCATTACCTTGAAATCCCTGGCGAAAAATGTCGCTCCATACACCAGCATCCGGCTGATGTCCACCACAATGGCGGAGAGAATCATGGCCCCGATGAGGGGCTCTTTGTTCAACCCGGTCCGGAGGAGAAATGCGGTGCGCAATGCCCCCTGATGTCCGGACAGCCCCCCGAAGAAGCCGGAAATGATCCCGCCGATGGGGATGTCGCGGGGCTGAAAAGACAGTTTCTTAAGGCCCGGGCACAACTCGGCCATGGAAAATCCCATGGTCAGCATGGCAATGGCCGACTTGAGCCAGGTAATGGTGAACAGATGAGCGCCCAGATTATAGTGGATGATCGGCGGCATGGCTGAGCCGGTTGAGCAGCAACGCGCCGAGCATGGCTGCAAGGGCGGCGGGCAGGGCGAATTTGGCAACGATCTGGAGATCAGCCTGCCTGCCGAACAGGGCGTCTTTCAAGAGATTATTGGCTAGATGCACCATGGCCGTGGCACCCACCGCCACCTCCACCGGAAAAAAACAGAGCAAAGACCGGCATCAGGAGTGTGCCCAGGCCGAAGCCGGAGAAGAGGGTTAGGCCCGAGACCGCAAGGGCCACGGTGCAGATAATCAGGTAGCTCATAGGTCTTTTGTGAGTTTTTCTTCACGGCGCACAAGGCCGGATAGCTTCGAAAAAACAAGGGGGCGAGAAATATTCCGCCCCTTATTTCGTGTCGTTTTCCGAGAATGCCCGGCAGTCCGGGATCAATCTGCCTGTGCCTGGGCCTCTTCGTCGGTATCCAGGTGGATGGAGCTGATCAGCTCCGGTGGTATGCGGCTGCGGATTTTTTTCACCGTGGAAAGAATGGTGTGGCCCGGATAGTCATCTCGAACCTCTTCGCTCTTGTCCTTGTAAGAGGTGAGGGTGAATTTTTTATTTTTGACAGAGAATTTGTGAGTCCAGTTGATCTCGATGGTTTCAGGATTCTCCTCGATCTGCACCGCCAGCTTTTCCCCGCCCCGCGCCACCTGGATGGCGTCCATGTCCGTGACCTCCAGGAGCCAGGCGTCGCCGCTGGTGGTGGAAAACAGCACGAAAACCCCCAGGGCCAGTACTGCGGCTTTCTTGGCGCTGGCGCTTTCCTGGATTTTTTCGACTTCAATCTTTACCGAGGGGAGCGCGGGTCTGGCGGGGGCGTTGGCGCCGGTGCCCAGGCAGCATTTTTTGAATTTTTTGCCGCTGCCGCAGAAACAAGGGTCATTTCTTCCTATTTTGGCCATATGGAGTCTCTCTTTCTGACTGTGTGGGGTTCAGGATTGTGTGTGAAGCTGTGCCACTATGCCACGCACGGCGTGGTTTGTAAAGCCGTGGATGCATCCTCGCTACCTGTTGGTGCGGGGTTGTTTTTTAGTTTTTAGTGTGTCGGGGCCGAGTCCATCCGGACCATCTTTTCCTGATCGCAGTAATATTGGACCAGCTGGGAGAAAACATCGTCGCGGCCAGTGTAGATTTTGGTGTTGCTGTTCAGGATCTGCACCAGGGCCTCACCGTAGTCATCAACCCCGATGATGTTGTCGGAAATGAGGGTGTTGCCGCATTTTCCCGTGAGCAGGGTGTCCATGTACCGGTTGACATTGGCCCAGTAAACCTGGTTGTTGCGGAAGTGAGTGTCCTCGCGTTTGGCCTTGTCGATGTTTTTGTCCATCATCTCTTGCATCTCTTGCTGGAAAAGATGGTTGTAGATGCGGCCGGCGATCTTGGCCGGGGCGTTGCCCGAGGTGCCCACGCTCTTGAAGCCGCCGGTGTTGGTGGTGACCGAGATGAGCATGGTGAGGGTCCGGTCCTTGTGGGTCTGCCGGTCGCGGTACGGGTTGAAATGGCTGATGAAGAGGGCGGATTTGTTCATCGGCGCGGTGCCGGTCTTGCCGGAAACCAGATTCTTGTGATGCTTGAATTCGGTTTTCATGGCCGAGCCGGTGCCGCGATTGCAGACCTCGTACAGGGCGTTCATCTCCGCCTCCCGTTCCTTCTTGGACTCGAAAAGCGGGATCTTGGCGAACTGCTCGTCTTGGTCGCGGTCATACACCGTTTTGCCGTTTATCTGGATTCGGCGCACAAAAGACGGGTCGCGGTACTGGCCGTCGAGAAAGGCGTTGTAGATGCCAAGCCATTGCTGCACCGAAACCGCCGAGGAGCCGATGCCGAAAGGCCAGTACTTGGCGTCTTCCCTGCTGTAGTCCAGGCCGACCTGGTCAAAGCCTTGGAGCATGGCGCTGCGGAGCAGGGGGTTGGTATAGAGCCTGGCGAAAATCGTGTTGATGGAGATTACCTGCGCTTCCAGCAGGTTGTATTCCCGGCCCATGGGGCGGGCGGCGTCGTAGTTGTACCAGTTGCGGGGCAGCCAGGTCTGCCTGCCGGTGCTTGCCACATATTTGTACTCAATGGGTTTGTCGGCAAAACGGTCGCTCATCTTGGTATTGTTGGCCACCATGGAGTAGTAGGCAATGATCGGTTTCATGGTGGAGGAAGGGGTGATCTTTGCCTTCTTGTTCATGATGTCGATAATCACGGATTCATGTTTATCGGTCTTGCCGGCGTTGTTGTTGGCTCCGGCTTCGTTGGGCTCCGGCGCCTCGTCCTCCTCATCCTCGTCCTTTTCGTTGTTTTTGGTTTGCAAAAACTCTTTGCCGCCGACATAGGCGACGATCTCGCCTTTCTGGTTGACGGCAATGAGCCCGACATTGATGTTGTGTTGCAGGTATTCGAGAAAGCTGTTGAAATCGGTGTAAGGCGGGGTGAGGCCGCGGGAGGTGTAGCGTTCTTTGTCGCGTTGCCAGGTAGCTTGGTTGCTGGTTGAGATAATCTCTTTAAAATAGCTGCTCTGTAGGAATTCGCCGATGATTTCCTTCATTTTTTCGATCAGGGCCAGGTCCGTGCCGGTTTCGATGGAGACCTCTCCTTTTTCGTCAAGCAGGAGTTGGGAGCCTGTAACCTCGCGGCCATTGAAGGTGTAAGTCCGGGAAGAGACTTCCTTGATGACGTTCCAGGAGGTCCATTCTTCCTCGCCGTACAGCGGGGAGCGGAAGTCGCGGAAACCGATGCGGCGGATGGATTCTTCGTCGCTCAGCAGCCAGCTCCGGTACTGGTCGTCCGGGATTTCCTGGCGTTTCCAGAGATGGGTGAGGGCGAGATTGATCTTGTTGATGGCGCTTTTGGCATGGCCTTGCATGGCCGGGGAGAGGTCGCTGAAGTTCTTGCCGTTGACGATTTCATAAAAGGCGACCTGGCGGTTGTGGTTGGGGATGAAGGAGCCGATGGTCACCAGCTGCTGCATGTTGAGGGCGGCCAGGTCTTTCTTGAAATAGTTGGTGGCGGCGGCCGGGAAACCATAGATGTTGGCGCCCACCGGCACGGTGTTGATGTAAAAGTTTAGATTTTTTTCCTTGCCGAATTTGGCCACCATCATGTAGGCGATGATGATCTCTTCCAGTTTGTTGGCGATGGTTCTTTTTTCGTTGCCCAGGATCTTCTTGGCGTTCTGCATGACAATGGTACTGGCGCCGCGGGGATCGCCCTGGAGGGTGTCTTTCACCGCACCGACCAGATTCAGCCAGCTGACGCCGGGGTGGATCAGAAAGAAATTCTCGTACCAGATATTGCCGGGGTGGGGTAGGAAATAATGATCTTCGCAGGCCAGCAGGGCTTTTTGGGCTGCGGCTGGAATCTGCTGGGTAACTTTGCGTTTTCCGTAGGACTTGATGATGGCGCCCCGGCTGTCTTTGATGTCGGCTGAGTGGGCGTAGGTTTCCAGGTCGTCGGGCAACCGCTCGATGGGGGCGGTGTCATAAACGGAGCGGGCAATAAGCACCTCAATGATATGCTGGGTCGGGCCGGGGAGGTAGTTGAGGATGAAAAGAGCCACGCTCAGCAGGGTGCCCCATTTCAGAAAACGCGGAATCCAGTAAGCACCCCAAAACAGGAAGCGGTTGAACGGGTTCTGCCAGGGATACGTATGGCTGCCGCGCTTGTCGTCGTCCCGCATTTCCAGGTACTGGCGGTATCGGCCGCTCAGGCTTTTGCTTTTTCTGATCTTGCGGATGATGGATTTTTCGTCAAGACCCTTTTTGACATCCTTGTCCGAGAAAATATGACGGTAGGCCTTGTACTTGATGGCCTGTTCCCTAGGGTCGAAGATCTTCTTCTCCTGGGGGTCGGTTTTGTTCGGTGGTTTGGGAGATTCTGGTTGCTTTGGTTTATCCACGGTAAAGTTATGGCCTCGGATTCTGCTACAGGGTGCCGGCATCTTTGGGGAGATTCTTCCTTGGAGTCGGCAAGACTCTGTCACCCCCCCGGGTAAAGTGGTATAATACCCCATCTGAATTTTTTTTACAGCACTGCTATTGATCCTGTCGAATTATATGAAGTATTTTTTCGTTCTGGTCGATGACTGGTGTAGCTGTTGCCTCAAACTAGGTTTGGCAAGGTCCGGACTGGTGGGGGGTGTGTTTATCTTTTTGTTCTGTTTGAGGATGTCGGATGATTTTTTACTGCGATAAATGCAGGTATTCCGTAGAGGTTGAAGACCGTCATGCCGGCAAG
>Ga0172379_10003808_pt1 | contig 23359 bp, 27 predicted proteins | sample GrowelOW334metaG_FD_119756 | JGI IMG/M metagenome (GOLD analysis project Ga0172379, IMG submission 119756) | Groundwater microbial communities from an aquifer near a municipal landfill in Southern Ontario, Canada - Groundwater well OW334 metaG | ecosystem: Environmental > Aquatic > Deep...
CAATTACGAAAGAAAGCAGTGGACCAGAAAAAAGATGACGCCTGTCGAATACAGAAATCATCTTTTAGCCCGGGTCGAGGGTTAGAGGGTTCCAATGTGTCTACTTTTTAGGGTACAGATCACAAAATAATGAGTGAGCTTGACCGAATCACCATTTAAAACAAACACCACCTAGTCTTTTTACTTAGTGGTGTTTTTGATTCGACGACTATTGAACAAGTTCACAAACGTCCCTGGAAAAAACTAATCTCGGAATCGCCTTTAGTGGTACGTTTCCCTCCCACCATTTCACAGCTTCAGGAGATTTTTTACCCAACTCCTTCATAGCTTCAGTGGTCTCTACTTGATAACCACCAAGATTTTGTGGTTTACCACCACGAGCACCGACTTGAATACCGACTGATGATTGCTTTGGTAACGGTATGACCGCACCAATCCATTCTTGTCTCACCCATTCCGGAGCTTGTCCTGGAGGGGTAGAGACGATTTTGATAGCACTCATATAATATACAAGGAACTCCTTTCTTTTGTTTACTCAAAACTAACAATTTTATGACTATAAGTCCAGAGAGCGAGCTGTTATTTTGATTGAATTTTCATAATAAAATGCTATCATATAAATATGACTAATATGCCTACAACAATCTATAAAAAGGCGACCCAAGCATTGAATCTACTTGCTCGCAAGAAAGATGGAAAGATTAACAAGATGAAGGCTATAAAGCTTATTTTTCTTGCTGACCGTCTGCATTTGCGAAAATATGGCAGACCTATAGTTGGTGACATGTACTGGGCAATGAAATTAGGTCCAGTTGGTTCGCTAACAAAAAATGTTGCCGAACTTTCGAGCATATCGGATGAGGCTTTGGCTTATGCAAAAAAATATATCAAACCTATTGATGAAAAGAAACAGACACTTGTTTCTCTTAAACAAGAAGATTTAAGTGTATTTTCAAAAACAGATCTTGAATGTATTGAGTCTGTATATAATAGATTTTCCGATAAAGACCAGTTTGAATTGGCCGAGATAACGCACGAATTCCCAGAGTGGATAAAACATAAAAAAGAACTTGATGAGGGTAAAAAAAGGGTAAGGATGGATTATGATGATTTTTTTACTAATACACCAAAAGGAGATGATTTGTTTTCTCAAAACAAATTAGATTTAGAAATGGCAAAGGAATCTTTTTCCGAACAAAAGGAAGTCTCCGCGTTTTTTACTAGCTAAACATGGAGCGCAATGGAAATACCGCCAAAGATCAGAATTCCATTGTGTATTGAACAAGGTTCAGTATTTAACTTTTTTGTTGATTTTAGCGATTCAAAGAGACAGTCAAAGAATCGCTATTTTATTATACTCAATCGCAATCCAAAAACCGACACAGCTTTAATCATGGTTACATCTACGACTCAGATACAGAAAAAGAAGGAATTTGTTAAAAGAGCTGGCGTTAGTGATAAAACCATTGTAGAGGTAAAAACAAAGGAACATTGTATCTTTACAAGCGATAGTGCATTCAATTGCAACGAAGTTTTTGAAGTAAATATGAACGATTTAATCAGAAAAATTGAGGAAAATGGGTCCATGAATTATCCCAAACTTCCAGACAATATTCTAAAACGGATTATAGCCGGCATTAACGAAAGCCCTAAAATCTCGCAATCAATAAAAGATTTGACGTAGTCTTCGGTGGGTTTCTAACAACTTTATGACTATAAGTCCAGAAGGTGTACAAGCCTTCACTAATCTCCCGATTACCTCTACAATTACCCCATGCCCATCACCCTTTCCACCAAAGTCTCAGAATACTTCCGCATAACCCCTATTCAGAAGACCGCACTCAAACGTCTGGGTATAGAAACATTGGAAGACCTCCTTTATCATTTCCCTGTCCGATATGGTGATACGGCAATAGCAAAAAGCATTGATTCATTGCAGGCTGGCGATACAGCGGTCATCTTTGGGAAGATCGGTGGACTCAAAGCTAGTAAGGGTTTCAAAACAAAAATAGCGATGGCAGACGGTTACATTGAGGATGAGACTGGTCGTATTCATTGTGTCTGGTTCAACCAGCCTTACTTGGCAAAAATGATTCAAGATAATTCTCTGGTCAGAATAGAAGGAAAAGTTAGTCAGAGAAGGAGCAAAGAGCCAGATAAACCAGGTGAAATTTATTTTTCCAATCCAAAAGTTGAAGCGGTGAACACGGTTCCGATAGGTGTTGGTGATTCCCTATTCGGAGATGGTAATGAAGCTCATACTCTCTACCCAGTCTACCCAGAATCTCGTGGTATCAGTTCTAGTTGGATATATCATTCCATACAAAAAATATTTAAAAATAATATTCTAGAAACACTAGAAGATCCGATCCCAGAATCTATTCTGACAAAATATCATTTACCAAGTATCAAAACCGCTATTATTTGGATACACACTCCACTCAGTAGAGATGACGCTCTCTCTGCTCGCAAACGTTTTTCTTTTGAAGAAATATTCGTTATTCAGATTGGAAAAAAGCAGGCTAGAAAAAAATACGAACAACATCCTTCTTTTCTTGTGGAAACACCACACGCAAATGTACAAGAATTCGTCCGACGTTTCCCATTCCAAGCAACCAATGCGCAGACACGAGCAATAGAGACTATCACTAGCGATATGCGCAAAGATCAAGCAATGTCACGACTTCTTGAGGGAGATGTAGGATCTGGCAAAACTGCTGTAGCTGCTGCTACTGCTTATGCTGTCATGGTTTCTAGACCAGTAAAAAATATTCCCGAACCAATTAAAATAGAAAAAAGTTCAACAAAGAAAAAGGTGGTGCCAACTCAAATAGACCGATCACAAAATCAACCTCTTCTCAAACCATCAGAAAATGTTGTTCGTTCTAGTAATCTTCAAGTCGCTTATATGTGTCCAACCGAAATTCTCGCTAGCCAACACTTTGAATCTTTCATTCAATATTTTTCATATATGCCAATACAGATCGGACTCATCACTGGTTCTGGTTGCAGAAAATTCCCTTCAAAGGTCAATCCAAAAGGCTGGACCGATATTTCTCGTACCCAACTCTTGCAATGGGTAGCAAATGGAGAGATTGCTGTACTCATTGGTACGCATGCCCTCATCCAAAAAGCTGTTGAATTCAAAAATCTAGCTTACGTTATCATTGATGAACAACATCGTTTTGGTACTGCCCAACGAGCAAAGTTGGTAAAAAAAAGTACTGCTCCTCACCTGCTCTCTATGACTGCCACACCAATACCACGAACCTTAGCTCTCACTATGTATGGAGACCTTGACCTCACTCTCATAGATGAATCCCCTGCTGGTAGAAAACCTGTCATAACCGAACTCGTTCTCCCAGAAAAACGTAATGAGGTTTATGAAAAAATAAGACAAGAATTACAAGCTAGCAGACAAATGTTTGTAATCTGTCCACGTATCAATGAGCCTGACCCAGATAAAGAGGCTGCTATTATTGCGAAATCTGTCAAAGAAGAAGCAATTCGTCTGAAACGTTCTGTATTCCCTGAATATGAGATCGACGTACTTCACAGCAAGATGAAACCAGACGACAAAGATGCTGTCATGAAAGATTTCAAAGATGGAAAGATAGATATTCTCTGTGCTACTTCTGTAGTTGAAGTTGGAGTCAATGTACCAAATGCCACAGTCATGATCATTGAAGGTGCCGAGAGATTTGGTTTAGCACAACTACACCAACTTCGTGGCCGTGTTATGAGAAGTTCTTTCCAAGCCTATTGCTACGCCTTCACCGAAACTACTTCTGCCAAATCCATAGATCGTCTCAAAGCTCTACAATCCGCCAAAAATGCTTTTGAACTTGCCGAACTTGATCTATCACAAAGAGGTGCCGGACAACTTTCTGGTACTCAACAATGGGGTGTTTCTGATATTGCCATGGAAGCCTTACAGAACTTGAAGATGGTTGAAGCAGCCAGAGCAGAAGCTTCTTTACTCATAGAAGATGACGTTTCCCTATCAAAATATCCTATATTAAAGAAAAGGGTTGATGTCCATATGATAACCTCGCATTTTGAATGATTTAAGAAGCGTGCAAAAAATTAACATAGTTGTAGAATGGAAGTAGCAAGTTCTGTAGTTTAGAATTTACCAACTAACTAAGAACCTATGTTTCTATCTATCTTCGCGATTATTTGTATCGTACTAGTGAGTTATCTCGCTGGTTTTATAACCGCATCCAATATTTATACTAAGGGGTGCTAGATTAATTATGCAAATGCCTGTCCGCCCTCCTGGGCTCGAATAGAGACCCCAGAGGTATATTTCCATATGGACTGTTCATTCGCACCTTGTGCAAATATCCGTCCGCCCTCCTGGGCTCGAACCAGGGACCCCAGAGGTATAAGCTCTGTGCTCTAACCAGCTGAGCTAAGGGCGGACGCATATTTTCACAGGTACTCATTCCAGTCCACAAGCTCTGTGCTCTAACCAGCTGAGCTAAGGGCGGGAACTTTATTTACTTATCTTCAAACTCTCATTCTTCTTCACTATTATACCCTGTGCGACCAAAATAGTTTCGTACTCTTCACGTTCAATAGTTTCGGTTTCAACAAGGCGCTTGGCAATAGCTTCAAAAGCTTTTTTGTTTTCAACCAAACACTTTTTGGCAATCTCATGAGCCTCTCTCATTATACGCGAAACTTCGCTATCTATCTCCGAAGAAACGCGCTCAGAATATTCACGATCAGAAACACCCATACCAAAGAGGACTTTGCCTTGGGCACTTTCCAAAGCAACTGGACCAATCTTGTCTGACATTCCATAGAGAGTTACCATGTCACGTGCTAAAGCTGTAGCAACTTGAAGGTCGTTGGATGCGCCTGTAGTAAGGTCGCCAAAAACCATAGTCTCTGCAACATACCCTCCGAGAGAGACTGCAATATCATCCAAAAACTCTTTGCGTGATTGGAGTTTCCTTTCTTCAAAAGGTAATTTCAAAGTATAACCAGCGGCTCTTCCACGGGAGATGATAGAAATCTTATGGACAGGATCTGCATAAGGTAAGACCGAAGAAATGATAGCGTGACCAGCCTCATGATACGCAGTGATCTCTTTTTCTTTCATAGAAAGAATATGGCTCCTACGCTCTGGACCTAGCATAACTTTTTCAATAGAACGAATCAAATCAAATTGACCAATCTTATTTCTATTTTCTCTAGCTGCCAAAATAGCAGCTTCATTCATAAGAGAAGCCAAGTCTGCACCAGAGAATCCTGGAGTACGTTCTGCAACAACTTTTATATTCACATCTTCAGCCAGTTGTTTCTTTACAGAATGAATCTTCAAGATTTCTTCACGGTCACCTCTATCAGGCAAATCTATGACCACTCTACGATCAAATCTTCCTGGACGCAAAAGTGCTGGATCTAGAACATCTGGACGATTCGTAGCTGCCATTACAATGACTTTTTCATTTGGTTCAAAACCGTCCATCTCAACCAAGATCTGATTTAAGGTTTGTTCACGTTCATCATTACCACCACCCATACCAGAACCGCGTGCCCTACCGACTGCATCTATCTCATCAACGAAGACGATAGCTGGTCCAGCTTCCTTGGCCATTTTGAATAAGTCTCGTACACGAGAAGCTCCAACTCCTACGAACATTTCTACAAATTCAGATCCTGAAATAGAGAAGAATGCTACTCCAGCTTCACCAGCTACAGCTCGAGCCAAAAGAGTCTTTCCTGTTCCGGGTGCGCCCATGAGAATAACGCCCTTTGGTATCTCTGCACCGATCTCAATAAACTTTTTTGGATTACGTAGAAAATCTACAATCTCTAAAAGTTCCTGCTTGGCTTCTTTTGCACCAGCAACATCTTTGAAAGTTACTTTCTGCTTTACATCATCGGGCATAGTGATACGAGCTTTTGATTGACCAAATGTCATGGCTTGCATACCCGCCCCACGAACTTGTCTAGATATGAGCCAGACAAAAAATACTAAAAATAATATCGGAGCCAAAAATGGTGCCAAAGCTGATGTCCAATACCAAAATCCCCCAGGTTGAACAATCATAATAGTTGTTGTAGCCAGTTTTGCTGAAGTAACACCAAAACGTGCGAGTGATTCTGTTAGAGATGAGTCTGATTCTTTTTGTGCTGTCTTCAGAGATTTGTCTGTATAAGTAGCGGTGATATCATCGCCAGAAATCTCCAAAGAAACAATGCTCCCTTTTTGAATATCGTTGGCAATAGAAGACAAAGAAGTCGGTGTAGTTGCAACTTTATTCTCAGAAAATCCTGCGTACAAGCCAGTTATGAGAAGAAAAATCAAGATGACAAGAGAAAGCAGGTTCAAAAAGCTTAGGTTATTTGGAAACCATCCACCACCTTTTCCTTTGATTTCATTGGGTTTTTTGACTACATTATTTGCCATATTTGAATGTATTGTTGATTATACAGAAAAGTGTAATAAAGGAAAGAAAAAGCCCAACCTTTTGAGTTGGGCACCTGATTGGAGTTCAGGGTTTATTTTAAGGTAACGATACTCTTTAACCTAACACCGCACTGTTAAACCTCCTAACAAAATCAACCACGGCGATTTTGAGAGAGGTATTGATGTACTCAAGGTCAAGATCAATCGGTTTCCTTATCAGGGGATGCCCACTGACTGTTCCGTGAAAAATAGCCAGGTTCCAAGGATAACCTTCTATTGTATTCCTCTCCATAGTGACATCAACCTCTATACTAGGGTCAAGTAATTGCGGATTATTCAGATCAGCGAACAGTATAGTGGCACTGAAAGATTTTCGTAAAACAATTTTACCACTAGGACCAGGTTGGACAAATTTCAATTGTTCACCCGCTATCATGTCCACCTGATGAAAAACTATGTCATCATGACCAAAGAATTGTTGAAGAATAAACTTAATGATCTCCAACACCCTACAATCTCCCAAAACCATTGAGAGCTTTCTAACTGGTTTATTTTCAATGGACTCTTTTTTCATTTTTTCCTTCAAGGAAATGTAGGGCTTTATTGCTTCTACAGCTATTGTCACAACAGCCAAAATACATCAGTATTCTCATATATCTTGGCTGTTGTGAGGTGATTGATCTGAAAATAGATTAACATGATTAAGTGGATATTGTCAAACAAACAAAAACCCACGAGTTGTCTCGTGGGAATGTTAAAAAACTAACTTATTTATCATCATCAAAACCTTTTTTCAAATGAAGATCCCTCAGAAAAGGGACTGACATGAAGACTGCTACTGAGCCATCACTCTTACTAAGTGTCATCTCTTTTTCAGATGAAATGCACCATCCTATATCTTTATACTTACAAAGGTCAAAATGAGCAGTAAATTTTGACTGGCTACGATAGCAGTTAGGACTAGTGTGTGAAGAGTCACATAGGTGAAAACTTGCCACTACCCCACTAACAATACTATTCTCTGTTTGTTTGCATTCTCCAAGAAACGATATGGAAATATCTCTAACCTTAAGATGAGTTTCCAATGACATCCTCACCATTTGTTTGCAAACATCAATAGCCAACAAAGCTGACTCGCTAATAACCACTTGTTTTCTTTTCATTTTTCCTCCAATTACTGGATTTCGATAGAGATATGACTACCGAGTCACCGTTATGGCAACATCATAATAAGAATGGATCTCTAATCATGATGTTGCCGAGGAAGAGGGTCTAGGGTTATTTAAGCATGAATAAGTGAATTTGTGGAGATTGGTGAATGATATTAGGAACTGTTTTAGGTAAAAGAAAAGCCTCCCACAGAGAAGTCCGTGAGAAACTTTTCTGTGGGAGGTGTAGCAGCTAGGCCACAACCGCAACCTGCTTTTTGATTTTTTTTACAGGCTGAGACTTGAAGCATCGTATGACAAAATCATCCGTCACATAATACTTCTTATCATCGGCGAGAATGATCCAACCACCACCAGCCGGAACCAGTGGATCCATGTAACCTTCAAAGGCACGGACCAAGCTCGGAGGAATCATCTGGGGATTAACCAGACGGTTGAAATGGAAGCCGTCATTGAATTTCTTGGAGTAGAAGGTCTCGATCTCTTCCTGTGTAAATGGCGTCCATCCTTTTCCACGGGCCTGCATGAACCGAACGATCCACCCTGCTGAGACTTCAGTTTCACTGTGGTCAAATGCGTCAAACAAGTGTTGTGAAGCATCAATGTGTTCAGGAGTAATTGGGAACTCCTCAGTTGCTGTGATAATTTTTTTCTGGCTCATAATTTCCTTTCAAAGAATTGTTACTTGTTGTTATACTGCTTGAAATCCTCAACATTTCAGGACTTTAAGCAATATAAAACAAGCTACAATCTAATTATATTATAGCATAGCTACTAGTTATTTGTCAATTGTGGAGATGGCGGGAATCGAACCCGCGTGCAATCGATATGTATAGAACGATTCTACAGTGTTAGCAAACTTTATACTGCCGAAGTAGATTTAATGAATACATCCTAGAAAGTGTGCAAAATGTGTATTCACGATCTCATGAGTTCAAGAAATAGAGTGAGAAACTCTACTTCCCTACATCCAGATTATTACGCCAACTCCAAAGTAAGGATCCCCTTAGAGAGACGGCTCTTTAAACAAGAGCGAATGCAAAGTCCTTTTGTCCAAAATATGGAGAAACGGTTGATTTAGCATTTAGAATTTCCATCAGATTTACGAGTTAATGGTGCTCGCACTGCACGAACTAACATGACCGGTTGTCTATGCCGATCACCCCCAGTTATTTTGTGTCATCCCCGCGAAGGCGGGGATCCAGGATATAGCCACTAAATTTATTGGTAATATACTGGATTCCCGCCTTCGCGGGAATGACACAGAAGTTATCAACGATCTCTAAAATCTCTTCTCACCGTCCTATCAGTCTCGCGCTTTTTTATCGTTTCGCGTTTATCAAATTTCTTTTTACCACGGACGACAGCGACTGAGACTTTGATGAGGTTGCCTTTATTATATACCGAAATAGGCACAATTGTCAATCCACGACCAAGTTCCACATCTGCCAAATGAGTAATTTCTTTTTTGGTCAAAATAAGACGACGATTTCTACGAGGTTCATAACCTTTTGGGGTATTATTCTCTTGATACGGTGGAATGAAAAGGTTCATAACATAAGCTTCACCTCCACGAACGATGACGTAAGCCCCTTCCAAAGATCCCTGATTCTTCTTTACTGATTTTACTTCAAAACCAGACAACTCAATACCAGCCTCAATTTTTTCAAGGATTTCATAATTAAAATGAGCCTTTTTGTAATCAATAAAAGTAACCATGCAGATATCGTAACATAAAAAATAGTATATACTATATACCTATGTCCGAACAAAATGATTGGAAATTATACTCAGAAAATGGAGATGCTTGGCATGCCATGTTAGCAGACTGTGCCAAAGCAAAAGAAACTATCGTCTTAGAACAATTCATCTTCTTCAAAGATGAATACGGCCAAAGACTCATAGACATCTGCAAGGACCGAGCTAGAAACGGAGTCAAAGTACGATTTCTTTGGGATGCAGCTGGAAGCTTCACATTGTGGGGCTCGAACACGGCTGAAGAATTAAAAGAAAGTGGCATAGAACTTTTATTCTGGAAAACTCTCATTCCAGGATATTTTCGTGTACCAAATTTTCGTTCTTGGTATTTCCGTAACCACAGGAGGACTTTGGTCATAGACGGTAAAGTTGGTTACACCGGCAGTATTTGTGTCAACGATGCTTTCAAAAATTGGCGTGATACGAATGTACGATTAGAAGGTCCCGTTGTAATGGAAATGAAAAATGCTTTTGAACAAATGTGGCTACGGGCACTCAAATTAAAAAAGTTACGACATACAAGACACCCTTATAATGCTGAATTCAAATATCTGACCAATTATCCAGCCCCAGGACGTAGACATGTTTACACCGAACTTATAAAAGCTATGCGCGAAGCAAATGATCATATCTACATAACCACTCCATATTTCGTACCAACACATAGGCTTTATCGCACCATCAAAGCTGCTTCCAGACGTGGAGTTGACGTGCGATTGATTGTTCCAGAAAAATCTGACCATTACGCCATAGATCTCGGGGCACGAGCATTTTTCAAAACGTTACTACAATCTGGAGTCCGTATATTCCTATACCAAGGTAATATGATCCATAGCAAATCAATCACAATAGACAATACATGGTCTACTGTCGGCTCAATGAACTTAGACAGTGCTAGTTTGTTATACAATTTTGAAGCCAATATAGTTACAACCAATGACAAATTCTCTAAAGAACTAAAGGAACATTTTATGAAAGATATAAAAGAATCAAAAGAAGTAAATCTCAAAGAATGGCAAAATCGTTTCTTCCTAGAAAAAATACCCGAGATGCTCATTCATTTGGTTAGAAAATTCCTATAAAAAATCCCCCTAGCTCTCATACAAATATGAGGTTAGAGGGATTGTCCGCTAAAAGCGAACGATTAGAAAACTAACGAACTCGTCCGTGATTCAATTGGGGAACCACGACTTGATGGTTAACTGAGTTGTAGTAGATGGCATTTCCCAAAAGATTACTGACATGCGCACCTAGAAGTCCGAGAGCATTCATGCTGACACGTAATACCAAAAACTTACTCCCTACCCTGAATAGAAACAGGGTTACCATACCTCCTTTTCCAAGTACAAAACGGTGATTCTCTACAACCGAGATAATTTGTCCTTGATTGAGAAATGAGCGAGAGAAATCTACTCCAAACCCTCCAAAAATTTCCATCAAAACTCCTCCTTTGAGAATTTCGTATGTTTTCACTTCAACTTCTTTGGTTGGATAATCTTCAACATCACAGCCGAGTTTAGAAAATTCTCGACCATTAGTAGTGAAGACTTTTGATTTGCTAAGGAATTCTTTACCAGTTGTAGCTGGTATGATAATCCTCCTATCATTGAATAATGGCCTGAAACGACCGACACCATTTTCAACAAACCCACCAAACTCCCTTCCAACAACATCTCTCGTTTCTTTAGCAAGTTTATGACCACCGGCTAGAACGTACTGGCAACTATGCCTATTAAGAATACCCTCCTTAGATAACTCATTCACCTTAGACACTACCGACTTCACAGTAGCTGCTACCATAAGGTTTACAAGGTTACGTTTCTGACCATCACTAACTCCGTCTCCGTTTCCGTTATTATTACGAGATGTAATCAATGTCTTTTTCATTGTTATCATCCTTTCATACATACTTACGTTGTTTTCTATGCGTGGCTACTCCATTTCACCACAACAACAAACATCCTTCCTCACAACCAATGAAAGATACTCGTTGTTACAGTGAATGAACCACAATATCAAAGGTCAAATTCGTGTAAAGTATGTCACGATTGAACCTGCAATGTCAATGATTTTATATTTGCTATCTACCTCCTTATATGCTATAAATATGTTTCCTAACCGTAATCTTTGAAACATTGGCAATAAGAGTCAAAATCAACCATCAAATCAAGGCGCCTCAATTGCGCGTCGTTACTGCCGAAGGAGATAATCTCGGCGTAATTCCGTTATCTCAGGCTATAGCAGAAGCAGAGAAACGTGGATTGGACTTGATAGAGATCTCCCCTACCGCTGTTCCCCCGGTAGCCAAGATAATGGATTATGGAAAGTATAGCTACGAAGAAAAGAAAAAGACCAAAGTAGCCAAAGAGAAGACTCAGGTAAGCGAGCTCAAGATTGTCCAAGTAAAGATCGGCACAGGCGATCATGATCTAGAACTCAAAGCCAAGAAAGTATCTGAATGGCTAGCTGAGGGTAACCGTGTCAAAGTTGATCTTTTCCTTATCGGTCGCTCGAAATATATGGATATCAAATTCCTAAAAGAACGTCTCGAGCGTATTATGAAATTGGTCACCGTCGAATACAAAGTTACTCAGGATGTAACGAAAGGACCAAAAGGATTGTCGATAGTCATAGAGAAAAAATAACAGACCCTTCGATAAAAACTCAGGGTAAATAACATGATAAAAACAAACAAATCATACGCAAAGAGATTCAAGGTCACACGTAATGACAAAGTCATTTCACGCAAGCCTGGTCAAAACCATTTTAATGCCAAAGAACGTACCAGTACAAGTATGGGCAAGCGTCGTACAACTGAAGTTCATATGAGCAACAAGTCCAAGAGTCGTTTCTTGGTGAACCTTTAATAAACATTTAGAAAACTACCATGACAAGAGTAAAAAAAGGAGTAAATGCACTGAAAAATCGCCGTAGTGTCCTCAAAGCTGCCAAAGGCTTCCGTTTCCGCCGTTCCAATACCGAGCGAGCTGCAAATGACGCTTTGAGTCATGCTGGAGTCTACGCTTTCGCTCATCGCCGTGACAAGAAAGGTGACTTCCGCCGTCTCTGGAATGTGAAGATCAACGCTTCCCTACGCCCACTCGGTTTCTCTTATTCCAAATTCATTGGTGCTGCCAAGAAGAAAAATATTGCCCTAGATCGCAAGATTTTGGCAACTCTAGCAGAATTCCAACCTGAGACTTTCAAGAGAGTTGTTGAGTCAGTTAAATAATCAGCAAACTACATACTACCTAAAAAAACGCTGTGATGGCGTTTTTTTTATGAGAGCAAAGTGGTTTTTAGTGCAAAGTGCAAAGTGCAAAATGCAAAGTTGTAGTTACTAGTGAATAATTAAGGAACTTAATAACTTTTCACTAAAACTTTGCATTTTGCACTTTTCACTTTGCACTCATATTCCTAAAACTCATCCCAACAAAACCGTACTCCCCACCTCTGGTACCACTGCCTTCACCCCGACTTCATCATTGATTCTTTGCGCCAAATGCATAGAAGACCTAGGTTCACCCATAACAACAAAGACTTCCTTCAAACCACTTTCAGCAGTTGTGACGAATTCTAATAGATGATCTCCGTCCTTATGTGCAGAATAGCCATAAAGCGTCTCTATATGCGCCTTCACTTTGATAGTATCTCTATAAATCTTCACCTTCTTATTACCATCAGCCAATTCACGACCCAGAGAACCCGCAGACTGATAACCAACAAACAAAATTGTACTGTTGGAATCTGGCAAATATTTTCTTTCATGACTGATCACGCGTCCACCGATGGACATTCCTGAACCTGCAAGAATAATCTTTGGGCCTTTTGTATTTTCTATATCCCGAGATTCATTTGAGAGCATTGTATATTCTAAATGTGGAAATTTGAAAATATTATCACCATTACCTATTTGTCCACGAACCTTATCATTGAAAAGATCAGTATTTTCTGAATACACTGAAGTGGCATTGATAGCCATAGGTGAATCCACAAAAACTGGAATACTAGGAATCTTTTTTTGTTCTATCATATTGTTCAATTCAAAAAGCAGTATCTGCGTACGGTCAACAGAAAAAGTCGGTATGACCAAAGTACCGCCACGAGCAATAGAATCTTTTACAACCTGACAGAATTTGTTGGACCTTCCCTCTCTGCTTTCGTGATTGCGATCACCGTAAACACTTTCCATGATTATATAATCAACACTGCCGACCGCTTCTGTATCTCTGAGCAAAGGTGCTGGAGAATTGCCTAGATCTCCGGTAAATAATATCTTCATCTTATTACCATCTCCTCTTGGAGTTGTAACTCCTACCATGGAAGAACCCAAGATATGTCCTGCATCTTTCAAAAAGATTTCTACATCTTCAGTCAGTTTGAATACTTCATGATAATTTATTGTTTTCCAAAGTGGAAAAACTGCCTGAACATCGTCATTGTTATAGAGTGGTTCCAAGCCCTCTTGTTTGGCTTCGTTGGTCAAAATTCCCACAGCATCATTTAATATAATCTCCGCAAGTGCTTTCGTCTGTGGCGTGGAATATATCGGTCCGCTATAACCTTCTTTGACCAGTTTCGGAATACGGCCAACATGATCTAGGTGAGCATGTGTGATGAAGAGGGCTTTAATAGAGCCAATGTCATAACCAAATGGTTTACGGTTTTCATCAGTAGCCACCTTCTCTCCTTGTACCAATCCACAATCAATGAGAATCTTCGTACCACCGATTGTTTCCAATAAAAAGTTAGCACCAGTAACTGTCCCTACTCCACTACAAAAAGTTATTTTGGGATTATTCATATTTGAGATAATTATACTTTAAGTCCAAAAGAAAAGCGCCTACAATATCGTAGACGCACTTCGTAGATTGCAAGAGTAAATACCTGTTAATACAGGTGGGTTGCCTAGCTTCCAACGCCACGAGGGGTCGCAGAAGAAATTGAAAAGTTTGACCAGTTCGTCGGCCTCCCTAAAGTTTTAACTTTGTAGGATTTTACTCATGCAATCTGTATACATTTTATTCCTATCAAAAATAAGTGCAAGCAAAAAATATAGTTCAGACACAGATTTGACACAAGAGACAACGTTGACAAATTACTCCAAGATTCCATCCAAATCCACATCATAAAGCATTTGTTCTGCAAGCAGACGATAATCAAACAATTCTTCCTTCTTGAACCAATGTGCTATCTCATCATCCGCCTCTTTGACCGAACCAGAAGCGTGAACAAGATTGCGTACAGAACGGCCATCAGAATCACTCATCCTGTATGAATCCAAAACAAAATCTCCACGAATAGTACCAACAGCAGACATGACTGGCTCCGTTCCTCCGGTGATTTTCCTGACAACTTCTACAGCATGTGCACCCTGCCAAACCATAGCGATGATAGGACCCTTGGTCATATAGTTGACCAAATTCTTCAAAATAATAGAAGTAATCTTCAACGGATCATTGTGTGGTGGTATCAAACCTTTATCCGTATAACCTTTTATAGTTTTTAGTCCAGTCTTCAAACGCCACTCTGGATCAAGGGTGTAATGTTTTTCTATAAGTTCTGCAGTTGGAATCATCATCTTTATTCCAACCATCTTGAGACCTATTCTTTCATATCTCTTGATAATCTCTCCAATAAGAGTCCGTTGAATCCCGTCTGGTTTGATGATAACTAGAGTACGTTCAACCTTTGGGTGAGGAGTCATATTGGTAATAAATTATGATAAAAGTAATATGAATCATAACTCATTTACTCTAAAGATAAAAGCGAACAACAAACAAGTTTACTGTGTCAAAATCTCCGCTCCACTTTTTGTAATGACAACGGTATGCTCAAAATGAGCCGAGGGATTACCATCGGCAGTCTTATACGTATACCCATCATCACCAAGTTTGACGCGTCTTGTACCAAGATTGAACATTGGTTCAATAGCTATAACCATCCCTGGGGTAAGAATATCCCCTTCTCCAGCCGTTCCGTAGTTTGGAACATAAGGATCTTCATGTACAGAATATCCGACACCATGTCCTGATAATTCTTCAACAACACCATATTTGAATGGAATCGCCATCCTAGAAACAGCCTCACCAATATCACCAGTTTTGTTCCCCCCTTTTGCAACCCTGATACCAGCATAAAGAGCTTTTTTTGTAACTTCCAATAACTGAGTGAGCTCTGGAGAAATCTTACCAACAGGGACAGTAACAGCCGAGTCGGTCACCAAGCCTTTGTGAGTAAGACCGAGATCAAGAGTGACAATATCACCTTCTTTGAGTACCTTATCTCCTTCATTGGGAATACCATGAACAACCTCGTCATTCACAGAAACACATAGGGCTGCTGGATATGGTCGCTTGGCACCAAAAGGTTTGTAATTCAAAAAAGAAGCTTCATCACCACCTTCGGCAATAAGCTCTCTGGCCCGATTTTCCAATTCCAAAGAAGTAACACCAGGTTTTACCATTCCTGCCAATTCACGCAAAATAAAAGCATGTCTTTTGCCCCCTTCACGAAGAATGTTGATCTCCTCCTTTGTTTTTATCGTCACCATATTTTAAACCTACACCAAACCTACTATTTTCACAATGTCCTCATGGATAGCTTCAGGAGTCCTTTGACCATCAATCTGGAGAAAATTGTAGTTGGGATTACCTTTGTAATATTCAATAGTTGGCTCTACATCCGTCTTATACCAAGCAAGTCTCTTTGTTACATCTTCTTCTTTATCATCCAATCTCTGCCTAAGCGACAACCTCTTCATAGCTTCTTCTGGAGAGATTTCCAAATGAACGACCCAAGGTTTTTCAAGTCCGTAAAAATTAAAAATTGAATTCAAAACTCCAGCTTCATGGAATTTTCTAGGTGTACCATCAAAAATAAGATGTTGATTGCCTTTATAATTCTCAATCAATGGAGTAGCCCACATATGAACTGTGAGAAATTCTGGCATCAAACCACCAGTTTCATATAAAACTTTTGAGACTTTTTGTGTGGCACTTTCTCCTTTTATAAATTTGCGAAATTCTTGACCTGTATAGATATATAAAATGTCATGCTCTGGATCTTTCTTTTTCAAAGCGTCCATGAGCAACTTGATCTGAGTTCCCTTACCACAGCCAGAACGACCGATAAATATAAATGATTGTAATTTCATAAGGTGTATTATAACCCAGATAAGTCGTCACTGCGAAACTGGGTTTTTGTCATTCCCGCGAAGGCGGGAATCCAGGATATAACCACTGGATCTAGCTTAGTTGGTAATACACTGGATTCCCGCCTTCGCGGGAATGACACAACTAGTATTCTCTCATTGCAACCTGAGCATCAATCTTCTTCAATAGATCTAGAACTACAGAAACAACGATGAGGAGAGCAGTACCACCAACAGCAACACCTTGGCCTTTATCTGGTGAGAAAGCTTGAATAATAAGAGGAAGGATAGCGACAACACCTAGAAAGAGTGCACCGACCAAAGTAATACGAGTGACAATATTACCGATATGATTTTGAGTGTGTTCACCAGGTCTTACACCAGGAATGAAAGCTCCAGAACGTTGTAGGTTTTCAGAAATTTGTTTTGGATCAAAGGTGACGGCGGTATAGAAATAAGTAAAGAGAACAACCATGACAAAGTAAAGTATGCCGTAGATCAATGTGCCAGGAGAAAGGAATGTTGCAAGTGATTTTGCCATATCCGCTACTCCAGGATAAGTATCCCACTTACCGATAACATTCAATATGATTGATGGGAATATCAATATAGACATAGCAAAGATGATTGGGATAACACCAGATTGATTGAGACGCAAAGGAAGGTAGGTAGTAGAACCACCGTAAACTTTGTTACCACGAACCTGCTTGGCATAAGTGACAGGCACTGACCTTTCAGCCTCTGTAACGTATATAACGCCAGCTACGGCTGCGATAGCGATAACTAGTGTAACAATATAAAAAGGAAGATCAGAAGCTCCTGTCGTAGAAAGCTTTTGGAAATTTTGAACTATTGTTATTGGCAATGTAGAAACGATACCGGCAAAAATAATCAAAGAAACACCGTTTCCAATACCAAATTCTGATATAAGTTCACCAACCCACATGAGCAACATTGAACCTGCTGTAACGACTATAACGTTTACAATAAAAGAAAACATATCCATTTGTGGTAAAACGTTTTGAGATTGGAGAAGGATAATAAAGCCAATTGCTTGTATGATTGCCAAAGGTGCACCTAACAAACGAGAGTATTGTGAAAGCTTAGCTCTTCCTGCTTCCCCATCCTCATGGAGCATATTCTTCCACTTTGGGAACATCATAGTAAGAAGCTGAATAATGATGGAACCAGTGATGAAAGGACCGACTCCTAACATTACAATAGAAAGATTTGAAAGACCTCCTCCTGAAAAGATATTTAGGAATCCTAGAAGCTGGCTAGAAGAAAGGAGTTTTGCAAGATTTTCTGCGTCAATACCAGGTATTGGAATAGAAGCTAATACACGAAAGAGTACCAATGCCATAACCGTAAAACCAATCCTTTTTCTCAAAATTGGATCTTTGAATGCTATCGTTACTTTTTCCCAGAATTTTTGCATAATTTTCTTTATATGTTAACGATTACACTGAGCCATAACTAATTAAGATTTTGATACTTCTGACTTCTTGGTATCTTTTTTACTTTCAACTTTTGAATCTTTTTTATCTTTCTTTGGAGCTTTTTCAGTCTTTTCAACTTTTGCTTCTACTTTTGGAGCTTTAGCTTTTTTTGGTTCGGAAGCTTTTTTGATTTGAGCTGGAGTTTTTGTCTTAATCAATATCTTAGAAGGAACTGGAGTAAATGAACCACCTGCTTTGATAACTTTTTCTTTTGCAGAATCAGAGATGAAACAACCAGAAATCTTCAAGGCTTTTGTGATCTCACCGTCACCGAGAATTTTTACAGCGGGAATATTACCTGACAAAGTAGCAATGACTCCCTTTTCAACCAAAATGGTTGGGGTGATAGCGTCGTTGGTTGAAAATACATTTTCAAGGGCTACCAAGTTGACCACTATTGGTCTCTCTTGGAAAGGTTTGTTGGAATTCTTACCACGACCACGGAGCTTTGGAACACGCTTGATGATATCACGCCATTCAGGACGGCGTTTGTTACCAGCACGAGCGGACTGACCTTTGCCTCCACGGCCTGAAGTCTTACCACGCTTTCCCCCACGCGCTACGATCATGCGCTTCTTGTTTGGGTGTATTCTTTTTAATTGGTTTGATTGCATGTTATTTTTTTACTTCTGTTCGTCCGTGCAAAGTTGCTCGGGAAACTTTACTTAACTTCTTCAAAGCTTCAATGGTTGCCTTGGCATTGTTGAGTCTATTTTTACTACCGGAGATGAACTTGGCACAAACATCTTTGATACCCGCAAGTTCAATGACAGCACGAGCGGAACTTCCTGCAACGACACCACTTCCACGAGCTGGGAAAATCTTGATCATGGCACTAGCGTACTTGCCTTCTACAGCATGAGGAATAGTCATTTGAGGAGAAAGTGTGACCTTGATGAGGTTTTTCTTGGCTTCACGAGTAGCCTTCTCTACTGAAAGAGCTGTGTCTCCACCTTTACCCAAACCTACACCAACACGACCCTTGTGATCTCCGGCAACAACAGCAACACTGAATGTATAACGACGTCCTCCGGCTGCAACACGAGTCACACGGCGAATATCAATGATCTTTGAATCAAACTCTGGTTTGACACGTTCCCTAGGTTCACCACGACTTGGTCTTCCACCACTGCGTCCTCCTTGCTGACCAGCACCCTGACCTCCATGACCACCGCGTCTTGCTGGGTCACCACGCATCTTGCGACCAGGTGTAAATTTGTTTCCTTCTGCTACTACTGGAAGAACAGCTGTAACATCAACTCCTGTAGCAGGAATCTTTACATCTGTAGGAACCTCGTTATTTAGTTTTATTTCTTTTGCTGGCATATTGGTGATTAAAATTCTAGACCTCCCTTTCTTGCGGCATCAGCGACCATTTTGATTTTTCCTGTATACAAATATCCACTTCTATCAAAAACTACTTTGGTTATCTTTGCGGCCTTGGCTTTCTTTGCAATCTCTACACCAACCTCTTCAGCACGCTCTACTGGTTTCTTGGCTTTTGAAATCCTAGTATCGCAAGAAACTAGAGTGTGACCTTTATCATCATTGATGATCTGAGCGTAGATATATTTGTGTGACTTGAAAACAGCCAAGCGTGGTCTTTCGGCTGTGCCATGAATCTTGGCACGGATACGAGCCTTTCTGCGTGCAAATATTTGATCTTGTTTTTGTAATATACTCATGGTGGTTTTTATGCAGCCTTCTTACCCTGCTTACGTCTTACGACTTCGTCTGAATAATGAACTCCTTTACCTAGATAAGGTTCAGGTTTCTTGAAAGAACGAATGTCGGCAGCGAATTGACCGACTTTTTCACAATCAATACCGGAAACTGTAATGGTATTTTTTTCTGATATAACTTTGAGATCTGGTGGAATAGCAACTGTAATAGTATGAGAAAATCCTAATGCTAAAACTAGATCTTTGCCTTTTATATCAGCTTTGTAACCGATACCTTCTACAACAAGTTTCTTTTCGTAAGCTTTGTTGACTCCAGCAATCATGTTTTTGATATGAGAAGCGTATGTTCCCCAGAGAGCTTGGTTCTGGAGAGTATTACTACCCAAAGTCAAAGTAATGCCTTCTTTATCAATAGCAACATTGATACCTGGTTTGAAAATCTTGGTCAATGTTCCTAGAGGACCTTTGACAGTCATAATACCGCCTGAAAAACTAGCTTCAGTCTTTGGTGGTAATACAATAGGTTTTTTTGCAATTCTGGACATGTTATTTGTGGATATTACCAAATCTTGAACAAGACTTCGCCTCCGACTTTGTTCTTTCTTGCTTCTACATCGGTCATGATACCTTTTGGAGTAGTAAGAAAAGTATTTCCAAAACCACTTCTGTACATACGAATATCACTAGATTTCATATAAATGCGTCTTGAAGGTTTTGAAATGCGTTCAACATCGTTGATGCGAGCCCCTGTCTGGAAGTAGATCAAACCGATCTCTAGTTCTTTTGTAAAAATCTTACCTTTCTTTTCAATACTTCCAATGTAACCTGCCTTTTTCAAAGCATGGGCAACATTTTCAGCAAACTTGGAATACAAAACTGTAACCGAAGGCTTCTTGGCGTCACTGCCGTTCTTGAGGCGGATTATGAGGTCTGAAATAGGGTCTGTTACCATGATGATTTTTTTATACCTGGAATAGCACCTTCGTTGGCGAATTCACGGAAACAAATACGGCAAAGGTCAAAATCTCTCATATAACTGCGCTTGCGACCACAACGGAAACAGCGTCGAACTACCCTAGATTTGAACTTGGGTGTCTTTTTTGATCTTGCTATAACTGATGTTTTTGCCATTTTTTGATTTTTTGAAAAAAAATGAAGATTGGTTAGCTGTACCCCGAAAGGTTATGCTTCCAATCAATATTTTGTTCAAATGCTTCCTTTTTCTAAGGTAGAGCTATCCTAGCAGATGAAGTGGAATAAAGTCAATAGCGCTAAATTCAATTAAGTATTTTAGGTATTAATTCACGGGATATCTTACGAACTCTTACCTTTTCTAGTTTCATAACCGATGATTTCATCAATCTGTGCAATCCATCCAATATAAGCCAGTGACCCTTATTTTCCATAATGTCTATCGGATAAACGAGATCTGCATTCATTGTACGTTTATATTCTTTCTCATGTTTGTCTGGATTATCAATTACTTCTCGTGGCTTAAGATTATAGACACCACCCTCCCAAAGAAATGGGATATCAAAATGCCAAATCAAATCATTAATACTCATATCTTCAATTGGTACATCCAAATCCCAAACCTTTTCTTCGTCCCAGCTAAAATCAAAGCCAACATCCTTAATAATCTGAGGAATTGGCGCTACTTTCTTAGCTTCTTTAATGACATGTTTCTGAAATTCATAGTCTCCAAATTTTTGCATAGACGTATTTAGTTTTTATTTAATCTACAACTTATTCAACAAACCTCCACCCTTTTTATTCGGTAAAAAATTCTTTTTACTTACAATTCCCTTTCCTATACGACCCTCAATATCAAGTCTAGTCTTACCAGCCACTTCACCACCTTCTTTGGCATCTTTTTGCATTTTAAGAAAATCTTCTGAATCTCTCTCCTTAGTCAATTTGGTCGTGGTCGCTTCGCCTAGCATAGTCAAAATAAGCTCCAAATCTTCCATGTGATCACGGAGATTATTTTCTTTAGATAAAGACTTATGTTTTTTGTATTCTTTTGCAGTTAAATCAAACGTGCCCTTGTAAATTTCATCTGTTAAAATAGCAAACTCCATACCTTCCCTTAGCCCACGACTTTTCCATTCATCAGTAAGAGTGTTACGGACGTTGATACCACGTAATCTCTTATCAATCCAATCTTTTGGATAGCCCTTTCTTTCATAAATAGCCTTGGCCCTATTTACAGCAAGTTCTGGATCACGAATTTCATCGATCCTTTCTTTACCGACTTGAGCTAGCCAAAGCTTGAACGGTTCGGCTTTTGGGGACGGAATAGACTGAATGATGCGGAAAATACCTTCTAAATCCGCACAAACCATCTTCTGACGACCTCCTTTTGTCATTACGTCAAGGGTATGTACAATTTGTACATACCCTTGACTGAGTACCTCATCTCGATCTCTAATTCGTTGAATATACTGCTTTGGGTCATCAGAGTCTGTAAGTGCAAAAACGACATCTTCCACGACAAAATACCATCGCTCGTTATGCCATGTTTTACGAATCTTCTTACCTTCAAAAATTGCAAGATGTTTTTCTACTTGTTCCATACGACAATTCTCTCACTCCAACAAAAAATTACAATATTGACTACAATCAATAATAAGTGCGCATACAAAATTAGCCCCGCTCCGACGAATCGGAACAGGGCTAAGGACTAAGTTTCTAAGGACCGGAGTCCAAAGCGACTTAGTGTTGAGAACTACTTGCGAACACCGGCGAACCACCAGACGTCGTCCCAGCCGTCGTCGTTGCGGTTGACGACCACCTTGCGCTTGCCGCCCCAACGGCCGAACGCGGCGCAGCACCAGTTGCCTTTGGCATCTTTCCAATGAGTGCCGTGGGGCTTCTCATCAGCGAAGGCGGGATCGGCTTCATTCACGGCGGCGACAGAGATCGGGTCAGCGGGCTTGAGGCCACGCAGCTCGAACTCCTTTTCGAGGTCATCATCGGAGATGAAACCGTTGCGCTCCGAGAGGTCGGGTTTGAAGAACACGACCTCGACTTCATCGCCTTCACCTTTCGGCATGCTGTCCACGACCTTGCGGTCCGTGTACTGTGCGCGGCCAGTGGCTTCAATCGCCTCTTGCCGAGAGCGACTACGATTCACTTTGGCGGTGCGGACGATCAGGTTCGAGACCACTTCAGCACATTCGCGGAAGGGCGTAAACATCATCATTCCGAGGTTCTCGACTCCGAGAACTTGTTGAGCGACATCTGAGGTGATCTCGGAACGATGCTTGCGCATCGCGTCGCGGAGTTTGTTGACGGCGTTTTCGATTTGGCCGTCGGTCATTTCGGCTGCAGTCATGATCTGTGTCATGGTGTCATCCTTTCGTATTTGATTTCCCTCTAATCCGAGGAGGAACTATAAGCCGTAGTGGTTATAGCCAAGAAAAGCCTACTTTTAAGCCTCTTTTGGCTATAACCATACGATTGAACACAATCGCCTACTGGGTCGCAAGTTAGTATCAAAGAACTACTATAGTAAAATACATATAATATAGCTACATGTCAAGGATAGGTCTAAAATTCCACTCTGAAGTGCAATACTAACTTTTGTAAAGAACATATCCGCTGCTGTACGCTAGTAGTGTTAACAGACTAGCAACAACAACGGATATGTATACGCATATTACCAGAGACGA
>Ga0172379_10003809_pt1 | contig 23357 bp, 23 predicted proteins | sample GrowelOW334metaG_FD_119756 | JGI IMG/M metagenome (GOLD analysis project Ga0172379, IMG submission 119756) | Groundwater microbial communities from an aquifer near a municipal landfill in Southern Ontario, Canada - Groundwater well OW334 metaG | ecosystem: Environmental > Aquatic > Deep...
TTCTGCCAAGGAATTAGGGGGTCCCAAGCATAGCGATGAAGAGGAGTAACCCCAGTAAGTCGAATTATCCGATCGATTCCCCGACGAAACAAGTTGGACCCGAGCGGAACAGTAAAGACAAAGTGGATGGTTGGTTTAGACATTATCAATCTAAATTATAATTTTATGACTAGACATTGCTGACGTGATGGTGCCTCTAAAATGATCTCCGATTTATTGGTGAAAAATTCGTCAAAAGCTTTTTTGACGCCAGCCGCTTTGGGATAATCATGGGACAAGATAATCCCGCCCCGATTCATTCGCGGATAGAAAAATTCCAAACACTTTAGCGTCGATTCATAGATATCGACATCCAGATTAACAAAGGAGAACTTTTTGTCTTTAATCACCTCCCCGGTTTGAGGAAACAGGCCTTGGTAAACGTGGACATTGGGATATGATTTGAGTAAATTTTTTACCTCGGTAAAAGAAGCGGGGAATTGGTTGGGGTGAAAATGGGCCGAATTATCGTTCTGACTAAGCTCGGGTAAACCGGCAAAAGTATCAAATAGATATAACTGTTTATCCCCCTTGGCTTCGGCAATCAGTTTGGCCGAACCACCACGATAAACTCCCACTTCGGCGATATCACCGGGAATCTTCCTCGTCTTAGTCGCCAAAAGATAAACCTGGTAAGCCTCGCTGTCCGCCAAGAGCATTTCTGTTTCTTGCTTAACTTTTTTAATCAAAGCAAAAGCTTTAACCTCTTCCGGCCGATTATAGAAAACTAAGGCACCGTTTTTCCGCCGAACAAAGCTGGTGATAATGTTCAAAATTGCTCGCTTGATTGACTGAATCATTCCGCAGATTATAGCACTTAAAAGCGACCAGGAGAGCTTGACAAAAACATTTTTATATTATAGCTTAAAAGCTGCCGTTTCCGATATTAAACCATAGTCCTTTGCCATAGAAAGAGGCGACGCATGTTCGAAAATCTAACAGTAGCCGAGCAAGGCGAGCGAACTAGGGGCTGGAAAAGCCCTGTTACTCACTGCACCGCCGGAGTAATCCTCTCTCGCCAGTTACCAGAATACGAAAGAGAACCGACGGTCAGAAACACCGAAATCCTGATCGCCACTCGAACGTCTGGCACCGCCGAAGCAATGGGCTTCAAGCAGACTCATTTCGGAACTTACATTAACCCAACTGACGAGATTGCCGCCGATTCAATAGTGCGAATGCTCGAGTCGAAACTCGGCCTGAAGGTCAATGCCGACCGTCTCGAGTTCCGAGGATTGGTTGGACCTTGGCTCTGGAAGTCTCGTCTAATTATGACGGGGAATGAACTTACCTTAACCATCACGGACGAGCCGGCCGAGAAGTTGTCTCCGTTCCAGATGTCTGTTTTTGGCGGCGATATCACCGGCCTGGACATCGGCAGTCATGACCAGACAATCAGCGATCCACACTGGCTTCGTTTTGAAGACTTGATCTCCCGATATGGCAAAGATGTTACCTGTATCTATTGGAGCGTCTTTTGCCTCTGGGCTACCCAGTCGCCATCAATTGCCGGACGTTGGCGACCAGGAACATACCGGTTTGAAACACGCTGAGCCAATCACTCGTTCGTCCATTGTGGGGCCGCACCTTAAAGTGCGGCCTTTTTTTATTTTTTACTCCCCCACTCGCCTTCGCCTTTTTTTAGCGCCACCTGGGATAAGTCAATCGGTTCAAAAAATTTTTCTAAAATATGGAGGCAAGCTTCGGCGACGGCACTGTCACCGCCACGGGACGGAGTCACAAAATGAGCTTTTTGTTTGGTGAGAAAAAAAGCGTTAGCCGGCGCAATACCATAAGCCACCGCTTCAAAAACCGCCGCATCAAAAATACCGTCACCCATATAGATTGTCTCTTCGGGCTTAAAATTTTCCCTAATCCATCCGGCTCGAGCAAAAGTACTAACCAGATGCAAAGGAAATTTCATATCATCCGCCACCCGTTTCTTGCTGATGGGAAAACCTTTTTTGTCTCCCGTAACCATGCAAATATGAAGATGTGGTTTCAACAGCAGAAGAGCGTCATGGTCATCGGGGCCAAAAATTTTCATCACCTTGCCTAGAGTGGTGTAATAATACGATCCGTCGGTCAAAACACCATCAACGTCTAAGATGAAGTTCTTCACGATGGGAGTTTTTACTGTTTGGCGTTTATTGCTTGCCATAAATGATATTTACCAAAGTAAAACAAGAATATATTAAAAGGATGGTGATGTAAAGGCGACATATTAAGCCAGATCAGGGCGGTCAGCATTGAGACTTTGCGCCGATCCAAGTGCTCTTGTTCTAAAAATTTAAAGAGGACTTGCCGACAATCAGACAACGTACTCTTAACTAGAATATCACACTCCACTGTTCGATCATCGTTAACTTTGATATCAAAAAGATCCTTGTTCACTAAATTATGATTGACGGTCAGGTTGTGATTTAACTTAGCCAAGTCATAGTAGATGTCACCCGCCTTGAGCAAACCGCCAAAATCTTGGCGCCAATCAATCAAGCAATAACCGGTTTTAGTTTTGATGATGTTTTCCAAAATAAAATCGCCGTGGAATTGGGATTGAGCGGTATTTGTCAACCAATCAAAATCAACCAGGTCTAAAAGCCTAGCTACCGATGGCACCGAAACACCATTGATGATATTGGTTTCGTCTTTGATGCCATTGGCCTCGAGAAATCTCTTGACTCTTTCTTTGGTCTTATCAAAATAAAAGTTCCGACAGATCTTCTTAAATTCTTGATTACTGACTTCCGTCACCGGCCGCCACAGTTTTTTCTTCGCCCAAGTTAGAAGTTTGGCAAAGTCATCGGGATTAGCCACTCGAGAATATAAATCTCCTCTGACAAACTCGTAACGATAGAAGTTCTTGGTCTCGCCTTCCAATTTCGGCACCAGACTATTTAGGATTCGAGCCCGCTTAACCCGATTGCTCAAGGTCTTTTCATTGGCGAAGAACTTGATAACAAAATCTTCAAAAATAAAAATATCCTCTTCAAACTTGTCGAGATTGGAAAATTGATCAGCGATATTCTCTCGAGCATTCTGAAGAGAGGCAACATTGCCAATGTCATACCAAACGGGAAATTCCACCAATTCAAAACCGGTTTTCTGCTCCAACATTTTAACAATCGCGGCACAGTCGTTTAAAGAACTGTCATTCGGATTGACCCGGTAGAGCTCCGCCAAGACCATCCAAAACTGGCGATAATCTTTAATCCCGACTAGACCGACATGAAGGTAGTCAAAATCAATTGCTCCCTTAGCGTTAAAGACCAAATTCTTTTTCCCAGTCACTTGCCAAGACGCATATTGAGAAGAATCCCCGCCACGGAAAACGCCAATCCAATTTTTGGTTGGTTTGGGGATAGTCTCTGAAACGATGGTGTCAGCCGCGTGGAAGATGAACGGACATTGAAGGACTCCCTTGGCTTGAAGCATGGAATAGCCCAAACTAGTCCCCGTTCCCTCGTAACGATCGACAGTGACAAATTCAAAACGACGGTCGGGATAAGCAAGCTTCAAAAAATCCCGCACTTGATCGCCAAAATAGCCGATAGTAATGACAAAATTAGTTTCCTTGGGATAAGACTCGATGATATAAGAGATGGCCGGCTTTTTCCCAACTCGCACCAAGGCCTTGTTGGTATATTTGGTCAAATTACCCAGTCGCTGGCCCAGACCGGAAGTGGTGATTAAAACTTTAGTTTTCATAATGATTTATCAATCTGTGTTCTGAGTTCAGCAATTTTTTTATCCAGCCGAGCCGGTGGTTTGAAAATAGTGGAACTACCACAAACCAATAGTGAAGCGCCGCGACGAACCATTTCCGGCGCGCTCTCAAAGGTGACGCCGCCGTCAATCTCGATGATAATCTTTGGATGCGAAACCAACTTCTCTTTCAGTTTCTTAATTTTATCCAGAGCTTGGGGAATAAGTTTGTGACCGACGATTCCCGGATTAATCGCCATCAGTAAAACCAAGTCGATATCATCCAAAACATAATCCAAGGCCTCAAGCGGGGTGGCCGGATTAAGGGCCACGCCCGCCTTGGCGCCAGCGGCTCGGATCATCCCAATCGTTCGATGAAGATGCTTGGTTGCTTCCGCATGGACAACAATAATGTTGGCTCCGGCTTTAACAAAAGGAACAATGAAGTCCTCGGGATTATTCATCATCAAATGGACGCTGACCGGTAGTTTGGTTATTTTTCTAATCGCCGTCAACATCTCCGGATGTAAACCGAGACGGGGAACAAAACTACCGTCCATCACATCAAAATGAAGATAATCGATTTTGCCTTTTTCCAGCGCCTTGATTTCTCCCGCCAAATCGAGCATATTGGCGCAGACGAGAGAAGCGGCGAGTTTATATGATTTCATTAAGATAAAGTTATTCTAAATTAGAATGGCGACTCCACATGGTTTCGTGAGTCTCTTTTGTCTCCGCCATCAAGCCAAGCACCACAGCGTCAAAAAAGATGCCTAAACATTGCTCGTTTAGCGTCGTCATCGGTTGAATGGAGGTGAAACCGGTCACCGATTTTACTTTCGATGGCGCTTTGATATCAACAATCAAATCAGCCAACTTACCCATTCGAGATTCGCGGTTACCGGTAATCAAGGCTATCCGAGACTGGTTCTTCTTGGCGATAACCGCCAAGTCATAAATAGTTTGCGTTTCTCCCGAACCGGAAGCAACCAAGAAAAGATCCCCCATACCAATGGCCGGAACCGTTGCATCGCCTAGCATATAAGCCTCCAACCCGAGATGTCCCAGCCGGCTGGCAAAGCCTCGGGCCGCTAGGCCCACTCGCCCAGCACCAGCAACAACAATCTTTTTGGCCTCCCGAATCTCTTTGGTCAAATCGCGAACTTCCTTATCGTCAATCCGCGACAAAACGGCGTTTATTTCCGCCAGGATTTTAGTGACATTCTCCTTCGCCGTAGCCATGTTAGATAAGGTCAATCCTACTACAAGTTTTATCGTCCGACAAGGAGTGCTATAATGCATTTCGAAATGAAAATCGCCCTCCATAATCCCCATCAATTGGCCAATTTGACCAATTACCGAATACATAATTATGTCGTGGAAATGATCAAACAGGGCTACATAAAGTGCCTTTTTTTTGATGATCCCCATATTCTTAGCAACCTGAAAAGTCAACTCTCACTCCTCAACCAAATTCGGAAACAGTATGGTTGGCAAGAGTTGGGATTAGATAAAGTAAAATTTATTTTTTCCGGCTCGGTACTAAATCGAGAGTGCGATGTCCTGCTAAACTTCAATGGCACCCCGCCAAATGATTTTACTCCGGCGGTAAAAAAATTCTCTGGCCTGAAAGTTTTCCACTTGATGGACTACTTCTGGCGTGAACCGGGTAGCCAAAAATATAAAAATCTCAAAGAGTTTGGGGTAGATTGGTTAATGAGTTATAGCCAGTCAGACAGGTATTGCCCTTATTTTCAAAAGTATTTCCCTGATTACGTCGGCAAAGTAATCGCCGTCCCCTTCGGTTTCGCTCCTCGCTTCACGTCCACAACCGATTTCTCCCAGCGAAAAAAGAAATGTGTCGCAGTTGGCAGCGTTAATCCCTTGAGACCAGCCGATGCTCCGCCAAAAAATTATTTGGAAACGGCCGATTTTTACCAGGACGAGGAGTGGCTCCATAAGTTCCGCCGAATGATTGTTGAGAATTTGCCAAACCTTTCGGCCGAGATAGATTCCATGCTGCCGGTCTTCCCTAAGTATAAGGACAATAAGTATGACATCGTGGCCAAGTTTAATGAATACCAAATGTTCGTCAGCGATGAGACAATTTTTTATTTTCCCACGGCCAAAACCTTCGAAGGCCCGGCTTGTGGTACGGTTATGGTTTGTTCCGACCACCCTTGTTTCAGCGATTATGGTTTCGTCGGAGGGACAAATTGCATCACTCATCGACAATTTGATATCCAAGACTTGAAAAAACAAATTGCTTATTACCAAAACCACCAGGAAGAATTACTGCGAATTCAGAAAAACAGCACCGCTTTTGTTCGAGAAAATTATTCTCAAACCGCCATTGCGACCAGAGTTAATACCGCCGTTAAGAAAGTCTTTGAAAAACGCTAAGAGATTGGGTTTGTTCAACCAGCTTAAGATCGGACCGCTCACTTAGTTCGCTTACCAGACGCGACGGTCCCGGCCAACCTCGATTATAAGTATCTTCGGGCGTACCCGGCACTCGACAAGAGTCATGAAAAAGAATTAAACCGCCTACTTTGACCCGAGGGAACCAGTCGACAAAATCTTTCTTGACCGCTTCATAATGATGATCACCGTCAATAAACAAGACATCAGTCGGGTCGCGGAAACTTTTGATAAAATTATAGCTGTAATCGGGAACCAGAGACCAATCTTTAACTCGAGAATCAAGACCGGAAGCGACAAGAGCCCGAGTGACATTTTTGTAGCAACCGTCTCGAGACGCTTGGAATTTGCCCATAGAATCTTGAATAAAAGGGTCGATAGAAAAAACTTTCACCAAATCTTTTTTCGCCAGGATAAACAACAAGGAAGAAGCCCCGTAAGCGGCCCCAATCTCGATAATTCTCTCGGTGGCCCTAGCGGCATATTTCTGCAGAGCCAAAACTTCTAAATCGTGCAACAAAACGGGTGCCCCCAGCAAGTCTTGAAGTTCGCGACGAGAAGTAAGCTGCCGACCGCCACGAATTAGCGAAGCGACTCTCCGACGACGAAAACCGCGAGTTAAATAATGATAAATTTTTTTTATTCTTCGTTTCATGGCATTAGAATAAGAGTGGTGTCATAAACTTTTTCCAATGGTTCAACATAGCGCAATTTGTTCAAGACATTACAACCGGGATAATCGAGGAAGATTGTCCGGTGCAATCCAAGCAGTGGTTCTAAAAAATAATTAAAGAACAGCACCCCCTTTGAACGATTGAATTTTTTGATCTCAAAATCCTTACTCCCATCTTCGTAAGTAAAATTATACCACCGATTCTCAAGCATCAAAATCTTTTTCGCCGTAGGGAAATAGGATTGCAAACAGTTTTCTTCAAACAGAGTATAAGGGAAGCTTACAATCGCATCATTAGGTCCTATGGGCAACTTCTTAATCGCCTGGGCGGAACGAAAAGCCGCTAAAACCATGGGTAAGCGCGCCGAGAAACGAACACTAGGATGAGTAAGTTCTACCACCCGGTCAAAGACGGAAAGCAAGCCGCTACTTGTGCTAATTATCTCCCAGCGCCGATTGTTCATCTTAATCAGGGAGATTTTTTGCCCCGGATTGACTTGTCGCAAAATACGAGCCAAAGTGATGGCTTTAATTAAAACCCCGGGCTCACTCGCTAATAACCACACCATCGGCGCGCCGGTAAACGCTTGTCGGATTGTTGCCGTCGCATCATCGAACAAAGCAAGGCGAGCAGATTGCTCTGGTACCGATTGGGCAAAAGATTTAATGAAAAAAGATTCGGGCAAGCCGGCAAAATAACTGCGATAAGCCAACAAATCCCACTTAGTGATAGCGCCGGTAAGAGTGTCGAGAAAAACGGCGGCATTCAATCCCATCGCATAAGCCGAGATAGAAGCACCGGAACAAGCGGAGAAAGTGAACTCAATCTGTTCAGCCTTGTCATAAAGAAACAACTCGGCAATCACCTTATCACCGACGGTAAAACCGTCTAAGTTGAACAGCTCGATTTCCGTAGTCTCATTAGGGTGAGGCTGATAAAGCAGCTGTCGGCCCTTAAAATTAGACCGGATGTAATCTAACATTTGATTGGTCCGTTCCACAAAGAGGGCTTGATCCCAGCCGGGCAAAGAACTACTACCGACAAAACTGGTGCCAAAAAACACCACCAGGCGCTGCTCTGGCGACAGATTTGGATTATAAGATTTCACAAGGTAGGGAAAACTAATCTTTTTTACCACTCCCATTGGAGAAAGAATAGCACGCTTGCTTATATTTTGCAGTAGTGTAATATCGTTTTCAGAACAGAGGACAATGTTGACCTTTGTCAAGGAACGTCTCGACACACTCATTCAAAGGAGGCAGGTCGATGAACATAAAACCGATCAAGATTGGGGACAGGGAAATTGGCTCCGATTGCCCGCCGTTTATCATTGCGGAAATCGGGATCAATCACAATGGCAGCCTGAATCAGGCGAAGGAGATGGTCGATGCAGCCGTAAGGGCTGGAGCTGACGCCGTCAAATTCCAGACTCGGACTGTTGACGTCGTCTACTCCCTGGCCGAACTGGCCAAGCCCCGTCCGGTACCGAGAGGCATTCTGGAAGCGGCGGTCAAGCGCGGAGTCTTGTCGACATCGGCCGTCAGGCGGCTACAAGGATCAGACTTCGAGAACTCAACCAACGGCGACCTGAAATACGCCTTGGAGTTCACCGACTCGGAACTGGCGGAGATCCATCGGCATTGTAACGAGCGGGGAATCATGTGGTTCACTTCCTGTTGGGACACGGAGGCCCTGCAGCGAATCGAGAAGATGTTCGATCTTCCCTGCCACAAAGTCGCCTCGGCCTGCAACGAGGACGACAAGCTCCTGCGCCAACTGCGTCGAGCCGGCAAACCGGTCATCCTCTCAACCGGGATGACCGACTTGAACGGGGTGAGCCAAGCCGTGGAAATCTTGGGCAAGAAAGGGCTCGTGATTCTCCACTGCACTAGCGTCTACCCCAAGGGAACGGAGGCCGGCGAAGAAATCCTCCGTCTGATTAACTTGCGGGGAATGGATACTCTCCGCCAGAAGTTCGGCGTTCCAGTCGGCTTCTCGAGCCACGACAGCGGCATCATGCCAAGCTACGCGGCCATCGCTCGCGGCGCCTGCGTGGTGGAGAAACACTTCACGCTTGAGCGAGGCATGTGGGGTTCGGACCAAGGAAGTTCGATTGAGCCGCAAGACCTGGCCAACCTCTGTCGGATGGCTCGGGAACTGAATCTGGCCTTGGGCGACGGCCAGATCCAAATCTACCCGGACGAGGTTGCCGTGGCCGAGAAACTCCGGCGAGTCCGTCGAAAAAACAAGGCGGGCTAGGACCTCAAGTTCCCACCAAAGACAATAAAAGCCGGTGCTCACTCGAAAGAGAGAGCACCGGCTATTTTTTTGGCGAAACATCTGAGACAACCAAGACAACTACCGCAGCAGGCTCGACAAGTGCCGGTACGCCAGCTCGGGATCGTATGGTCTCAGGTCTTGTAGTTTGTCCTGCTGTGGTGGTCCGCAAGAACTAAGGTCAACCGACTGTCTGACACAATGAGCGCAACCGAGCTCAACCAAGGGAAACTTGGCTAACCCGGTCGACTCAACCATAGACCTAATCACTGACGGCGTCTCGAGAAAGACCGCGGTCTTGCCGCAACAGACGGCAAAGGTAAGTAGGGTGCTATAGTCGGCGATCGTGACGTCGACCGAAGCAACTAATTCGTGAGCATCGCCGGGAAGATTCAGCTTCACCCGATCACCAAGCGGAACCAACAGCCTGGACCAATACTCCCCGTAAGTGAACCCCGGGACCCGGTCGCAGCGCACATTGACCCACTTGGGATGAAAGCGTGGGATTAGAATCCAATCCCCACTGGTCTGCTCTAGGCAATTGATCAGAAGTCGAAGTTGCTCCTCGGTCGATATCGGATCACCGCCAACGTAAGCATAGGTCCTGACCCCAAGTCGCCGAAGATTGGCAACGCCCGTGTTCTGAGCAGCCCTTTCCAAATCGTCGGCCTTCTTCGGCAGCGATACTCCCGGATTGCCGACGATCTCCACTCGCGCCTGCGGATGAGCCCGGCGAACCAAGCCAGCGGCATACTCGTCCAAAGTGAGCACGAGCTGCGGCTTCGCGGCGGTGCGAACATGAGCGCCGTGGCAATCCTCCACCAAGACGAGCGGGACACCGGCCCGATTGGCCGCCAGCGCCAGTTTGTCTTCCAAATTGATCGGACTGCCGAGCGAAACCACAACCAAGTCGGGTTCGACTCGCTCGATCAATTTGTCGACATCAAGCGAGAACGGTACTTCCAGGAAATTGGACGTGCCCTGGAAGTAAAGCGGCACCTGGCTTGACGCAAACTGCCACTGCGCCAAGCCTTCCGTCACGACAATCAGCTCGTTACGACAACCCATTGCGACCTCGGCCAGCGGCACAATTACCTGCGCCCCGCCAAGGTCCTTAGACACCAGCAATAGTTTCAAAGAACACCTCTCTTCCTGCCTTGCGGCTTGATTATCTCGATCCTACCTATAGCCACCAAAAATCCACCCTTACAACTACCACGTTAACAACGCATTGTCAAAGGTTCTGGTAAGCCCGATTTTGTTGTATTATCTAGGCAATGAATTTTAAACACCGAACTATAGCCATTATTCCCGCTCGCGGCGGCTCCAAGGGAGTGCCTAAAAAAAATATCAGGGATTTGGGAGGGTTCCCTCTCCTGGCCTATTCTATCGTCGCGGCCAAGCTAGCCAAAAACGTCGACCGAGTGATTGTCAGCACCGATAGCAAGGAGATTGCGGCCATTGCTAAGAAGTTCGGGGCCGAGGTTCCCTTCCTTAGACCGGCTGAATTCGCTACCGACAAAGCGATAGACAAAGATTACATTAAACATGCTCTACGATGGTTCAAAGAGCACGAAGGTGGCCACCCGGATTATTTAGTAAACCTTCGACCGACCACACCACTTCGAGACCCGAAACATATTGATGAAGCAATTGCCTTAATCAAAACCAAACCCGAAACTACTTCTCTCCGTTCCGGACACGAAATAAAAGAGTCGCCCTACAAACTCTTTGGGATAGAGAATGATTTTTTTACCGGCCTGTTCCCTCACGACCCTAGACCGGAATATTATGACCTAACTCGGCAATCCTTCCCCCCAGTTTATCAACCAGACGGTTACGTTGATATTATTGTTTCAAATTTTGCCTTAAACAGCGACCAACTCCATGGTCCCAAAATATTAGCTTATCGCAGTCCCGATACCGGGGAAGTTGACCGTCTGGAAGATTTTAAATTCATCGAATACAATCTCCAAAAACAAGATTGGGAAATCTATCGGTATCTTAAAGAAAACTTTTAATCACCGCCGCAAATTCTTTGATGGCCTCTTTGGTTATCGTTAAAGGAGGCGCAATTTTAATTGATTCTCGATTAGTGCAAACCGGCAAAACACCGTTCTCAATACAACTCTTGACTACTCGAGATGCCTCTTTGTTCTCGTGAAAGATGAGCGCCGCAATCATCCCTCGGACATTAACTTGTTTAATCAATGGTGAGGCTGACAACTTTTTTAATTCTTGTTCAAAAATAGGAACGGTCTTGGCCCGTCTTTTTATCTCTTTAGCGCTACTGAGAAATTCAATATTAGCCAAGGAGGCGGCGCAACATAAAGTGTTGGCTGACTGCGTTCCATGTAAATCCGCCTCGGGATCAAGGTTGACCAATTCTTCGCGACTTAAGACCGCCGCCATCGGCAAAGAAGAAGAAATTCCTTTGCCTAGGGCAATAATGTCCGGTTTGATTTCCGAACCGTAAGTCATGTAACCATAAAGTGGTCCTAGGCGATAAAACCCAGCCTGCATTTCATCAAAACAAATCAGAGCGCCGTTCTTACGAGCAAAAGCGTAAACTTCATTAACGAAACCGGTCGGATAAAACCAAGCTCCCCAACCTTGAAAAGTTTCCAACACGAATCCGGCAATCTGATCGGCCGGTGGCAATTTAGCAGGATCAAATTTATCGGAACTCTGATAAGGGAAATCAATAAAATAAATCCCCCCATCTTTGACCCCGGACCACTTAGTCGCCTTGTTACTGTTACCAGAAATTAAATCATTGCTCAAACCTCGGCCGTGATAAGCGCCCTTAAAAGTGACGATATATTTTTTATTTTTCGATTGACCATAGAGCTTAAGCAGCTTGTAAGCAATGTCCATCACTTCCGACCCGGAGTTAAGCAGGATGGCCCGATTGAAATACTTTGGCGACAAGGCTAAAAGTTTCGTAATAAAGCGATATTTAATTTCGGTCGGATAATTGTAAGCGAACAGCAAATCGGTATCAATTTGTTTTTTAATCGCTTGTTTAATTCGGGGATTGGCGTGACCGGCATTGGCGACAAAGATACCGGAAGTCAGATCGATCCACTTATTACCATGCTCATCCCAGACGGAAAAATCCTTGGCTTTATGCCAAGTCAAGGGAATAAAATTAGCCACCGCCGTTGGTTCCAGTTTGGCGACTTTTTTGAACAGCTTATCATCGATTGAAAAATTATCTTTAATCCGACGATACTTGGTTTGGAACTTCATAAACACCATGCTAGCATAGACTAAACAAAAGATGTATAGAAGCATTTTAGGAAAAACCGGCTTGAAAGTTTCGCGAATCGGTCTCGGTACGGCCGAGATCGGCTTCTCTTACGGCTTGGGAGAAAGACCTTTGCCATCCGAAGCCGAGGCCATCAATCTCCTCAAGTGCGCGGTTGATTTGGGTCTAACCTTTTTTGATACCGCAAATTATTATAATCTGGCCGAGGAAAGACTGGGCCGATCGGGAATCTTGAATGATCCCAAAGTGATAGTCGAAACCAAATGCGCTCAATTCTTGGAAAAGGGCGAATACTTCTCCCCCATTGAACTAGAAACAAAAATTCGGGCGCAAGTAGACGACAGTTTAACAAAATTAAAAATCAAAACCTTACCGATTCTGATGCTTCATGGCCCGAGCAAAAGCCAAATCGAACAAGGAGAATTAATTGAAATTTTAACCAAATTAAAAAACGAGGGGCTGATTCGCTTTCTTGGCGTTTCCGCCCGAGGTGAAGAACCGGCTCTGGCCACGATTAAATGCGGCGCCTTCGACGTTCTACAAATAGCCTACAATATTTTAGACCAACGAATGGCCACGACTGTTTTGCCAGCCGCCGCCAAGGCCGGCGTCGGCATAGTTAATCGGTCCGTCTTATTAAAAGGGGCACTGACTCCCCTGCGCGCCAAGTTGCCGCCGGGCCTAGAACCGCTCCAAGCCCAAGCTGACAAAATTGAAGTGGTCGCCCGGGAACTGGGGATGGACCTGCCGACACTGGCGATTCGCTTCGCCATCAGTAACCCTCTGATTGCCACTTCGCTTGTCGGGACTAACAAACCGACTAATATCAAGAGGGCTGTCGAGGCGGCGCAAGCCGGACCATTATCTCAAGAAGTTGTCAGTAAATTAGAAAAAATGGCTTTGTCTGACATTAACCAAATTGATCCGGCCAAGTGGCCACCCTTATCATGAACTGCCCAATTTGCCGAAAACCGGCCTCAAAAATCATCACTCGAGAATTAAGAAAGGGTGAAAAAAAGAAAGTCTTCTTCTGTTCCCGTTGCGAGTTGGGAATCCTTGACTCTCACCAAAGCGCGGCGGAGCTTAAGCAATTTTATGCTAAGGATTATCGTCGTAAACCGGGCCTAACCAGTCAATCCGACTCGAAAGAATTGTTTGCCACTTTCTCCCAATACCAAGACGGCCGATTAAAATTACTCGCCCCATACTTACAACCCAAAACCAAATTACTGGAAGTCGGTTGTTCCGCCGGAATGTTTCTCTACCACGCCCAAAAACGAGTAGGCGAGATAACGGGAATTGACTTTGACCTCGCCTCGGCCAAATACGCTGCCAAAAAAATAGGTTGCCCGATTTACACCACGGACATCGCCGAGACACCTTTGCCTAAAAAACATTTCGACCTAATTGTCGGCTTCCAAATGTTAGAACACGTCAAAAATCCGGTTGAATATATTGCTAAGTTAAAAGAATACTTGGCGCCGGGCGGCACCTTAGCCATAGAAGTTCCTAATTTGTACGACGCTCTGGCCCATATTTATGATTTGCCAAATCATTATAAATTCTTTTACCACGACGCCCACCTTTGGTATTTCACCGAGAAAAGTTTAACTAAGCTGATGAACCGAAGCGGTCTTAGCGGCAAAGTCCACCACCAACAAGATTATAATCTGCTCAATCATTTCCACTGGATCGATACTGACCAGCCTGACCCTCAAAGCTTTATCCGTTTAGGATCGCCGAAACTGCCGCTCCGGCCTAAAAGCCCGACAAAAATTAAAAAAGGGTTGACTGATTTCATTGAGCGAACCGACCAAGAATATAAGAAACTCCTTTCCGATCTGGGAATTACTTCCAACATTATGTTTATCGGCCGAGCAAAATAAATCCCGTCAGAAGTCTGACTTCTAACGGGATAATCCATTTGAGCACCAAGTGCCCCACAGTCAATCACCGAGAATCACGTCGAGGATCTCGCGCATCGCGTGATCACCGCCTCGACGAGTCGTGACGTAACTAGCGGCATCCTGACACAACTCATGACCATCGGCCACCGTAATCGGTAAACCAACATGCCGGAGACAAGTCAGATCGTTAATATCGTCGCCAACATAAGCCACCTCTCGGGGCAAAACTTTCTCCCGAGTGAGCAACCGCTGAAGCTCGAGCAGCTTGTCGTCACAACCCTGGATACATTCAACCCCCATCTTCCGACAACGCTGGGTCGCGATCGGGTTGGTCTCCTTGGTAATGACAATCAGTTTTATCCCTCGGCTCGCCAGTTCTTTCAGCCGGAGAGTGTCTTTGCGACTGCAAACAACGCTCTCCGAGCCATCGTCGTGGACTCGGACCTTACCATCAGTCCAAACGCCGTCGAAGTCGGTGACTACCAACCTGACCTCGGACCAAAGTTTTTTATCCATAATCGGGTTCTCCTTCCGGTTATCACCCTACCACGCTGTCCTTCCTCCGTCAATGATAAGGTTTTGGCCGGTCATAAAACTGGAGGCGTCGGAACAAAGAAAAATGAGTGGGCCGAAATATTCTTTCGGCTCGGGCATCCGACCAAACATGTTGGCCCCGGCATAACGTTTGATAAAGTCTTTCGGCTGACCCGGTGCCGCCGTCCCCGTCGGAGAAAATAGATTGATTCGCACTCCGTATTGACCCAACCGTGCCGCCCACTGTCGAGTAAAACCGAGGAGTCCAGCTTTGGTCGTCGCATAAGCAACCGATTTGTATCGCTGATTGGTCGGGTCATTATAAACTCGATGATCGTGAGCAGAAATGGCGATGTCGGAACCGATGTTAATAATCGAGCCATTTTTTTGTTTAATCATTACCGCCGCCACCACTTTAGTGCAAATCATTGTTCCGGTCAGATTAACCTTGAGCTCCTTCTCCCACAAATCGAGCGAGTACTCCTCATAAGGTACGCTCATCTTTTTGGCCAGCGGATCTTCTACCGCTAAATTCATGGCGGCATTATTGATTAGAGCATCAATCCGACCATACTTCTTAATAATTCTAGTTACCGCTTTTCTCACTTCCGCTTCCTTAGTAATATCTACCGCCTCCACACCAGCCAACTTTCTTTTATCCCAAAGAATAACTTGCGCCCCGGCCTGTCTTAATCCTTGAGCGTAATACTGACCCAAGTAACCAGCGGCTCCGGTAATAATGACCAGCTTGTTTTTTAAGGAAAAGATATCGGTCATAAAGTTTTCTTAACAAAAGCTAATTGAGTCTTAGCATCGTTTAAATAATCTTGGCCGCGCCAAGCTTGCAAAGTGTAAGCGCCGGAATAACCAATCTCTTTTAAGGCGGCGAAGCAGTCAGCAAAGGCGCCATCACCGGTTCCCAACAAAACTGACTGCGAACCGCCAACTTTCCGGTCCTTGCAGTGAACCTCAATAATTCTCGAGCCTAGACGACGAATATCGGCTGGGCAATCAAAACCATAAGAAGTGTTATTGCCGATATCAAAACCAACTCCGACATTCGGACGATTTAAGGAACCGATAAAAGAAATCAATTCCTGAACCGGCATTTCCGTTTCTAAAGCCAGCCGCAAGCCGAACGGGGCGGCCAAGTCAGCTAGAGTGGTAATCGTCTGACCAGCCTCACGCTTCTCGGTTTCGGATTTGGGAGCGTTCTTCTCCAACAAAGCCAAAGAAATAACCTTGGTGGATAATCTCCCCGAGGCGGCCGGGAAAAGCTTGGGGAAATCTCTAAGTGTAATCTTGGCTTCCGGACCAAACAAACCATAAGTGCCACAATCAATCGAGCTAATCGGCAAGATGGCACGACCCTGATCAATCTTTTTCAATTCATCAGTCTGACTCCAAAGATCATTAATGGGATCGAAGTTGGGCAAATCCCGATCAAGGAACCATTGGAGATGATTAAAGCCCAATTCTTTGGCCAAAGCAAATTCGGCCACCCAATCTTTAGGAAAAAACTGCAACCTGCCATCGGAGGACGGGGATAGCCGTCCCTGCATGATACCAATTGAATTCATAATGAAAAAATATCATTCACTTGAACAAAAGTCAATTTTAATTATACTATAGCCCAGATTGGTTCTTTGAGAACCACGAAACCTGAAACCGAACCCAGACAATAAAAGGAGAAGAAAGATGATCTCATTGATGAGCCCCCACCCCGCCGAACTGGTGCGGGAAATGGGCTACAGCAACTTGAAGGGGGTAAGTGTTTGTCTTATCAACATGCCCCTGCGCGAGTCCGCTGTTCCCAATACCCCACCCCAGGGCCCAGGGCTTTTGGCGGCTCGATTGCGCCAATACGGGGCCGCCGTGACAATCGTCGACCTCAACGCCTACCGAATCAAGGACGAGGCCGCCAGCCAAGCCGGGAAACCGAATGGCCGGTGGCTAAGGCCGGAAGAAGCCGAGGGTCTCTTGACTCGCCATTTCACCAAACATGGCGCGCCTGATATCATCGGTCTGTCAGGGATGATTACCACCCTCCGCTGGCAAAAGTGGGCCACTGAAACTTGTCGTCGGTTGGTTCCGGAAGCTTTCCTCGTCTCTGGTGGCGGCTTAGCCACCGAGATAAAGGAAGGACTCTTCGGCTGGATTCCCGCTTTGGATGCCGTCCTGCATTCCGAAGGCGACGACATCCTGCTCGTCTTGGCGAAACAAGTCTTAGAGGCCAAGCGCCACCGGCGACGATCAATGATCCAGGTTCCTCAATATCTAGGCGAGCAAAACGGCCGACCGCGCTTTCTTTACGCCGGCGATAGGCCGAAAAACCTGGACGATCTCCCCTTTGCCGCTTGGGACCTCTTGGATCAAGACGTGGACGGCAAGCCCATTATGGAATGGTACCTCAAGATTCCGGTCTGGGGACTGGCGGCCAACAACAGTTCGGCTGCCCCCTTTGAGATGACCAGGAGTCTGACTGCCGTCTCCAGTCGTGGCTGTCCCTACGCCTGTGCCTTCTGTTATCGCGGCGCTCAAGGTGAACGCGCCTACCGGATGCGTTCACCGGACAACTTAGTCGCCGAGGTCCAGCATTGGCTGAAAATCTATCAGTTGGACTTCTTCGGCTTCAACGACGACAACTTCGCCGTTGACCGACGACGAGTGGAGCAACTGCCCAAAATCTTCGAACCGCTAGGCGGTTTACGTTGGGGCACTCACACTCGCCTGGATGAAGCCGCCGACGAACGAGCCGACTGGATGGCCGCTGCCGGTTGTGTCTACATCGGCTTCGGAGCCGAAAGTGCCAGCGCTCGAGTTCTGGAACGAATGAACAAAGGCGGTTTCATCCTCCGACCGCGGGGAGCCAAGAACAATCTCCTCACTCCCTGGAACGGCTTCAACTTCCCCACCACGATGGTGGAGGGTTATACCAGATGCCGACAGGTCGGTATCCACGGCAACTGTACCTGGATTATGGGCTATCCGGGAGAAGAACTGGCCGACCTCAAGACCAGTATCGCTTTCATGCTCTGGCAGAAGGAATTGGTTACCGCCGGCTTGACTCCGAACACCGAGGCCTATCGGAGAGCGGAGATGGCGGTCAATCGTCGAATGTTCGTGGCCACGGCTTATCCGGGAACAGCGATGTTCAAAGATCCGGCTTGTCGCCAGATCTTGGCCCAGAACTTCAATATCAGCTTCAGCGCCGATGGTAATCCGGTCGCCGATGAAGCGCTGGAGAATTACGTCCTGGAGCTGGACGATGCCGACAAAGTAATGCACGGCCCCGACGGCCGACCGCTCAACTTTGGAGCGATGCCGGAAAACCAGTTTCTGGAAGCCCGAGCCCATGTGAGTGCCGGACAGGTTGAGAAAGTTCTCGAGATGAGCTGAACACCCTAATTAGGTTCCAGTTGATCTCATCGCGCCACCTTTCACTAGGTGGCGTTTTTTTCTTCAGTTTGCCACGGCTCTCCGACTAGGATGACGCCGGGATGATGAGTAAATTTACTCATCGAATCTTCAATCTGGATTGGAATCGAGACTTCACTATTCGGATTTTGATAAATGCGAACGGACATGGTATAACGACCGATGTTTAGGGAAAGACCGGTAGAAGCCGAGAAAACGAAAGTGGAGCGCTGGCTACCTTTCTTCCGTTCAATTAGCAATGATGGGTTCTTATCGAAATCTCGAGAGACAAAGATAGTACTGCCATACTCATTGACACATTGGACCTGAATCCAAAACGAGGATTTTGCCTCCGCCACTTCGTAATCCACCTCCACAAAGAATGGCCGACCGGCTTCAAAGGTTGTCGCCGGAAGTCCGTCAGCATTTTTAACTACCACTTTACTAATTTGATAGGGTTTACCGGCCGATAAAGGAAAATCGAAAACGGCCTTTTGGTTGAGAATTGATCGACTATTGAGATAAGTATTGATTACCTCGCTGGTTGGTCCGATCATTTTAACTTTCCCGTGTTCCAAATAAATGGAACGGTCACACAAACTTTGGACGGCATCGAGATTGTGACTGACAAATAAGATTGTTCGATTATCACGCTTGGCCACTTCATGAATTTTGGCCAGACATTTTTTCTGAAAACTGACATCACCGACGGCCAACACTTCATCGATTAAAAGGATATCTGGTTCCATATGGACCGCCACCGAAAAAGCCAACCGGACATGCATTCCGGACGAATAACGTTTGACCGGCGTATCAATAAATTGCTCCATCTCCGCAAATTTGACGATATCGTTAAATTTGCGAGTAATTTCTTTATGCTTCATGCCCAAAATTGCACCACTAAAGAAAATATTTTCTCGCCCCGTTAATTCAGGGTGAAACCCTGTCCCAACCTCCAACAAAGAAGAAATTTTGCCGTGAATGACCACCTCACCGGAGGTCGGTTCGGTAATCCGATTTAAAACTTTGAGCAAGGTCGATTTGCCGGCGCCGTTAGGCCCGATCAGACCAACAATTTCTCCTTTCTTAATCGTGGCATTAATACCATCCAAAGCCCAAAAAACTTCTTTTTTATCATAACCGGTAACCTGTTTGGCTTTGCTAGAGATAAATCGTAGCGGTGATCTAAAAATATTTGTAATCACATCACGAAGAGCGACATAATATTCGCTCGAGCGGTTAATCGAGTAGGATTTGGAAATATTCTTGATCTCAATGATAGTACTCATAAATTTAAATCAGATCGGCGAAATATTTCTCCGTTTTCTTAAAATAGATCAGCCCTAAGACCAGAATAATCAGAGAAGTAACTCCGGACAAAAACAGTAAAAACCAATTCAGCGGCTGGCCACCAAACAAAGCCGCCCTCATGGCCTTGATAACGCCAGTCATCGGATTAAATGCCAGGACCCAGGAATATTGGCCAAGAATACTGGGCGGATAGATTACCGGAGTGACAAACATCAATAATTGGACAAAGAAAGGCAGGATATATTTAACGTCACGATATTTGACGTTGAGCGAGGCCAGAAACAATCCCAGGCCCGTAGAGAAAACACAAGTGATAAGGACCAGAAGAGGGACGAGCAATAAACCAACCAAGTTGGGAATGAAGTTATAATAAATCATCAAGCCAACCAGGATCAATGAAGCGATGGCAAAGTCGACTAAGTTAGAAAATAGGGAAGAAATCGGTAAGATTAACCTCGGAAAGTAAACCTTGGTTAATAAATTCTGCTGGCTGACTAAACTATTGCTGGCCTGAAGTAAAGTGGCCGAAAATAATTGCCACAGGAGCAGACCAGAAAAGACGAAAACCGGGTAAGGAATATTATCGGAAGGAATTTTACCAAAGGTACCAAAAAAAATGGTAAACACCACCATGGTGATAAACGGCTGGAATAAGGCCCAGAGCACTCCCAGAACCGTCTGTTTATAACGAATCTTAAGATCTCGCCAGGTAAAAAAATAGAGCAGTTCTTGGCTAGACCAAAGCTCTTTGAAATCGGCCCAGGATAAGGGCTTCTTGGCCTTGATGACGGTAATCATAGATAGACTATTATCATACAGTTTTACCAGCTTTTTTCAACACCCAAAAGACAGTAAAACCGAGATGGCGAACGACCGGCCAGCGATAGAATTTCTGATTAATCCAGTCGCTACCCCAAATTTTTTTCGGGACCAACAGACGATAGCCTCGTTCTTGGATTTTAAAACCAGCCGTTTTCAGAATTTTTTCGGTTTGACTGACAGGGATTCTCTGGTGTGGTCCTTCCGGCATTTTTTGACCCAACTTTTCCGCCACCATCAGGATCGGTTCCCATAAAGGATTTGCAACGGAGATGATTACGGTGTTATCCGGCCCAGTTCTCCGAGATAACTGGTTAAGGAAAGCCGGTAAGTCAGAGATGTGCTCCAACACATCAGCTAAAAAGATAAACGACTGATTAAATGTCGCCTTCGTTGCCATAATATCCTCACGCTCAAAAACTAAATTGGAATGATTGTGATATTTGGATTGCGCCAAAGCAATCATCTCTCCACTGATATCAACCCCTCTCCCCTGCTTCGGATTAAGCCGAGCCAAGATATCACCCGTGCCACAGCCGATTTCTAAAACCGAGGCCGAAGCAGGAATAAGCTCTCGATAAAGCTCGACCAAATTTCGATAATAGTAATAATTTTTCTCTTTCCAGTAGTCATAACCCTTGGCAATTTTGTCAAAATGCTGTTCAGAATTCATATGAATTTAATCTTCCTCGCGGCAAAGAAGGTCATCCGAAGGAGAAGCCAGCCATGACTCCAACGACTGATGTTGGTGCTGCCGTAGACCCTTTCTCCATAACGAATCGGCAGGTCAATGATTTTCAAATTAAGCTTGGCTGCTCCGAAAAGTAAATCGAAGTCGCCGAAAGGATCAAAGTCGCCGAAGAAAGCTCTACCCCGCTTGATGGCTTCATAATCTTTTTTCCAGAGCATCTTGGTTCCGCAAAGAGTATCCTTGAGTGACTGACCAAGAATCCAACTGAAAGCAAAACTGAAGAATTTATTGCCCACAAAGTTAAGCAGCCTCATTGACTCCTTTTCCATCGGGTAAACCAATCGCGAGCCATTGATGAATTCTCCCTTGTTTTCCACCAGGGCCTGATAAAACTTCTTGATATCGTTTGGTGGCACTGTCATATCAGCATCGTAAATCGTAACGATGTCTCCTTTGGCCATTTCAAAACCAAGGCGAACAGCATCACCTTTTCCCTTCCCAGTTTGAACTCCAAAAGAAAGTTTCTTGCCAGTTTTAACTTCTTTGACGACCCGCTTAATTTCCTCTAAAGTATTATCGCTGGAACCACCTTCAATAAAAACTACTTCAGTAAATTCCCCCAAGGCCGGTAATTCTTTGGCGATTCTCTCAATCGTTCCCTCCTCGTTGCGAGCGGCAACGATAATCGATAAGGATGGAGCAATTTCAAAATCGGAAACTTGTTGGTGGCGCAAAACTAAATAGTGGAATAGCCCAAATCGAGAGAAAGGAAAAAGATTAACTAAAATTCGATTAAAAAACCAAGAAATCAAGGGCAAATACAACGGAATCAAAATCTTAGAACCGGATTTGACCGTCTCCAAGCCGGCCAAATGACCAAAGTTTTTTAAATCATTCAAAGTAAGCCAATTCTGCTCAATCTCCTTTCGGCGCAAACCAAGAAACGAAGCGAGGCGGAGAACTGGTTCCCACAAAGTGCTGTATTGGGTAATGACAAGATGGCCGTCCGGTTCGAGAAGCTTCACTGCTTGACTTAGATGTTCTTGGATATCGGAGACATAGCCGAGAAGGTCAGTCATGACCAGATAATCATAACGAGAATAGCCGTTGTCGTCTGATTCCAATTCTTGTTCCACCCGCCTGGCCCTGACTCCCGGCGGAATTAAAAAACTAATAAAAGAATCCACATAATGGTAGTAGTAGCGATTAAAAAAAGAAATCTTTTTTTTAGGGATTATCATAAGTCACAGCGGTAAACCTTGGCATTAATTTTACCAGATTCGGTTTCAAAAATCGCCTGGCAAGAAGAAAAGAATTTACCATAAAAACCATCCTGATACAACTGCGGAATGTTCACCACTAGATATTCACCGCCAAATTTGGCAAAACGTTCTTGGTGCGCCTGTTCGAATTGCGGTGTGGCATAAAACCGACCATCATATTTACCCATAGTGATGAGTTCATAAGCACCGATGTCGTTATAAGTTATAATCTGTTTAATTTCCTTATGGCTGGAAATAAAGGACAGGGCCTGATGCAGTGCCTCCGGTGCACTGCCATTAATTTGCCCGGAGATCATCTCTTCGATAAAAACCCCATTGTAAGTCAAACTAATAAGTAAAACTGAAACCAATATCCCAGATCGCCAATTGGGCTTAAAATAACCAAAGAGGATAAAAACAAACGAAATCAGGAAAGCAAGAGCGATAAACAAGAATGAGACATAGAACCCCAGCGGGCCAGAGCCGCCGGTAAAAGGATTGAGAAAAAACCACTGCCCGGTAATCGCTCTGGCAAACCAATCGGTCTTAGGATAGAGAGGAATTAAGTCGTGATTAAGAAAGTTTAGACTAAATAACCCAACGGATAAAATAACTCCCAACAAAGAACCCAGCCCGAGACTGAACCGAGAGATTGACTTCAGATTGACACCGATAACCGAACCGGAGACTGCGGCCAAAGGAACGATAGTAAACATCAGATATTTATCCAAGGCCCCGGCCGAAAAATCAAACAAGACAAAATAGAAAATCAGGCCCAGGCCAAAGAAAATGAAAAAGGGCCTTAGTTTGGAAAAAACATTTCTATCCAAATAAAACAGAGGCAAGATTAAAACCGGTGATAAATACATCAGGGCTTTGACGGTTTGAACAATAATTTGAAGATAATTGCGATGGGTAAAATTAACGAAAGATGCGGCATGGTCAATCATTCCCTTAATATTGAAGGTGGGATAAACCAGACGAGTCGCCAGAATTAAAGCCGCAAAAATAACCAGAGACCCGACCAAA
>Ga0172379_10003810_pt1 | contig 23352 bp, 26 predicted proteins | sample GrowelOW334metaG_FD_119756 | JGI IMG/M metagenome (GOLD analysis project Ga0172379, IMG submission 119756) | Groundwater microbial communities from an aquifer near a municipal landfill in Southern Ontario, Canada - Groundwater well OW334 metaG | ecosystem: Environmental > Aquatic > Deep...
CCTTGAACCACACATAATTGTTTGTAAGGGAATTTCCTTCGCCTTTACTTATTATTTCCATTAGTAAACTATATCAAAATTGATAATTAAATAACACTTTACTTTGCTTTACAATGGCTCCGTGGGTAGGGATCGAACCTACGACCAAGCGATTACGTTTATTCCATTATTACTAATGGCACGGACTATATCATTCCCGTATCCACACTATGTGGGGTTAGGGACGAGGCGCTTCGCGCGCACTTGTTGCGAGCTACTCCAGTTAAGGATAGTCTCTACACCTTCTTTTCAATTACTTGAAAAGCTTGGCTCGGGATCACCCTTTTTGAGAAAAGTGGGGTTTCCCCGAATTCACCTCGTTTTACAATCAGACTTTCATCTGAAAGCTGCAGGATACCAGCCTCAGCTTCTCTGTGGCAATTTGCACACAAGAGAATGCATTTATCGAGTTCGGCTTTAACTTTCTCCCAAGATCTTGTATAGCCTTTTTCGCCTATACCAAAAGATTTTGTCTTAGGGTCAATGTGGTGAAGCTCTAAAGCTGCATCACATCTGTTATAACCACAGGACTGGCACTTACCACCTTTGTATTCTAAAGAAAGCTGTTTGATTTTCTTTCTTCTTTTTACAACGGCTTTTTTAAGCGCCTCCCGTCTGTCTTGATAAGTTCTTTTATCTGGCATATACACACTATTTTAGCATGTATTTCTACAGTCGCTTGCTCTACCGCTGAGCTACCACGGAATGTGTTCTTTTTAGGGAACTTACCTATACTACCAAAAAAACAAACATTGTAAACATAATTAATTAAGCTTGGGTTTTAGGCTATAATACCCCCATGTATATTCACCTGAAAGTAACCTCAGACGCTAAAAAAGAGCTGTTTAAAAAGGTGGATGATACTCACTATATTGTTGCGGTAAAAGAACCAGCGGAACGTAATCAGGCAAACAAGAGGGTATTGGGGTTGGTAAAAGAACATCTTGGAGCGAGTTCGGTGAGACTTATTTCAGGACATCACTCTGGGAGCAAGATAGTGGATATTTTAGGTGTTGATGATTGAAATTTTTGATATAATACAAGTATGAATATAAACATCAAAGCAACCAATATCGAATTAACAGACTCAATTCGTAATCATGCATTTAAGTGTTTGGAAGGCATTGATAAAATTCTCGGAGTATCAACTGAAGAAATAGTCGGACAGATAGAAGTAGGAAAAACTACCAATCATCACAAATCTGGAGATATTTTCCGAGCAGAAGTAAATATTTCAGGAGGTGGATACACTCTCTACTCTTTTTCTGAGACAAGTGATTTGTATGCAGCTATCGATATGGTGCGAGATGAAATTATCGCTGAAGCAAGAAAACTTCGCGGAAAAGAAAAGTCTCTATTTCGAAGAGGGGGTCAGCAGATAAAAAATTACTTTAAGAAGTTTTTGTAGTCGGTCTCCTTTTTTCCTTCAGGAATTACTTTTTTGATGATGAATTGTCCATCTTCAAATACGGCTTCGGTAATGACAGCTCGAAGTTTCTTGTCTTCATGTTCAAAGAAGAAGAAAGTTTTTGGCCATTCATGGTAGGCAAGATATTTTAAATAGTTTTTAAGAGGCTCGTCTTCGAGATTGATTTCTCCGTCAGGCTTTTCAATTATTTTAGTAAAAGTAGCTTTTTCATGATCTTGTTCTTTTGGATTGATACTTTTTGATACCCATTTTGGTAAAACTTCTGCAAGTAGGCTGGCGCTTTCTTCTGCTAGTTTTTCTTCAACATCAGAATACGAAGCAGGGAACTTACCTTCATCGAAGACAACTTTTTTCTGACTAATGATTGGTCCGTGATCCATTTGTGCATCCATGAGCATGATGGTGGTGCCGACTTGTGATTCGTTGTTTAGAATTTGATTTTGGATTGGAGAAGCTCCACGGTATGAAGGGAGAAGAGAAGGATGAACATTTATAGTGCCAAGCTTTGGGAGATCTAAAACTATCTGAGGAATAATCTTTCCATATGAAGCAACTATGAAAAGCTCGTATTCTTTTATCTCTTCCAAGAAAAATTCATCTTTTAATTTTTCAGGTTGAAAGGTGTCGATGTCGTTTTCAATAGCCCATTCTTTTACTGGTGGCGGAGTGATAATTTGTTTGCGTCCCACTGGGCGATCTGGGGCGGTGACGATCAGAGTAGGGGTGATATTGAATTTGTCTTTCAATTCTTCAAGCAAAATAACTGAGAAGCGTGAGGTTCCAAAAAATACAAAAGGTGGAGTTTTCATTTTATTTTTTCTTCTCTGGTGGGGGAAGGTCTTCGACATCGACTGCTTTGTCGATAAAAAGAGTGCCGTCTAGGTGATCGGTCTCGTGTTGGAAAACTTGTGCAAGCATTCCGCTTCCTCCTCGTTCGAATTTTTTACCATTTTCGTCGTAGGCTTGGACGGTTGCTTTGGTAGAACGTCTTACTTTTCCATAAAGATATCGGACTGAAAGACAACCCTCTTCCATCATTTCGGTTGTCTTTGAAAGTTTTGTGACCACTGGATTTATGAAAACCATATCAGGAGAGACTTCTTTTTTTGTTTTGCGTTTTACTAAATCTTTACCACCTTCTTCTTCGTTTTTAATCATATCGAATAGTGCCCCTGCTACTACAAAGATTCGGAGAGGTACACCAATTTGTGGAGCGGCGATAGCGACGCCGTCGTCTTGTGACGCGAGCGCTACTTTCATATCTTTTAGGATTTTCTGAATGCGGGGAGATTTGATATCTTTGATAGGAATCTCTTGCGCGATTTCGCGAAGCACAGGCTCGTTTTGTTGGACAATCTCAGTTGACATACTATGTAAAGTACCAGTTTTTTTAAGCTTCGTAAAGGTTCTGTAAAACTTGAGAATACAAAAGTAAAATAAAATTCAGTACGAACTCTCATCATTTTTCTCATTCACAGCAGTATTTTCTTGCTAGAAAATCTGCTTTCGCTCTCGTGCCGTCGCACTCCGAGAAACATTAGAAAAATTCTTCGAGTTGTACTGAATTTTATTTTACTTTTGTATTCTCAAGTTTTACAACAAACTTACTGGATTCACATTCACAGTAACAAACGGTGGAAGTGAAAGAAGGGTGTCGAGAAGCTCTTCATCTACCCATTGCTCTTTTGGAATACTAATGAGTGCATGTAAGATGTGTTGATTTTTAATTGATTTTATAAACGCAGGAAAGACGAGGGGTTTCCATTTTGCGAGAACCTTTTCAACTTTTTTCATTTCATTGCCGATTTTTTCTTTGTTTCCACTGATGCTGAGTTTTATAAAAACAGAGAACGGTGGGTAATTATATTCTTTTCGTTCGGCTAATTCTTTTTCGAAAAAACTTTTCTCATCGTTGTTTTCCCAATCGGTAAGAAGTTGATGGGTGGTGTTTTTGGTCTGGATCACTACTTTGTCTTTTGTGACTTCGTCTAACATGCACGCAAGACGCCAAATCTTTTGGTTGATTGAAAAATCTGGAAGAGCGAGAAGGGAATCGAGAGATGCAATAAAAGAAGAATCATTTTTCTTGTTTTCAAGTGTAGCTTCGACAAGGTAGGGAAGAATGAGTTCGGTTGCGATGAGTACAGAGTAGTCTTGTGCGTAGTGATGAGCAATTATTTCCCTGATTTTTTTCGGAGTGAGCTTGAGTGTGCTGTCGATTCTTTGAATATTTACATCAGCATTATTTTTCTTGCACAATTCTTTTACATCTTCTTCGATTTTTTCAATACCAAGACCAAAAGCTTTTAGTTTCCAGCTTTTGCAATTGGCACATGGACGAAGAGCGGTTTCTTTGTGTCCACAGTGATGACAAAGAAGATTGTTGTATTCCTCGTATTCTTTTTTTAAGTGAAGGGTGAGTGGGGCATTGCATTTGGTACACATGAGGGTGTGTTTGCATTCTTGGCAAACCACGGTTCCAGAGTGGCCTTTACGGGTGCCAAGGATAAATAGGTGGGAGGGTTTATATGAAAGAGCGTCGACAGCTTTTTCTAAACTTTTTCCAAGTGAATTGTAATTCTTGTGTTCTTCTTTTTTATGCTCCTCGAGAACTTTTTTTACTTCTGTATTTAAAGAAGTGTCGCCTTCGAGAATATTTGCACCAATTTCTTTTGTATATCTCTTAATCGCAAACCGAAAATCAATAAAAGGTCGGCTGATACTTTTATAGGTATTTGATTTGGTGTCTTCGATAATGATGAATGAAGTATCGAGCGGAATCTCGACAACTGAAGAGGGAAGAAGAATGGGGGTAGTAGGAAATATTTTTTTAAATGTTTGCTGACGTTCTTTTGTGGGCGCAATGATTACTGTCTTTGGATTTTTTGAGATTTCTTTTTGGTATCGTTGTGTCCGATCGTTTAGATTTCCTAAAAAAGAAGTTGCAGGAACAAGATCTTTTTTTGAAGGGGGGTTGGGGGGGAGGTCTGGCCCTGAAAGAAAAGAATCTTGTTCCTGCAACTTCTTTTTAGGAAGCAATATGTTCAACACCGCACCAGTAGTCGCCCCATGATACCTCGCAACATTTTCAACTGTTTTCATAAAAGCTTCACTCAAAAAAGGTTTTGAAATGACTTTATCAATTTTTCTAAGAGAAAAGTTCGCAGACTTTATTTCAGATTTGATATTCCGTGCATCTTCGGAAGATACCATCAAAGCATCGATAGTTTTATTTCGAAGAGGGACTTTTACAAGTGAACCAACCTCCACTTGAGAAGAAGTGAAGTAGCTCAAGGTTTCTTTTCCGATACCTCGCTGTATGGGGATTACGGTGATGACACGCATGTCTCTATAGTATACTATGGCGGTACATCTATGGGATTTTTTAATCAAAAACTCGGAATTGACCTTGGGACGGCTAACACATTGGTGTTTTTGCCTGGAAAGGGAATAGTGCTAAATGAGCCATCTGTTGTGGCTGTATCTGAAGACGACAATAAAATATTGGCAGTGGGGCTTGAGGCTAAAGAAATGATAGGACGAACTCCTGACAATATTATCGCCTATCGCCCTATGAAAGACGGGGTAATTGCAGACTATCGTGTGACCGAAGCTATGCTTCGATACTATATACAAAAAGCTTTGGGAAAGTGGAACTTTGCTCGACCTGAAGTGATGATCTCTGTTCCTGCAGGAGTGAGCTCGACTGAACGTCGTGCTGTGATTGAAGCGGCTATCAAAGCAGGTGCTAAAAATGCATATGTGGTGAAAGAGCCAATTCTCGCGGCTATTGGTGCAGGTATTTCAATTCAAGAAGCAGTCGGACACATGATTGTGGATATTGGAGGAGGTACAACAGACGTGGCAGTGATTTCACTCGGTGGAATTGTAGCCTCTACTTCGGTGAAGTGTGCTGGCAATCGTACTGATGCTGCGATAGTGGATCATATTAAAAAAACTTACAACCTTTCAATTGGAGACAAGACTGCTGAAGATATTAAAATTAAAATCGGCTCTGCTGTGCCTGTGGTGGACGAACTTTCAATGGCGGTGAAGGGGAGAGACCTGATGACAGGGCTTCCTCGTTTGATAGAAATTCGCACAAATGAAGTGGTGAAAGCAATTTCGAAAGAACTTCGAGAAATGATCGGTGCCATGAAAGACGTACTTCAAGAGACTCCTCCAGAACTTGCTTCGGACATTATCGACAACGGTATCATTATGACAGGAGGTTCATCACAGCTCCGCAATCTCCCAGAACTAGTTTTTCGAAGAACTGGTGTAAAAGCAGTGCTTGCTGAAGACGCACTATATTGTGTGGTGAAAGGTACGGGTGTTGCTCTCGAACATCTCGATACCTACAAAAAGAGCGTTATCTCTAAAAGTTTTTAAATAAATTATGGAATTTTTGGATCATTTTGAAATCCTTTCTCAAAGCTATCTCATCGAGGGTAATGGTGAGGGTGTTTTACAAAAACTCATTCCGCATTTTGAAAAAAAGCATAATATCAAAACATCTGGAAACCCAGATTTTCTCGTGCGGAATTTTGTGACTTTTACTATTGAAGATGCGAGGGAAATAAAAGAGCTTGCATCAAGGAGAGACTCAACAACCGAAAAAAGAATTTTTATAATACAAGCAGGAGCCTTTACTCGAGAAGCTTCAAATGCACTTTTGAAAACTTTGGAAGAACCTGGAGAGAACACTCACTTTTTTCTAGTTACTCCGTCACTTAGTAGAGTCCTTCCAACAATTATTTCTCGATGTCAGGTGGTGCACGATTATTCTTCTGTTGCTTCATCACTCATTCTTCCTGAAAAATTCCTTTCTTTTTCCACAGTAAAAAGACTTGCTTATGTAAAAGATGTAATGGGGAAGCTGGATAAAGAAGAAGTTGCCAAATCCGATATTCATTCTTTTATTGAAGAGCTTATTCGATATCAATACGAACAGGTGAAAACCACCAAGGCAACAAAGCTTAAAAACCTTGCTCAGTCTGCGGATATTGCTTCTTACGCTCGAGATACCTCGGCATCTCTTAAAATGATTCTCGAGTATCTTGCCTTGAACGCATAATTGTGGTAATTCTAATATAGAAAGGAGGTGAATTATTATTCACTCACACATTGCACAAAATCGGACTGCACCAGTCCGAAAACACAAACTTCTTCCCGAGGGAAGAAAATTCGAAGAGGAATTCTTCGGAGTATCTAGTCGACTTGAAATACCATTTTATTTGGAACGCAAGAGTTCGATTCAACAGGTCATCAGTTCCTATGAGAGAAATAATTGGGGTCCACATCCACACACCCCATTTGCTCGAAAGCTTTTTCTTGAAATACATAAACATTTTCCATGTCATTTGTGGAGAGAAATCAGGTTGTATTGTTCTATTGGAACTCCGCTTGATTATTGGCATGGTATAGATGGATTTTTTGAGCTTGAAAAATCCATTGTAACTTTTGATTTGACGACTCTTGAGGATAAGGACATTCTCAAGGCCGATGTCTTGATTCCGAAAAGTATCTTTGTGGATTCTTCGAAGCTTATCGCCAAAGCAAAGGAGATTGCCACGATTCTGAAAGACCGAAATAACTACAACATCATCCTCACCCGCTAACGCTGGTGAGTTTTTTGATTTAGCGAAATCATGTGATTGAGAACAATCACCTACTGGGTCGGCGTAACGTCCTTTAGACGCCGACGCTATTATTTGATATCATACCCACATGGCATACAATTTTTCTGAATTTAACAAACATTTAAAAGAAGCTAATGATTGGGTAACAAAAGAGTTTACTAGTCTTCGTACTGGCAGGGCGACCATTGCTTTGCTTGATGGTATCACTGTCGAGTCTTATGGATCTAAAATGTCTTTGTCATCTGTGGCAAATCTATCCGTAGAAGATGCAAGGTCTATTCGTATCGCTCCTTGGGATATGTCTCAGATTCAGGCTATTGAAAAAGCCATTCAACTTTCAAGCTTGGGTATTTCTCCCGTTGTTGATGAAAAGGGTCTGCGAGTAGTTTTCCCAGACCTTACCGCAGACCGTCGAGTGGCTATTATGAAAATTGCAAAAGAAAAGCTCGAAGATGGTAAAGTGCGTATTCGAATGGAACGCGAGAAAGTAATTAAAGATATTCAATCAAAAGAAAAAGAAGGAGAGATGGGAAAGGATGAAGCGATGCGATACCGCGGAGAAGTTGATAAGTTGGTAAAAGAAGCAAACGCAAAGCTTGAAGAAATCTTAACAAAGAAAGAGAAAGAAATTCAGTCCTAAAAACATAACCAATACCAAATGTCCGTAATACTCTTCATAATTATTTTAGCAGTACTCATTTTTGTACATGAGCTTGGGCATTTTGTCATTGCCAAGCTTTCAGGTATTCGAGTAGATGAATTTGCTCTTGGTTTTCCTCCGACTATTCTTAGTAAGAAAGTGGGGGAGACTGTATACAAACTAAACATTATTCCTTTCGGAGGATATGTAAGTATCTTTGGGGAAAATCCAGATCACGATTCTCTTCATGGTCCAGATTCTGCTCGAAGTATGGTAAAGAAAAATCGTGCTATTCAGGCATCGGTGCTTTCTGCGGGAGTTATTTTTAATGTTATTTTTGCTTGGGTACTTATATCCGCAAGTCTTGCTCTTGGTATTTCTCCCACCGCTTCTCTTGTTGGTGATTCTGCTGGAAAGGTGAATGGTAAAGTGATTATCTCAGAAGTTATGAAAGATTCTCCTGCAGAAAAAGCTGGTCTTAAATCTGGAGATATTGTATTTAATGTAACAAGTAAAGAAACTACTCTTTCAGATTCATCTCTCACAATTGATTCTATTCAAAAACTAGTTGCAACAGAGAAAGACAAACAAGTTGTGTTTGGGGTATATCGAGAAGGTAAGGCTTTTAATGCTACTACTACTCCCGTTGTAGGAGTTGTCTCAGACAAGGCTGCGATTGGTATCGGTATGGAATCTGGAGAGGTGATAAAGCTGGCATGGTATCAAGCTCCTATTCAGGGGTTTAAAACTACTGTAAATATTATTTCACTCACTGCTCAAGGTTTGTGGGGATTTGTCGTAGAAGCTTTTCATGGAAAGGCTAATTATGGACAGGTCTCAGGTCCTATTGGTATTGTCGGAATGGTGGGAAGCGCTTCGCATTATGGACTTTCTTATATCCTATTTTTCACTGCGCTTATTTCTATCAATCTTGCAATCATTAACATCTTGCCATTCCCAGCGCTCGATGGAGGACGACTTCTTTTTGTTGCTATCGAAGCTATTAGTCGAAAATCTATTCCACCAAAGGTTGGAAACGCTTTGAACGCTGGAGGTTTTGCTATTCTCATTCTTCTCATGCTTTTGGTGACATATCACGATGTTGCGAAGTTGTTTATAAAATAATTACTTTACAATGTCGGACATTGTAAAGTGGTCAAAGATGTCGTTAAGATCCTGGTGAGGACCCTTTGACCACAAAAGAAAAAGCACAAGCGTGATGCTTGTGCGTTGCTACGATTTGGTTTAGGAAGTAGCCCTTCCTGATTTTAGTCACCTTCCTTTTGTCCCTCCTCGACGAGCACGACTGATGAATTGGTGATATTCATATTGGACTGGGTGGTCGGCGGTCTTTTTAAGACCCCTCAAGAATTCCCTCAATTCTCGTTGGTTTTTATCCCAATATTCACGATCTTCTCTCGAAAGTGTGGGTAGATTGTGAATCAAATTTTCAAAAAACTGCATTGCTTCGGCATTTTCGGTTTCTGCACTCATTGAGTATCCTCCTTTCTTTCAAGTTTGTATCATATTTAAATATATCAGTCAAGGGTGTGTCGTTTGTCTATTTATACTATTATAGCGCTATGTTAAGCAATCTAAACGAAAAAAATCTTGAGAAAAAAATCACGCCTCGAGCAGAGGATTATTCACAATGGTATTTAGATATTATTTCCGCAGCAGATCTTGCAGACTACGGTCCTGTAAAGGGAACTATGGTTATAAAGCCATATGGCTATGCTATTTGGGAAGCAACTCAGAAAATTCTTGATGAAAAATTTAAAGAAACAGGAGTGCAAAATGCTTACTTCCCAATGCTTATTCCTGAGAGACTTTTGAAGCGAGAAGAAAGTCATATTGAAGGCTTTGCTCCTGAGGTAGCTGTAGTAACTCACGCTGGCGGAAAAAAGCTCGACGAGCCTCTAATTGTGCGTCCAACTTCAGAGACGATTATGTATGAAGTTTTTTCTACTTGGATTCGTTCGTATCGAGATTTACCACTTCTTATCAATCAATGGGCAAATGTCATTCGTTGGGAAATGCGAACACGACTTTTTCTTCGAACCACAGAATTTCTCTGGCAAGAAGGTCACACTGTTCACGAAACTCACGACGAAGCTGAAAAGCGTTCTCTCATGATGCTTGAAATATATCGAGACTTTGCAGAAAATTACATGGCAATCCCAGTCATCCTAGGAGTAAAAACTGAATCAGAAAAATTTGCTGGAGCACTTCATACATATTGTTGTGAGGCTATGATGCAAGATGGTAAGGCTTTACAGTTTGCGACATCTCACGACCTTGGGCAGAATTTTGCAAAAGTATTTAATGTGAAATTTATCGACCAAAACAATGTTGAGCAGTTTGGTTGGCAGACAAGCTGGGGATTGAGTACTCGTACTATCGGTGGGCTGATAATGACTCACAGTGATGACAAGGGTCTGGTGCTTCCTCCAAAGATTGCTTCTATTCAAGTTGTAATTACAACAATCACTCCTAATGAAGAATCAAAAGATGTTATTCCAGAAAAAGCGCATGTGCTTGCTAAGGCTTTGAGTGATGTGGGAGTAAGAACTCATGTCGACGACCGAGACATTCGCCCTGGAGAAAAATATTTTGAATGGGAAAAGAAAGGGGTGCCTGTGCGCATTGAGCTTGGTCCAAAAGATGTTGCCAACAATGTCGCAATGCTTGTACGTCGAGATACTGGATTTAAGAAATCTGTTCCACTTGCTGATTTAGAAAAAGAAGTCATTGCTTTGCTTGAAGAAATCCAGAAGAATCTTTTTGATACTGCTTTGAAATATCAAAAGGAAAAGACTGTGAGTGTGGATAATTGGGATGAATTTGTAAAAGCAATTGAAGAAGGGAAGTTTGTTCTTGCTCATTGGTCAGGTGAAGCTGATGTGGAAGTGAAAATTAAAGAAGAGACTTTGGCTACAATCCGATGTATTCCTTTCAATCAACCTGAAGAGAAGGGTGTTTGTATTAAATCTGGAAAACCTTCTACAAAGCGGGTGCTTTTTGCGAAGGCTTATTAGTTACAATGTCCGACATTGTAATGTGGTCAAAGGGTCCTCACCAGGATCTTTACAACATCTTTGACCACATTTGACAATATTTTGACCCTCAGTCAAGGGTGTGGCTTATCTACTTATTTTGATATAGTGTGTACCTAATTATGGCAAAGAAATTTCATTCACCCTTTTCAAACAATATCGGAATCGATTTAGGAACAGCGAATACTCTTGTGTATATGCGTGGAAAAGGGATTGTGATCAACGAACCTTCTGTCGTTGCTATCAATCAAAAGACTGGGCAAGTGGTGGCTGTAGGAAAGGAGGCTCGAGCAATGCTTGGAAGAACTCCTGGGCATATTAAAGCTGTCCGACCCCTTGTCGATGGTGTGATCTCTGATTTTGAAGTGACTGAAGAAATGCTCTCGTATCTTATCCGAAATGCAGAAAGCACTTCAAAGAAATGGTTTGGTCCTAAAGTGGTAGTCGGAGTGCCATCTGGTACGACGAATGTAGAGCGTCGAGCCGTGCGAGATGCTTCAAAGAGCGCTGGTGCTCGAGATGTATATATTGTCGAAGAGCCAATGGCTGCAGCTATTGGAATTAATCTTCCTATTATGGAACCAGTTGGAAGTATGATTATTGATATTGGAGGAGGTACTACCGATATAGCCGTCATTTCACTTGGAGGAATTGTTTGTTCAAAAAATTTAAAAATTGCGGGAGACAAGCTCAACAATGACATCATCGCTTACATGCGAAGTGAGTTTAAAATTCTTATCGGAGAAAAAACTGCGGAGTATATAAAAGTAACTATCGGAGGATTGACTCCAAGTGAAATGGCACAATTAAATATTCGAGGAAGAGATTTAGTCACGGGACTTCCTAGAGAAGTTTCTGTTACTGATGAAGATGTGCAAAATGCCTTGTCTTCATCTATCGACTCTCTTCTTGAGGGTGTAAAAGAAGTGCTTGAGACAACTCCTCCTGAAATATTGGCAGATGTTATGAATCGAGGAATTCATCTTGTCGGAGGAGGAGCGCTTATAAAAGGTTTTAGAGAACTTCTTAATGAATACATTGGCATTCCTGTTTTTATTGGGGAAAATCCTCTTGAAGCTGTGGTACGAGGTTGTGGTATGATACTTGAAAACATTGAAGCATATAAAGATGTGCTCGTGGAAAACGAAGATGATTTACCGTTCAAAAAATAATAAAGGAAAAAAGAAAATTTTTATAACACTGGTTCTTGTTCTGGTGCTACTTCTGGGAGTGATTTATACAGGGTTGGTTTCAAAAACTTTTTATCGTTCGATGCTTTTTCTTTCTTTTGGTAAGGCATCTACAAGTCAGACAGCTTCTTCTTTTCTTGGTCTTTTTTCTTCTAAAAATAATCTTGTAATTGAAAATCAAAATTTGAAATCTCAAATACAGGCAATGAATATAAGTGTGTCCGATAGAGATGCTCTCGTAAAAGAGAATGCAGATTTGAAGGCTTCTTTACACTTAAGGCAAGATACTCAAAATCGGGTTGGAGCTACACTTCTTTCAAAACCCCCTTTTGCACCTTTTGATGTAGTTGTCATAAATGCAGGAGATAAGGCTGGGGTTAAAGTAGGCGACAGGGTTATGGTTGGCGAAACATACATAGGCACAGTGACTTCGGTCGCAGATTATTCTTCACAAGTACAACTTCTTTCTTCTCCTTCAAATAAAATAGATGTCTTTATTGGAGACAAAGCACTTCCAGCAGTTCTTTCAGGAAAAGGCGGAGGGAACTTTGAAACTTCTATTCCGCAAGGAGTTGATATCAAAGAACAAGACTTGGTATTTACCACTCTTGGAAATAATAACGTGCTTTATGTTGGTAAGGTATCAAAAATTATTCAAAATGAAGCTAATACATTAATGAAAGTCCTTGTCTCTTTCCCATTTAATCTTTATGAACTTTCCTATGTTGAAGTTATTTCGTCGTAATAAAAGAGGGAGAATAAGACAAGAAATTGCTCCTGAGGATATTTTTCTTGATTCTAGTAATCTACCTTTGTTTGATCAGGATCAGATGGAGGGAAGAATTGAGAAAGCTATTTCTCAAAAGTACATCGCTGTCCTTGGTGTTTTTCTTATTTTTGTTGGAATATTTTTTCTCGGACGTGCGTATTATCTCCAAATTCAAAACGGGGATTTTTATAGGAACAAAAGTGAAAACAATCACCTCCGAAACACTACTATTTTTGGAGACAGAGGTCTTATCACTGATAGAAACGGCACACTTCTTGCGTGGAATACTCCGCCTGAAAATTCAGAAAGTTATTCAATTCGAAAATATATTGATGCAGGAGGATTTGGTAATCTCTTAGGGTTTGTTAAGTATCCTGCAAAAGATAACAATGGTTTCTTTTATCAATCAGAACTTTCTGGTCGTGACGGAATCGAATCATATTTTAACACTTTACTTGCTGGTAAAAATGGTTTGAATATTGTTGAGACTGATGCTGTGGGTAAGATAGAATCACAATCGGCAATACGTCCACCAGAAGAAGGTAAAAAACTTATTCTCTCAATTGATGCTGATGTTCAAAAATCTCTTTATAAAAATATTCAGCAAACAGTCACAACTTCTGGTTTCGTCGGAGGTGGAGGAATTATAATGGATATTCAGACAGGAGAAGTTCTCGCTATCACCACGTATCCCGAATACAGTTCGTCGGTAATGACGGATGGTAAGGACTCTACACTTATCAGTTCGTATTTTCAAGATAAAAGAAATCTTTTTCTCGACCGTGCTATTTCAGGTCTTTATGCACCTGGATCTATTATGAAGCCGTATATAGCACTCGGAGCTTTGAACGAAGGAGTGGTGAGTCCTGATAAAAAAATTGAAAGTAAAGGATTTATTACTGTTCCAAATCCATATGACCCCACAAAGCCTACTATCTTTAAAGACTGGAGAGTAAATGGTTGGACAGATGTTCGAGAAGCGCTTTCAGTATCTTCAGATGTGTATTTTTATGCTATTGGTGGTGGGTATGAGGACCAAAAAGGAATGGGAATTTCTGCTATTGATAAATACGCTAGTTTGTTTGGTTTTGGAAAAGGTGTTTCAGATTCTTTTTTCAGTATTAAAAATAGTGGAGTAATCCCTACGCCTGAATGGAAGAGTAAAGCTTTCAATGGAGACATTTGGAGACTCGGAGATACTTACACATCTTCAATTGGACAGTTTGGTTTCCAAGTGACCGCTGTGCAGGCTGTGAGGGCTGTGAGTGCGATTGCAAATGGTGGAACACTCATTGATCCTCAAATTGTTAAAAAGGGCGAAGAGGGGGCAGAGGTTGTAAAACCAATAGTCATTCAAGGTATCAATCCTCAAAATTTTTCTACCGTAAAAGAGGGTATGAGACTTGCTGTAACTAATGGCACACTTACTCTTCTAAATTACCCAGATTTTGAAATCGCAGCCAAATCAGGGACTGCCGAAGTTGGTTCTGAAAAGAAGTACATTAACTCTTGGGTGACAGGCTTTTTCCCTTATGAAAATCCTAAATACGCCTTTGCATTTATCATGGAAAAGGGTCCTGCACAGTACAGAGAAGGTGCTTCGTCTGCTGCTCAGCGTTTCTTCAACGACATGAATATGAGCACATCGACGAGGGCGTATTTGAGGTAAATTTTGAACGATTGACTATTGAGTCTCAACTCTGTAGAATGGCGCGAACATTAATAAAGGAAATCATAATTTAAATCCTATGAGCGACGAAAAAGAATACTTGACCAAAGAAAAACATCAGGCCCTAATTGATGAACTCGAACACCTTAGAAAGGTGAAGCGAAAAGAGGTGGCTGAAAGTCTTGAATTCGCAAAAGCTCTTGGTGATCTATCTGAAAATGCTGAATATCACGAAGCTCGCGAAGAGCAGGCAACTATCGAAGACCGTATTTCAAAAATCGAAACTATTTTAAAGACTGCCGAGATTGTCACTCCCCATCACAGCAGTATCATTGATGTTGGTTCTACTGTTACCGTAAAAAAAGAAGGTGAGAAGGGGGACATTGTTTACAAAATTGTAGGTTCTGAAGAAGCTAGTATGGCTGAAGGAAAAATCTCTTTCAAATCTCCTCTTGGACAATCTATGCTCGGAAAAAAGAAGGGTGATTCTTTCAAGTTCAGTGCACCAAAGGGAACTTTCTCTTACAAAGTGGTTGATATTGCTTAAATGCATTATAATCAACTCCATGGCAACATTTGAAGAAATACGACAAGCGAGACTCGCAAAGCTTAATCTGCTCAAATCCCGGGGGATTGACCCTTATCCTGCAAATTCAGAGGCTACGCACACCATAAAAGAGGTGGTGGATAGTTTCTCACAACTTGAGACTGACAAGACAGCTGTGACCGTCGCAGGACGTGTGATGTCTTTCCGCTCTCAAGGAGGACTTATCTTTTTTGATTTCTTCGACGGCACAGGGAAGTTCCAATCGCTTTTAAAAAAGGAAGATACAAACGAGGAGATTTTCAATCTTTTTGATCAGACTGTAGATATTGGAGATTTTATAGAAGTGGCTGGTAGTGTTTTTGTTACCAAGCGTGGTCAACAGACTATCGAAGTGACAAAGTGGGTGATGCTTTCAAAATCTCTACGCTCACTTCCTGAAAAATGGTCTGGACTTCAAGATGTCGAAGAACGTTTTCGCCGTCGCTATCTCGATGCTCTCATGTCAGACGAAGTGCGTGAGCGTTTTATTATCCGTTCAAAAATTATTTCTCTCATTCGCAAGACTCTTGATGATGCAGGATATTTAGAAGTAGAAACCCCAGCTCTTCAGCCTTTGTACGGAGGAGCAAGTGCCGAGCCTTTTATTACTCACCACAATGCTCTTGATATTGATTTGTATTTGCGTATTTCTCCCGAACTTTATTTGAAACGTATGTTGGTAGCTGGTTTTCCAAAGTTGTATGAAATTGCTCGCAATTTCCGCAATGAAGGTATCGACGCTACACACAATCCAGAGTTCACCATGATTGAATGGTATGAAGCATATAGCGACTACAAAAAGCAGATGAATTTTGTGCAGAAGATGGTTCAAAATATTGTGAAAGGAGTTTTTGGTGGTGATACATTTACTACTTATGAAAATGAAATAAATGTTGGTCCAGATTTTAAAGTTATTTCTTATTTCGATATTTTAAAGCAGTATGTTGGCGTCGAAGATCCTAGAAACGCTACAGTAGAAGAGCTCGGGGCGCTTGCAAAAGAAAAAGGTGTTGATGTTATCAAATCTGATTCAAAAGCAAAGATTCTAGACAATCTTTACAAAAAGATGGCTCGTCCACTTTTGATTCAACCTACTTTCATTGTCGACTACCCAGCCGAATACCTCCCACTCGCTAAAAAGAAAAAAGAAGATCCATATTTTGTAGAAGCATTCCAACTTGTAATTGCAGGAGTCGAGCTCGTAAAGGCTTTTTCAGAACTTAATGACCCTGTAGATCAACGAGAAAGATTTGAAGAACAGGAGAAGAATAAAAAAGGGGGAGAAAAAGATGCGCAAAGCTTGGATGTCGACTATCTAGAAGCTATGGAATACGGTATGCCATCTGCTGGAGGTGTAGGTCTTGGAATCGACCGATTAGTGACAGTACTCACTAACACTAAAAATATTAAAGAAGTGATTTTCTTTCCGACGATGAGGCCGAGGGAATAGTTGGAGGTCATACTTAGAAGTTGTTGCCACTAATATTTAGATATAGTAGTATAAAAGCAATGGAAATATTAAGAAATATTAGAAATAGTCATACTTTTCGATTGAGAAAAAAACCAGTAACCTTTATGGAGGGACTTGTAGCTGTGTTTTGTTCTAATGAAGAAATAACAGATAAATATAATTTAGATAAAACAGATGAACAAGCAGATTTTAATTCTCTTGAATCTGATTGGAAAGCTATTGGAAAAGATTTGAACTATGCAATAAATGTATATGCCAACAACAGTAAGTAAAAATAGCGAAACCAGATTAGAAACTGATGATAAAAAGGGTGTGATAACTCACCAGCAGATGTTTTATAGTGCACCATTACCTCCTGCTTCAGAATTTGAGAAGTATGAAAAAGTATTAAAAGGTTCCGCTGATAGAATTATAAAATTAGCCGAAAATCAGAGTAGTCATAGAAGGTTTATTGAAAAAGTTGTGGTAATTTTTGATGTTATTAAATCATTTGCTGGTTTATTATCTGCTCTAATAATAGTTCTTACTGGTATAGGTGCTGGGGTATATTTGATTATGCACGATAAGTCTACACAAGGTCTTGTTACCTTGTTTATCCCTCTGGCTACTATAATAGGTACTTTTATATTTAAGGAATCACAGAAATCAAAAATAGTAGAAAAAGATAAATAAATCTTTATTTATTCCCTCAAAAAACACAAGGTCGTCCGACAGGACGACCTTGTGTTTTTGTGCACACGTGTTCCTCTATGAAAACAGGGGATTTTTGTGGATAAGTGGTTTGCAGTAGGAGGTAAGTGGGATAGAATGGTAGGTAAGTGGGAAGAAGTGGTAAATGAAGTTTTGGTGAGTTAAGTAAGAATAATAAATAAAGAAATGCTGATCGGAGAATACACACACACCCAAGATGAAAAGAAAAGAATCTCCCTACCGATTAAGTTTCGAAAGGAGATGGGTAAGTCTGTGGTAATCACTCAAGGTCTCGATAGTTGTCTCTTTATTTATTCAGCGAAGGAGTGGCAGAAGATTTCAGAGAAGCTTGGAAGTCTTTCTTTTGGTCAGGCTGGTAGCAGAGGTCTAAACAGATTCATGCTCGCCGGCGCTTCAGAAGTTGAAGTGGACTCAATTGGAAGAATCCTTATTCCTGAATATCTTCGCGATTTCGCCAAGCTTTCCAGCAAAGTGGTTTTTGCTGGAATCTACAACCGAGTTGAAGTATGGGATGAGACTTCTTGGATTGATTACAAGAAAGCTATTCGTACCGAGGCCGACGGTTTGGCAGAAAAGCTTGGTGAAATTGGGGCAATTTAATATGACAACAAACCACAAAACAGTTCTTTTACACGAATCAGTCGACGGACTCGCTATTTCCAAAGGTGACATTGTAGTCGATGGAACTTTAGGAGGTGGCGGTCACAGTGAAGAAATCGCAAAGCGTTTTGGTTCCGATATCACCTTAATCGGTATTGATATGGACACCGAAGCGCTGAAGCGAAGCGAGGAGCGTATTGGCAAGGTCACAAACAAAGCATATTTTTTCAAGGATAATTTTAGAAATATTGATAAGGTTCTTGAAAAAGCAGGTTTAAAGAATGCTGACCGAATACTTCTCGACATTGGTCTTAGTTCTGATCAGTTTGAAATATCGGGAAGGGGATTTTCTTTCAAAAGAGATGAGTCACTTCTCATGACTTTCTCTGATAATAAAGAAGACCACCAATTCACCGCAAGAGATATCGTGAATGAGTGGGCTGAAGAATCTATCGCCGATATTATTTACGGATACGGTGAAGAAAGATTTTCAAGAAGGATAGCAAAAGCAATTGTAGAAGCTCGGGAAGTTGCACCAATCGAAACAACTTTCCAACTTACAAAAATTGTCGAGTCTTCAGTGCCATTCTGGTATCGAAAAGGAAAGATCAATCCTTCAACAAAAACTTTCCAAGCACTCCGTATTACCGTCAACGACGAGCTTGAAGCACTGAAAGAGGGAATTCAAAAGAGTTTTGACCTTCTCTCACCAGGTGGCAGGCTCGCAGTCATCTCATTTCATAGTCTCGAAGACCGAATAGTTAAAAGATTTTTCAAGGAAAAGCATGATGCCAAACTTGGAACCCTTATCACCAAGAAAGCAATCGTCCCAGCCGAAGCAGAGAAAAAAGAAAACCCACGCTCAAGAAGCTCAAAATTAAGAATAATTCAAAAAATATAATTATATGAACAAAACACAAACAGCAACTCGAAATATGACACCAACAGCCTTTGAAAAGAAAGCTTTTCTTGTGCTTTCTGGACTTATTGTGTCTCTTCTTGTTTTGTATGTGTATTTTGTGAATCAAACTGTTTGGAACATTGTCTCAAGACAGGATCTTACTAAATCTATCAATGGTGTGTCTTCAGATGTTGCAACGCTTGAGGCTTCATATATGGCTTTGAGTAGCTCTCTTACTATCGACCACGCTTACGCTATTGGTTTTAAAGATATCACTACATCAGATACTTCTTTTGTAGATCGTCCTTCTCCGAAGACAGTTGCTATTCGGTAGACCAAAAAACCAAACTTAAAAATAAGATTTGCACTGTATTAAAAAGATACCGCAGTATTTTCTTGCTAGAAAATCTGCTCAGCTCTCCTGCAGTCCGAGAGATCTTTTTAATACAGTGCAAATCTTATTTTTAAGTTTGGTTTTTTGGTCTACTCATTATTTTGTTGTAGAATAGACTAAATGAAATCACGTTTTCTTTTTCGTATACGTTTTTTTTCGCTAGCTATCATAGCTTTTGCACTTTTTCTGGTTGGAAGGCTTTATTTTTTACAGATAATGCACGGAAGTGATTTTGTCAGTAAGGCTGATAGGCAATATGTCCGACCTGCTGCCTATGTTTTCAATCGAGGAAATATTTTCTTCTCTTCAAAGGATGGAGGGCTCATTTCAGCAGCTACTGTAAAAGATGGTTCTATTGTCGCTCTCAATCCTAAAATAATTCAAACACCCGAAAATATTTGTACAAAGCTCACTCTTTTTCTCACCCTCAATTGCTCCGATGTAACAGCAAAAGCATCCAAGACCAATGACCCTTATGAAGAAATTGCTAAACATGTAGATGTAAATATCGGAAAAGCTATTAATGCACTAAAAATCCCTGGTGTCGGCATATACCAAGATCGTTGGAGAATATATCCAGGAGGAACTCTTGCTTCTCAAGTACTTGGTTTTGTTGGATACAAGGGCGATGAGCTTGGTGGACGATATGGACTTGAAAGCTACTATGAAAATGTTTTAAAACGAGAAGATCAAAATGTGTATGTAAACTTTTTTGCTGAAATCTTTTCTGATATCAACAAGACAGTAATTCAGGGAGAAAGTCTTGAAGGAGATGTCGTCACTACTATCGAGCCAACCACTCAGGATTTCCTAGAAAAAGCTTTGGAGAAAGTAAAAACAAAATGGAGTTCTGAAAGTGTCGGAGGTATTATCATCAACCCAAAAAATGGTGAGATTTATGCCATGGCACTGACTCCAGGGTTTGATCCAAACAATTTTAGAGACGCACAGGATGTTTCAGTTTTTACCAATGACGTGGTAGAAAATGTTCACGAGATGGGATCTATTATCAAGCCTATCACTATGGCGACAGCTATCGATTTGGGTGTTGCAAATGCTTCTACTACATATCTCGATACTGGGTCAGTGTCACTAAATGGCAAGACTATTTACAACTTTGATAAAAAAGGAAGAGGGACCATTACTCTTCAACAAGCCATGGGAGAATCTTTGAACACCGGCTTTGTATTTCTCTCTCAAAAAATTGGTCATGATAATTTTAGAAAATATTTTACTGATTTTGGCTTGGGTGAGAGGACTGGTATAGATCTTCCAAACGAAGCAAAGGGAATAATCACCACCAACCTAAATAGTCCTCGAGACCTAGAATACGGCACAGCATCTTTCGGACAAGGTATTGCTATTACTCCTGTAGAGACTGTACGAGCTCTGTCAGCTATTGCAAATGGTGGAACACTTATTACTCCGCATGTTGCAAAACAAATTAATTACAAGATAGGTATTCCAAAAACTATTTCATATCCAGAGGGTCGGAGAGTTATAAAAAAAGAGACAGCAGATGCTGTGACCGAAATGCTTGTGACAGACTTTGACCAGTATTTTCAAAAAGGGGCTTCAAAAAATCCCCACTACAGAATTGCCGAGAAGACGGGTACCGCTCAAATTCCTCTCCCTGGGGGAGGGTATTATGAAGACCGCAACCTCCACTCTTTCTTTGGTTTTCTTCCAGCAAGCAATCCACAGTTTCTAGTATTTCTCTACACGGTCAATCCTCATGGGGCTCCTTATTCTTCGGTGTCTCTTGGTCCGACTTTTGTTGATATTACTAAATTTCTTATCAACTATTACGAAATTGCTCCTGATCGATAATTTTCATTTTGTTGACAAAACCTGCTTTTGTACTAGTCTGGTCTCTGGAGGTTATCTAACAAATGAATAAACGACACCCGCAGACGATAACGGCCGCAGACCTCCTTGAGGTTTTGCGAGGACGACAGAAAAAGTGTTCGACAGCTGCCTTGGAGGTGCGAGGAGCATTGACAATCAACAGGGAGGACTGCAAAGACTTTAAATCTCTGGAAATTGATGAAATGACTTTTACCGACCTTGTGACGATTGAAGGTTTTCTTTATGAGCCCTCTTTTATCATCAGTTGCCGTGCATCAAAGTTTCTCAAAGGTTTGATTATTAAGAACAACTCCGGCGCGAGGATTGATTTCCTCGGAGGAGAGGCTAGTTCCCTCCTTTTTTGGGATAAAAATCAATTCGAGGTGGTGAGTCTGTGTGGATTTACAGTCCAGCACAGGCTTGAGCTTTCAGGACTTCATTTGAGAAATAATCTCCGCATGGAGGATGTTTCTTTTTCTCATCTCAAGCTGTGTTCTTTTAGCTCATCAGAAAATATCACTGTTCCCAAAGTGATAACAAATAACTCGATGGTCATGAAGGATTTTCAACTGGCCATGATTCCGGTTTTTAAGCTTTTCACTGAATAACGATTTATCATCCCGACGACAAGGCACTGCCTAGTCGTCGGTTTTTTTATTGGTTACTCCTCTCTAGTATTTTGTATAAAGACATGATAGTCTCTCGCTCAGAAAGAGAGGAATTTTCTTATGTCAGAAATATTCAAAAGATCGATTGTCGAAGTGGTGAACAAAAATAGTGGATGGGCATCTTACCAAGGTTTGGTGATAGATCCTCAATTCGCCATCAGGAATGGAGAGCTTCGTGTCGCAGTGTTTTTCTTTCCAGAAGTGGAGAGCTTCAACTTCCGTTTTCACAGACGAGGAGTCATGCTCATTGATGAATGGGACGAGAATTACAGCGACCAGTGCAGGAATGGATACGTTGACTTCCTTTTTATCAATGATGATTGGAAGAGGTGTCCGCGTGTCGTTTTCTTCCGACCGGAAGAGCTTGTCGTTCAGTACGAATGGCATATCAAAAAACTGGCGAGGCGGCTGTTTTTGGAGACCCATCGTTCAGTCTGTGGTTTCTCTGATTTTTTACCCAAAAATCCGAGTCTCCACATGTGTCACTTGAGAGATTGTGGTGCTCAGGCAACCAAGATTGCACTTTTCTGTGTCTCAGGAAGTGTCTATCCGGCCTATGTTTGTGACATTTGTTTTTCAGAGATAAACGGGATGCGCATGGGAGATTTTCCCGCATGCAAAATTCCGCTCTTGTCTTTTGATGGCAAACCAATGTTGGCGCCGAAAGAGACGTAGCTCAGTCCTCGCCTCAACCCACTCGCCGAAGCTTTAATGCTTTTGGCGAGTTTTTTATTTGATTTAGCGAAATAGTTATCCACAACTTTTTTCTTGTTTTATTTGACAGGTGAACACTCGTTCACCTATACTGTATTCATACAAATTAGCTTTAATTTTATGAGCCAACATCAATACGTAAAACACATCAGCAAAGAACTTCGAAGAATCAACGAGATCATTGATTTCAAGATACTTCATGGGTTAAGCTACAGGGAAGAGACTCGCAAGCACAAAGAGCTTCTTGGTCAGATGAATATGTTCAAAGTAAAGAAGCATTCTTTTAGTTTATTTAATTTCTTTTTCTAATTTATTAATTTAATTTTCCGCATGTTCGAAACTTACAAGAAAAAAATCCTAAAGTTCTACAAAGACAATCGGCGTATGCCGAGCTTTAGTGAAATGATGAAGCTCACTGGCTTTAAATCTAAAAATGCTGTATCAAAGCTCGTCGACAAGCTCATCGAGGCAGGTGTTGTAAGCAAAGATTCCGACGGTAAGCTCATCCCTGAAACTATTTATGGGGAAGTGAAGAGACTGTCTCAGGTGGTGTCTGCTGGTACTGGTGCCGAGGTGCAAGAAGAGATGTTGGAGACTCTCAATCTAAACGAGTGGCTTGTAGAAAACGAAAGTTCTACATACATGGTAGATGTTCAGGGAGATTCTATGAAAGATGCAGGAATATTCGATGGTGACACTGTGCTTGTAGAGCGTACACAAAATTTTCGTGATGGACAGATAGTAGTTGCTCTCATGGATGATGGCTACACTATAAAATATCTTCGAAAGAAGGGAAGTTCTATGTATCTTGATCCTGCCAATTCCAACTATCGAGCTATTCATCCTACTGAAGACAACCGCATTGAGCTCGTTGCTGTAGTAAAAGCCGTCATCCGTAAGTTCTAAAAAAGCCACACCCGAAAGTGTGGCGATGTTTTTTGTGGCGAATCATTTATCCCAGAAAGGACGAAAGTATGTCCTCGTGCCGAAAGGGTATTCTTCCCTGACAGCTTTGCAGACATACC
>Ga0172379_10003811_pt1 | contig 23350 bp, 20 predicted proteins | sample GrowelOW334metaG_FD_119756 | JGI IMG/M metagenome (GOLD analysis project Ga0172379, IMG submission 119756) | Groundwater microbial communities from an aquifer near a municipal landfill in Southern Ontario, Canada - Groundwater well OW334 metaG | ecosystem: Environmental > Aquatic > Deep...
AAAATTAATAAATATATTCGCACAACTTAATTTCCGCTCATATGTTGTCACCAATGCTCGATGGTCTGTTGCTGCCCCTGCTGGTAGCCATGTTTTTAGGGATCAACATGGGAGGCAGCGGCACTGCCCCTTCATTTGCCACGGCCTATGGTTCCGGAATTTTGCGCAGGACATTTATCCCTGGTCTTTTCGGAATTTTCGTTTTGCTGGGAGCACTGCTTGCCGGAAAAAACACTGCCATTACACTTGGGAAAGGCATTCTACCAGCTGCCAGCCTCGATTATACACTAACAACAATTATCCTCTTCTCAGTTGCACTTTCCCTTCTTTTTGCCAACCTGCTGGGGGTTCCGCAGTCTACTTCGCAGTCTACCGTTGCCGCACTGGTTGCCCCTGCACACTATGTCGGTCAGCTTAACTCCCACAAAATATTTTTCGAGATTGTACCAACCTGGATCATTCTTCCCCTTGTTTCATTTGGTATCATGTATATCATTGCCCAAACGGTATATCGAAAGTTTGACCTTAAATATCCGGGGTATTTCCATACAGACAAACAACAAAATATTTTTAGATGGGTCGTTATTGTTACCAGCTGCTATGTTGCCTTTTCGATTGGGTCCAACAATGTTGCCAATGCTGCCGGGCCAATCACTTCGATGATTACCAACGAACTGCATATCAATCCTACCAGCGTCAATTTTTTACTGATCATGATCCTCTCGACATTGATTATTGCCCCGGCTTTTGCGATCGGAAGCTCCATCTTCGGTCATAAACTGATGGTCAGGACCGGGACCGAAATCCTCGAATTGGGGAAAGTGGAGGCTTCCATGATCTCTTTCGTGACAGCTACCCTGTTACTGGGCGCATCGGTAACCAAAGGAATTCCAACCTCATTGGTCCAACTGAATACCTTTGCTATTCTTGCATTGAGCGTTTCAAAGGTTGGCTGGAAAGCAACCTTTTCGAAAAAAGTGGTCAAGCAATTCTGGCTTATCTGGGCTATTGCCCCTCTTATCGCCTTTATCCTGGCCTATCTGCTGACTTCCCTGGCTGACCAGTTTGGGTTACTCTCCATGTGATCAGATCATTTCAGGCCTGAATTTTTTAATGGCCTTGTCGAGTTCTTCTGAATCCGGGAAATGGCCTTTTAACCGCTCTTTAAAGGAGGCGCTATGGTTGGGAATTTTGGTATGAACCAACTCGTGCACCACAATATAATCGATCAGCCTATCGGGAAGACGCATTAGGTGAAGGTTTAGATTGATATTTTTCAGGCTTGAGCAACTTCCCCAATTGGTCTTATTATTCTTGATTGTCAATGTCTTAAAGGAGTATCCCAATTGATTTGCCAACTCCCTGGTTCTGCCCGGAAGATATCTTTTGGCCTCATACCTCAGCACAGCCTCGATGGCCGATTTGATTTTACTGAGTATTTCCTGATCCTCCAGTGATGACTGTTCAGGATAACTTATCTCTGCAATATGCTGTTCGTGCCTTAGTTGCACTTTAACCTTCTCATTTTTCCCAGGATTGAGATGGTAGTTAAAACTTCTTGTTGAGAAGAGCAAACCCGGCTCCAGTGGTTTCCTGGTAAGGCCATGCTTTTCGAGTTTCTGCTGGGTTTTGATCACCCACTTCCGTTTTTCCTCCAGAAATACCTCTCCTCTGGAAAAGGAAAAAAGCCAGGGAATTGACACCAGTACCTCACCTGTTGCCTTTACGGATATCCTAAGACGCTTTAACGAAGACTTCCGAACTAGCTGAACCTCTCCTATCCCCTCCACAAAAAGGATCTTTGTACTCATTCAGCCTCCTCCTCGTCAGAAATCTCTTCATGCGTGTGGCCCATGAAACTCGCCCTGATCCAGGATGGAAGAATGACGGCCCCAATAAACAGGTAAGGGTAGTAGCTGAAAAGTCTCCAGATGACCGTCATCAGGCTGTTGAAACCTTCAGGGATGAACATTTTCATGTACTCCATAAAAATTACTTCCGACAAACCTGTACCTCCGGGCGTTGGCATCACTTTGGTCATGATCCAGATTATCAGCTGACGGGCATAAATATTGACATGTTCGACCAGGGTAACCACATGGGGTTCGTTGCCCCCTTTAATGCCAAAGATGAGTGCCAGTATCAGAAAATTGACAATCAAATGGTGGGAAGTCCACGAAAAGACGGTGGCGCCAAAACTTTTCAGCCAAAATTTGAATGGCTTGTTGGAGAGATGTTTGGAGGCAGTGACAATGTCATCTGCCTGGTGGATGGCACCCTCTTTCCACCGGCGAAGTCCCGGTAGGGAAAAGATAGAGACAATTAATTTCTTCAAAGTCTGCTGATTGAAAAAAAGGCTGTAACCGATCAGCAATACAACCAGCAACATAATACAGTATCCGGCCATGGCAAAATAGACATATTTGTTGAGGACTCCCGCCTGAAAGGAGTGGTTTGTCAGTTGGAAAAGGCTATCCCAGCCAACCAGCAAGGCGACAATTGGAAAAACCACAACAAAAAAGAGTTCATCCAAAAAAAGCGCCGCCAATATAATGGCCGTACCCTTCGCGATCGGCAATCCTGCTTTGTAGAGGAAAAGCAGCGATATTGTCGTTCCTCCGATGGCAAAAGGGGCAATCGCCGTAGAAAATTCCCATAAAAGGATAATCCTGATGCAACTTCCAATGCCAATTTTCTTTTCAGACAAGATTCTAAGCCTGATCACATACCCGGTAATCCTGGCTACAATCATCAAGGCAGCCATGAAAAGGAAAAAAAGAACGGTTGTCGAAAATTGGATGGTCAGGAAGGAACTTAGTGTCCCTTCCCTGAAAAAAATAAAAATGGCCACGCCTAATCCAATCAATAGGGGCAATATGATCTTACCTGGATGAACCGAATGAATAGCCTTCGCCGGATTAATCTTCATACATGAAAATTGTCTGTTCTTACAAAAATCTGCGAGTAAATCTAAAGAATTATTTCCTATTTTTGAGTAACCCGTCAGCGCTTTAAAATTAATGTCCCCTCATTCAATTTTTTGCTGTATAAACAATTTACCGGCCTTATTCGTTATTAACAGATAAACATTGACCCGTCATGAGTGAAAACAATGGAACTAAAATTTTGCTGGCCTTCGTAGCCGGGGCCGCCATTGGCGCTGCCATCGGATATTTTCTAAGTTCCGACAAGAAAGAGGAGATCATAGCCGATCTGCAGGATGGTGCGGCCAAGCTCAAGCAGGATATTTCGGAGAATCTTGCCAAAGCCAAAGAGATGGTTGATAATTTCAGAAAGGTGGACATTGATCTCAACACTGAAAATCCTGAATAGTGATGGAACATGACCATGATCAATTCTTTCTGGAGGTGAAGCTGATGATAGCCGATTATCTTTCGGCCAGGATTCAGTTGCTCAAGTACGACTTTTATGAAAAGACGGCCAAATTAACCGCAACCCTTTTCTCATCCCTGGTCATTGCCATGCTGGCATCGATGATGCTGCTATTTCTAAGCCTCGCCCTTGGATTTTACCTGGGATCGGTATTCAACAGCTATGGTACAGGTTTTTTGCTTGTTACCGGTATTTATCTGGCAATGTTGTTGCCCTTTATTTTGTTCAGGAAAAGTTGGATTGAAAAAACAATCATCAACAGGATCATTGGACAACTGACAGAAAAGGAGGAGGACGAAAAATGAACCACAAGGCCAAAGCGAAAATTGACAACCTGGAGAAACTGAAGATCGAAAGGAATAAATTGGAACTCTATTGCACTTTCCAGGAAAAACTGATTGGATTAAAAATAGACTATTTTAAAGAGAATTATAACACCCTTTTAGGCCGGGCCCTTCTTCCTTACGACCCTTCTCAAAATATTAGGGTGAACGACCTGCTGGATTCGGCCAACGGATTGATTGCCGGCCTGCTCCCTGGGTTATTCAAAGGCAAATTCCTTCCGGGAGTAGTTTTAAAACTTATTCAAATCCTGGTGATCAATACATTGGCAAAAAAAAGGTGACCTATAGGCCACCTTTCTTGCTAATATTTATTCAATCAGGGAAATACCCTTTTATAATCCCTCTCTTGGAGTCACGGATAAAAAGGAGTATCTCATCTCTTTCACGCGATGCCGGCATCTCGGTTTCAACCACTTCCAGGGCCTGGGAGTTGTTGTATCCCTTCTGATAGATGATCCTGTAGATATCCTGAATCTGCGTAATCATCTCGTTGGTAAACTCCCGGCGGCGCAGTCCGATCGAATTGACTCCTGCATACGAAAGCGGCTCTCGCCCGGCTTTGATGTAGGGTGGAACATCTTTCCTTACCAGTGACCCACCTGAAAGCATCACATGCTTACCAATATGACAGAATTGATGAATTCCGGTATGACCGCCAATAATGGCATAATCATCCACGATAACCTCACCTGCAAGGGAGGTAGAATTGACGAGAATTACATTGTTCCCCACAACGCAATCGTGAGCTACATGAACATAAGCCATGATGAGGCAGTTACTTCCAATAACAGTTTTCCCTTTTGCGGAAGTTCCGCGGTTGATGGTAACGCATTCACGGATGGTTGTATTATTGCCAATTTCAACGGTAGAGTATTCACCTTTGAATTTCAGGTCCTGCGGCTCTCCACCCACAACGGCCCCAGGAAAGATTTTACAGTTTTTTCCGATACGTGTCCCGGGAAGGATGGTTGCATGCGGCCCAATATTCGTTCCTTCACCGATCACAACATCGTCACCAATCGTAGCAAAAGGTTCAACAACGACCCCTTCCGCGAGTTTTGCATTGGGGTGGATATGTGCAAGTATTTGATTCATTTATTCTAATTATTTGTTTTTTACAACCTGGGCCATGAATTCCCCTTCACAAACAACGGTATCGCCTACAAATGCAAGTCCGCGCATGTGGGCGATTCCTCGTCTGATCGGACTCGTAAGTTTAATCTTATAGATCAGGGTATCTCCCGGAACCACCTTTTTCCTGAATTTGATGTTGTCCATGGTCATGAAATAGGTCGAGTAGTCGCCATCGGCGGGCATGGAGCTGATCACGAAAACTCCACCGCACTGTGCCATGGATTCAATGATCATCACACCCGGCATCACCGATTCTTCAGGAAAGTGGCCCACGAAAAATGGTTCATTCTGGGTTACATTTTTCACTCCGATGATGAAGTCACTGCCCTTTTCGATCACCTTGTCCAACAACAGGAAAGGGTTTCGGTGCGGTAACATCCTTTTGATGGCATTGATATCATAAAGTGGCTCCTTGTTTGGATTGTATTCCGGAGGTGCCGACTCCGCCATGCTCTTCAGGTTCTCTTTTTGCAACAATTTTGTGAATTCGGTATTGGCAAGATGCCCCGGTCTTTTGGCGATAATCCTGCCCTTGATGCGCCTGCCGAGCAATGCCATGTCGCCGATGAGATCGAGCAATTTGTGCCTGGCACATTCATTGTCGTAGCGTAATTTCAGGTTGTTAAGAATTCCTACTTCATTCACCTGAATATGCTCGTGGTGAAACAAATCGGCAATTCTGTTAAGTTCGTCCTGAGACATCACCTGGTCCATGATAACAATCGCATTGTCGAGGTCACCCCCTTTTACCAGATTATTTTTCAACAGTGCCTCCAACTCCCTGACAAAGACGAAAGTGCGGCAAGGGGCTATCTCGGCTGCAAACTCTGTCGTGTTGTCAAATGAGGCAAATTGGTTTCCTAAAACAGTCGAATTGTAGGATACAAGCACATCGATCGAAAAATTTTCATCCGGCAGCACGGTGATCTCAGAACCGGTTGACTGATTGTGGTAGGTAATTTTTTTCTTCACCACAAAATACTCTCTTTCAGCATTCTGCTCAACAACCCCAGCCTCCTGAATTGCATCAACCCATGCCGATGCACTTCCATCCATGATCGGAACTTCAGCGCCATTGATCTCCATCAGCACATTGTCAATTTCAGATGCAATCAATGCGGCCATGCAATGCTCAATGGTGCTGATAGATACCTCTCCATCCTTCAAAACTGTTCCTCTGGCTGTTCCCCTGACTTTGGATATATTGGCTTCTACAACGGGTGCACCTTCCAGGTCGACCCTCATAAAACGAAATCCAAAATTTTCAGGGGCCGGTTTAAACGTCAGCGATACTTCAACTCCTGTATGAAGTCCTTTCCCGGTAACAGTTACCGGATATGCAATGGTATTTTGTTTTACTATCATCCCTTGACGGCTAATTATTATACTTGGTTAATTTATTTCTGTTCAGACTGTTTCATCCATTTCTTCAGATCAGAAATGTCACCGGACATCTGTGGCAGTCTTCTGAAAATGGCCATGCACCTCATAAAATCTTTGTGGTCTTGAACCGGTGACCCGATGATTGTGGAATTATCGGCAATGTTGGACATCACACCGGCCTGACCTCCGATTTTGACATTGTCACCAACCTTCAAATGGCCGGATATTCCAACCTGGGCCCCTATCATGCAGTTCCTTCCAACCTTGGATGAACCTGCAACCCCGGAGTGTCCGGCCATCACTGTGTTTTCACCAATTTCTACATTGTGCGCTATCTGGATTAGATTGTCAAGCTTTACCCCCCTGTGAACAATGGTCGATCCCATGGTAGCGCGGTCCACGCAGGTATTGGCGCCAACCTCTACCATATCTTCCAGGATTACATTGCCAACCTGGACAATCTTTGAAAACGGACCTTCAGCATTTGGTGCAAACCCAAAACCGTCGGCGCCAATCACAGCGCCGGAATGCAGTATACAATCAGAACCAATCTTGCAATCTGCATATATTTTTACACCTGCGTATATGGTCGTATTGTCGCCAATGAACACATTGTCCCCGATAAAAACGTGGGGATAAATGCTAACATTATTCCCAATTATTACCGAGTCAGAGATATAGGCAAATGCCCCGATATAAATATCTTCACCAATCCTGGCACTGCTGCTGACAAATGAGGGTTGCTCGATCCCGCTTCTTGCAGGCTTCAACTGCTGGTACATTTTGAGCAACTCGGCAAGGGCCGTATAGGGATCATTCACCCGGATAAGGGTACACGACAAGGCCCCTTCAGGTACAAAATCCGTGGAGACAATGACTGCAGAAGCCCGTGTTGAATAGATGTATTTGATGTAGGCAGGATTGGAGAGGAAGGTGAGCGTTCCCGGAACACCATCATCAATTTTGGAGATATTGTGTATTATAATTTCGCCGTCGCCTTCAACGGTCCCGTTGAGTATCATGGCAATGTCATTGACCTTAAACTCCATTCAGTTGCTTTTAAAAATTCGGTGCAAAAATAAACATTATTAGTTACCTAACGAGATTTTCGCCGGATAACAGACAAAATGTTTACGCACGGTTTTGGTTAATCCCTCTAAATTAATATCCGATGCATCCCTGATATCTTTTAGTTTCCCATTTTTATAAAGAATCAGTATCGCCTCTTCATCAGGTTGATAGGCATTGTTTGTCATCTCACCTACCGTGAAAAAATAGTTTGATTCCTCTTCAGAAATTCCAAACTTTGTCTGCAACTTCTCCTTCAGCTCTTTTAAATGACTTTCACTAAAAGGATGTTGTGATATTTTAATTTTCATCAACTTTCTGTTGACAATCCGCTCCGAAAGGGCGGAAAGGACAGGATCTGAATGAGAGATCCAACCTTTAATTGTGGAAAGGATATCTGAATCATCCAATCCGGCAAAACGATCCAATGCCAAGTTTCTCGTTTTCAGATCATTAGACCTGAAGTCAGATGCCCTCACCTCCCCGTTCAAAAAACGTGAAAAAGCCCCGGCGCATTGAACTTCCTCCCCCTTTTCTGCTAGAGAAGAGGCGCGCCTGAGCAAATTGACCAGGGTGCGTTCAGCAGATACAACCGTCTTGTGCAGGTAAACTTGCCAGTACATCATCCTCCTGGCAATCAGGAATTTCTCCACCGAGTAGATCCCCTTGGCCTCTACAACCAATTGATCGTTCCTGACATCCAACATTTTGATGATTCGATCGGATGAGACAACACCCTCCGACACGCCACAGTAAAAACTGTCGCGCTTCAGAAAATCCAGCCTGTCCATATCGAGCTGACTGCTTACCAGGAGGTGCAGGAAATGTTTGGGATATTGATCCAGAAAAATACGAATGGCCAAATCCAATCTTCCGTTGAATTCATCATTGAGCTCCAGCATAAAAAGCAGTGACAGTTCCTCGTGTGATATACCTTTTACGATACTCTCTTCGAGGGCATGCGAAAAGGGACCGTGCCCCAAATCATGCAACAGAATTGCCACTGAAACACTTTCGGCTTCCTCATCAGTAATATCAACACCCTTTTCCCTCAACACCTGCAAGGCTGTTTGAACCAGGTACATACTGCCAATGCAGTGCTCAAATCGGGTATGATTGGCCCCCGAATAAACCAGTGAGGTAAGTCCCAGCTGACGGATACGACGTAACCGTTGAAAATAGGGATGCTCGATCAAATCGAACAATAATCCTGAATTCAAATCGATGAAACCCCATACCGGATCGTTGACGATTTTGCGTTTGTTTTGCTTCACAAGGGAAATATTTATTATCAAATTGACAACTAATTAATTACAAAATAATTACAAAATTTGACCGGGGCTGCCTTCATTTTCATTGCCCACTCCTCGCCTTCATCCCTGGGAGCCCCGCAAACCCTGACAGATCATTCAAAATTAGAAATAAAAATTTGTTTAATTCAAACATTAATAGTAATTTCGCACCGGAGATTAATCGCAGGATTAGGGGACGCATTGTCCCCTATTTTATTAATTTATAAAATGATATCGAAAGTAGTTATTCAAAGGATGGTGGAGGAAAAGCTATCGGACACGATGTTTATCGTCGATGTAACGGTCGGGCCTGGCAACGCCATTTCGGTAATTATAGATAGTGATGAGGGATTAAGTATTGACAAATGCATCGAAATGAGCCGCCATATCGAGCATCAATTCGACCGTGAGGTTGAAGATTTCTCCCTCGAAGTCTCCTCTCCAGGATTGACGCAGCCATTCAAAGTACTCCGTCAGTATTTGAAAAATATCGGGAAAGAGGTGGAGATCATAACAGCAAAAGGTGACAAATTCACCGGGACGTTGAAATCGGCCAATGAAGAAAATTTTGTAATAGAGACATCAAGCAACATAAAAGTAGATGGAAAAAGACAGTAGAACTTAAGACTGTTGAATTTTCATTGCAAGAAATAAAAACAGTTAAACAAGTTATTACATTTAAATAAAAATCCTGAAGATATGGACAACCTCAATCTGATTGACACGTTTTCGGAATTTAAAGACCTGAAAAACATTGATCGTGCCACGATGATGAGCGTATTGGAAGATGCGTTCAGAAGTGTGATTCAAAAGCAGTTTGGCTCGGACGAGAATTTTGACGTCATTATAAACCCCGACAAAGGAGACTTCGAAATCTACCGTAACCGTACGGTTGTAGAGGATGGAGCATTAACCGATTTAAATACTGAAATCACCATTTCGGCTGCCAACGCCAACAATGGGGATTATGAGCTTGGTGAAGAGGTAACCGATACCATTCGTTTTAGCGATTTTGGCAGAAGGGCAATCCTGAATTTACGCCAGAACCTTGCCTCACGCATCCTGGAACTTGAAAAAGACAACATCTACCAAAAATACAAATCCAGAATTGGAGAGATCGTCACCGGCGAGGTATACCAAATTTGGAAAAAAGAACTTTTGTTGCTCGACGACGAAGGGAATGAACTGATTCTACCCAAAAGCGAGCAAATCCCTTCCGATTTCTTCAGAAAAGGCGACAGTGTCCGGGCGGTGGTAATCAAAGTAGAGATGAGGAACAACAGCCCTTACATTATTTTGTCCCGCATCTCGCCAGTCTTCCTGGAAAGACTCTTTGAACTGGAGGTTCCTGAAATTTCTGATGGTTTGATTACCATTAAAAAAATTGTCAGGATTCCTGGCGAACGTGCAAAGGTGGCAGTTGAATCATACGATGACCGTATTGATCCGGTAGGCGCCTGTGTTGGAATGAAAGGTTCGCGCATTCATGGTATTGTCAGGGAATTACGCAACGAGAACATCGACGTAATCAACTTCACCAACAACAACCAGTTGTACATCCAAAGAGCGCTCAACCCTGCAAAAATCTCCTCTATTAAAATCTATGGCAACGAGAACAGGGTAGAAGTATTCCTGAAACCCGAGGAGGTATCGCTGGCCATTGGTAAAGGAGGGTTGAACATCAAACTGGCCAGCCAGCTCACTGGCTACGACATTGACGTCTACAGGGATCGTGAAATTGCTGACGAAGAGGATGTCTCACTGGAAGAATTTGCAGATGAGATCGATGATTGGGTTCTCGACGGACTCAAATCCATTGGTTGCGATACTGCCCGAAATGTACTGAACCTCTCTCGGGAGGAGCTGATCAAGCGTACCGACTTCGAAGAAGAGACTATCGACGAAGTTTTGCGCATACTGAAGTCCGAATTTGAACAGTAACTGTCAGACGTTCAATCAACCGGAAGAGATAAAGCAAATTAAACTGTTTGGCAAACTATGGATACAGGGAACAAAGTATCAACAAGGTTAAGTAAAATAGCACGCGATCTGAACGTGGGGATCTCTACCATCGTGGAGTTTTTGAATAAGCAGGGATTCAAAATGACCCCTGATCCCAATGCAAAGATCGATGTCGATGCCCAGATGCTCCTCGAAAAACAGTTTCGTAAGGATCATGATGCCAAAGTAGAGGCTGATATGCATCGCCCCGGCCGTTTGAAAAGAGATACCATCACCATCGAAGATGTTCATCACGGTGAGCAAAAAATTCAGGTCGATGACTTTGAAGATGACTCTGTCAATATTACTGACAACAGCCTTCACCACGCCAAGGACATCAAACACCATGAGCCTCAGCCCAAAGTTGCAAAGCCGGAGATCACACATACCCCACTGCCGGAAAAACCCGTCATCAAAGTGGTTGGCTCCGTTGACCTCGAAAATCTTTCATCGAGACCAAAACCTGCGGAGCCTGTTGAGAAACCTGTAAAAGAGGAGAAAAAAGCAGAACAGAAACCTGAAATCATCGTTGAAAAAACTGCCGCTCCCAAAGCCGTTTCCACACCGCCGGTTGTTTCAGAACCGGAGTTAAAAACGGATGTATCCCCCAAAACTGAAAATATTGGGATTGCCCCGGAAATGATCTCAAACGTTACCCAGCTTGAAGCCAACATCAATATCATCGGGAAAATTGATCTGGCCTCACCGAAAGTTTCCGATAAAGGCAAGAAAGGGATTACCCTCACCAAGAAAAAACATATCGCCCCCAAATCAACGGATGGAAAACCATCGAAACCGGGACGTGAAGGGAAACACCGCGAAGATCCGCTGGAAGAGATCTTTCCCGATCTCGCAGAGGTTCCGGAAGAGATTTTCAAACATGCCAGGGAGATCCTTTCAGGACCTAAAGTCATAGGAAAAATTGATCTTCCTGCCGAAGGTCTCAAAAAAGGTATCGGGGTCCGTGACGAAGACCGCTCCCTGCGCAAGAAAAAGCGCAAGCGCGTTTCCAAAGATGCAAAGGAGCGCGTTCCCCTGAACATTGAGAAGAAGGGCGACGAAACGAAAGATAAAAAAGAGCCGGGAAAAGAGAAAAGTACCATCAAGAAAAAGAGTTCCCTGGTTGTAAAGAAAAAACTGCCGCTTAAAAAAGAGGTCAACGAAGAGGATGTACAAAAGCAGGTCAAAGAGACCCTTGCCCGTCTGACCACAAAAAGCCAAAAAACCAGGGGTTCAAAACACCGTCGCGACAAGCGGTTGGCCTACACTGAGAAGATGGCCGAAGAGGGCGCACAGGCAGACATCGACAGGAACATCATCAAAATCACAGAGTTCGTCTCTGTTAGCGAATTGGCCAGTATGATGGATGTCAACCCTACGCAGGTTATCGCGACCTGTATGTCATTGGGATTGTTCGTCTCCATCAACCAGCGTCTGGATGCCGAAACCATGTCGGTGGTTGCCGATGAGTTTGGATACAAAGTCGAATTTATCTCTGTTGAAGTTCAGGAAGCGATTCTGGAAGAGAAAGATGCAGAGGAAGACCTCAAGCCGCGTCCGCCAATTGTTACAGTCATGGGACACGTCGACCATGGTAAGACCTCGCTGCTCGACTATATTCGTAAAGCCAATGTAATCGCCGGCGAGGCAGGCGGTATCACCCAGCACATCGGCGCCTACAACGTGAGACTGGAAGATGGCCGTAAGATCACCTTCCTCGATACGCCGGGTCACGAAGCATTTACCGCCATGCGTGCCCGTGGCGCCCAGGTTACCGATATTGCCATCATCATTGTAGCTGCCGATGACGATGTGATGCCCCAAACCATCGAAGCCATCAACCATGCCTCTGCGGCCGGCGTTCCGATTGTGTTTGCCATCAACAAGGTGGACAAACCAACCGCCGATCCCGAAAAAATCAAACACCAGCTGGCCAACATGAACTACATGGTGGAGAGCTGGGGTGGAAAATACCAGTCGCACGACATCTCAGCCAAATCAGGCCTAGGCGTCGCCGAACTGCTCGAAAAAGTATTGCTCGAAGCTGAGATGCTCGATCTGAGGTCCAACCCAAACAAACGTGCCAATGGATCGGTCATCGAATCTACCCTCGACAAGGGGCGAGGTTATGTAGCCACCATCCTGGTTCAATCGGGTACCCTGAAAGTTGGGGATGTGCTTTTGGCCGGACCGCACTTCGGTCACATCAAGGCCATGTTCAACGAACGTAACCAGCGCGTCGAAAGTGTCGGCCCGGCAGAACCGGTATTGATCCTCGGATTGAACGGAGCGCCGCAGGCGGGCGATAAATTCAACGTCATGGAGAGCGAACGCGAAGCCCGCCAGATTGCCAACAAACGCGAACAATTGCAGCGTGAGCAAGGTCTCCGGACGCAGAAACACATCACCCTCGACGAGATCGGCCGAAGAATTGCCATAGGCAACTTCCAGGAGCTGAACATCATTGTGAAGGGCGACGTGGACGGTTCTATCGAGGCGCTTTCCGACTCACTGATCAAACTCTCGACTACCGAGATCCAGGTCAACGTGATCCACAAAGCGGTTGGCCAGATCACTGAATCAGATATTATGCTGGCCTCAGCATCCAATGCCATCATCGTCGGCTTCCAGGTCCGTCCTTCCATGAGCGCCAGGAAACTGGCCGAGAAGGAGGAGATCGACATCCGTCTTTATTCCATCATCTACGACGCGATCAACGAGATCAAGTCGGCTATGGAGGGTATGTTGGCTCCGGAGATCAAAGAGGAGATCAAGGGTACTGCGGAAGTTCTTACCGCCTTCAAGATCACCAAGGTGGGTACCATTGCAGGATGTATCGTCCGCGATGGCAAGATCATCCGCAACTCGAAGGTGCGCCTGATCCGCGACGGTATCGTCGTCTTCACCGGCGAACTCGAATCACTGAAACGTTTCAAGGATGACGTCAAAGAGGTGGCCAAAGGCTACGAATGTGGTCTGAACATCCAGAACTACAACGATGTGCACGAAGGAGACTTTATTGAGGCGTTTGAGCAGGTTGAGGTAGCGAAAACACTGTAAAGAAAAGGATAAAGTTAATATGCAGAAAGTTTCCAAAGTTTTGGTTACGAGTGAATTTTGCTCGCAACCAAAACTTTGGAAACTTTTTTTACGCCCGGATGAGAATTCGGGCGCTCTTGTTTCTAATCAAAAAATTTCTGAGATTGATTTGAATAAACTTTACCAGCTACGCATTAAGGCAATCTTCAACTGGTTGCCCTGTAAGGAAATTGAACAGGTTCAAGGCTGCCCTCCGCTGCAGTTCAATAGCTGCACGATCTGAATACCAGGCATAATGTCCGGTACAGATTGTTCTTGCATGGTTGATCAATTCGTCCTGGTTGGAATTTGTCGGTTCATTCTCATAAACGTCAAGTCCCACACTATGTATTTTTTCAGATTTTAATGCATCAAGCAATGCTTTTTCATCAATCACCTCTCCACGGGAAGTATTGATGATCACTGGTTTTTTATCCATCAACGAAAAAGCCGGAAAATCCAGCAGGCGGTTTGTTTCTGCCGTGAGGTTGCAATGGATGCTGATTACATCCGAATATTCGAGCAATTCAGGCAAGGAGACTTTCAGGGCAGAAAGTTGGTTAAAATGGGCCTCAGGTCGATATGGGTCCACTGCAAGAACCTGTTTAAACAAGGGGGATGCTTTTTTGCAAAATTCGCTTCCGATTCGGCCCAAACCAATAATTCCCAGCGTTTTATCATGTAACTCAAAAACATCCTGAACCGGAGGTGATGCGAATTTCTGTGTCAATTGCAATTTGATATCCCACATGGCGCGTGTACACGAAAACATCAGCGCCATTGCGTGGTCAGAGACTGAATGGTTGGCATATCCCTGAACGTTGGCCACCTTGATGCCAAATTTGGTGCACATGCTAACATCAACATTGTCATAACCTACCCCATAACGTACCACTGCCTTCAGGTTTTTCAATCCTGCCAGGAATTCTTCATCTATTTGTGTATGTCTTACCAGGATACCATCAGCATTTTCAGCAAATTTTTTCTTTTCCGCCTTTTCGCCCTGATAGGTAGGGTAAATTTTCAGGCTGAAGCCATTCTTTTCAAAAAGGTCTTTTTCAAATTCATACGATTTATACCCTGAATCCAAGATTGCTACTTCCATTCCTGTTCCTTTTCTTTAGTTTGCCGCTTCGAACTGGTTCAAAAACCTCACATCATTCTCAAAGTAAAGTCTGAGGTCATTGATCCCGTATTTAAGCATCGCCGTCCGTTCGATACCCATGCCAAAAGCAAAACCTGTGTATTTTTTGCTGTCGATGCCGGATGCTTCCAGAACATTGGGATCCACCATACCGCAACCCAGGATTTCGAGCCATCCGGTGTATTTACAGACGTTACAGCCCTTGCCACCGCAAATCGAGCAAGAGACATCCACTTCGGCCGAAGGTTCGGTGAAGGGGAAGTAAGAAGGGCGCATGCGGATTTCCGTCTTTTCGCCAAAAAGCTCTTTGGCAAAATAGAGCAGCGTCTGCTTCAGATCTGCAAAGGAGACATTTTCGTCGATGTACAACCCTTCGATCTGGTGAAACATGCAGTGTGCCCGGTAGGAGATCGCCTCATTCCGGAATACCCGGCCGGGTGTCACCGTACGGATAGGCGGTTTCATCGTCTCCATATCATGTACCTGCACGGATGAAGTATGTGTACGCAACAGAATATCGGGATTCCGCTGGATAAAGAAAGTATCCTGCATGTCGCGGGCAGGATGCTCCTCGGCGAAATTCAGCGCCGAGAAAACATGCCAGTCATCCTCAATTTCAGGTCCCTCAGAGACTACGAAGCCCAAACGTTTGAAGATCTCCAGCATCTCATTCTTCACGATAGAAATTGGATGGCGGGTTCCGGCCTTCATCGGATCTCCCGGTAGGGAAAGATCCAGTTTCCGGGCTTCAGCAGTCTGCTCTTCCAGGCCCTCCTTCAATATTTTGATCTTCTCCAGGGCAAAATTCTTCAGGGTATTGACTGCGGCACCGATCTCTTTTTTCTGATCGGTCGATACATTTCTAAAATCTTCCATCAATTTGGAGATTTCTCCCTTCTTGCTGAGATATTTGATTCTCAGCTCTTCCAACTCTTCAGCCGACTTAACAACCCGCTCTTCAATCTCTTTTTGAAGTTCTTTAATCCTTTCTAGCATGGTAACGCATTTGTGAAGTGCAAAAATAGAAAAAATACCAGAATCCGTTTATACCCTGTCGATCCCAATGTCACTGTGGGAGACCGGGTCTTCAATGGGCTCCAGGTGGGTAAAAACGGTGACAGGAATGGGGAAATGATCCCGAACCTTTGCCTCAATGATCTCCAGCAGATCGTGGCCCCGCTGCACGGTCCACTCTCCGGGGACAAGGATATGCACCGAAATAAATTTCCGCTGACCGGCTTGCCGGGTCATCAGCGAATGAAATTCAATCCCCGGTTGCCGGAATTGGTCGAAAATATGTTCGATTTGCTGCCGCTCTTCATTGGGGATAGCCGTATCGATCAGTCCCCGCGCAGATTGTTGCATCAGCCGGTATCCGGTCCAAACGATGTTCAAAGCCACCAGCATGGCGATAATCGGATCCAGGATCAGCCAGCCTGTCAGTTTCACCATGCCAATGGCCGCCAATACACCTACCGATGTCCACACATCGGTCATCAGGTGCTTGCCGTCTGCTGAAAGTGTGATAGAATGACTCTTCTTTCCTTCGCGCAGCAAAACTATGGCAACACCAAGATTAATTAACGAAGCCGAAAATGATACCAACAAGCCGTACCCCATATTTTCTAACGGCTGCGGATCCAACAACCTGGGATAAGCGCTCCAGACAATGCTGCAAGCCGCCAAAACAATAAGTCCTCCTTCAATAGCACTCGAAAAATACTCGGCTTTGGAATGGCCGAAAGCATGTTCGGCATCGGCCGGTTTTTCAGCGATAGCCAGGATAACCAAAGCAAAAAGCGCTGCTATCAGATTAACACACGATTCCAGTGCATCGGAGAGCAATCCCACAGATCCTGTCAGCAGATAGGCCATCCCCTTCAGGCTAATGGTCAGTACGGCGGTTGCGATCGAGAGATAGATAAACTTCTTTAAAGATTTCGAGGCCATTTTTGGACAGGCAATTTAAATTATAATATTCTATGATGAAGAGTGAAACAGGGAAACGGAGAAACTGCGATGGGCTTCGTTGAATAATGGAGAATCAAGATGCTTATTCACTATCCGTTTCTCGCTTCGCTCTGCACCCTTCTCCGTTTCACTGTTTCTCCGTTTCTTGTTTCTGGTTTCACATTTCTCAGCGTATCTTAATCTTTTACCTTTTTAAGTAAGCCTTCCCGCTCAAGCAAAGGTGTAATCGAGGGTTCCTGTCCACGGAAAGCCTTGTACAACACCATCGGATGTGCTGTTTCTCCTTTTTCGAGAATATTTTTACGAAACGATTCGGCTGTCGCAGTGTCGAAAATCCCTTTCGTTTTGAAGAGGGAAAAGGCATCCGCATCCAGAACCTGTGCCCATTTGTAGCCATAATAACCGGCAGCATAACCTCCGGAAAAAATATGCGAAAAGGAGGTACTGAGGCAAGAACCCTCCATGGGAGGAAAAAGATCGGTCGGTATCAAAGCTATCTTTTCGAATTCCACCACACTGCCTGTCACCGGTTCTGTGATAGAATGCCATGCCATGTCGTTCATCCCGAAACTCAACTGACGTTCGCTCTGCGCTCCGGCCAGGAAATTCTTCGATTTGATCAGCTTTTGAACCAATTCGGACGGGATCTTCTCCCCTGTCTGGTAGTTGCTGGCAAAAATATCCAGAAAATCCTTTTCGATAGCCCAATTCTCCATGATCTGAGAAGGCAATTCAACAAAATCACGGTAAACGGAAGTTCCCGACATTCCCTCATAGACCGTATTGGCAAAAATACCGTGCAGGCCGTGACCGAATTCATGGAGGAAAATGCTCACTTCATTAAAGGTAAGCAGTGAAGGTTTGGTATCCGTAGGCTTGGTAAAATTGGCCACGATGGAGACAATGGGACGAACGTTTCTCCCATCAAGTTTGCTTTGGGAGCGGTACTCGGTCATCCAGGCGCCTCCCCTTTTCCCCTCCCTTGGAAAGAAATCGAGGTAGAGAACCGACAGGAAGGATCCATCTTTGTCGTAAACCTCATAGGCTTTCACATCAGTGTGATACACCTGAATAGCCCTGTTTTCCTGAAATGTTATCCCATATAATCTGTTAGCAAGCTCAAAGACCCCACCGATCACATTTTCGAGTTTGAAATAGGGTTTGACCGCTTGCTCATCGAAACCATAGCGCTCATTTTTGAGCTTTTCCGACCAATAGCTCCAGTCCCAGCGCTCAAGCTGATCCTTGAAACCGTTGGATGTGGCAAATGCCTTTACATCTGCCAGATCCTGCAATGCACCTGGCCTGGAGGCTTCATGAAGCTGCTCCAGAAATGCATTGACCTTTGCAGTACTTTCTGCCATCCGCTCCTCCAGCACGAAAGCAGCATGGTTCGGATATCCAAGCAATTTGGCCCGTTCCAGTCGAAGGTTAACTATTTCCTTCACAATCTCCTCGTTGTTGTTGCTATTTTGGTGATATCCTTTCGAACTATAGGCTTTGTATATCTCTTCCCTTAATTTCCGGTTATCTGCGAACCTCATGAAAGCGTTGTAACTGGGTCCCTGAAGATTGAACATCCACCCGTCTCTCTTTTTCCCTTTGGCAAGTTGAGCCGCGGCCTCGATTTCACCTTCCGGCAGACCGGACAGATCTTTTTTATCCGTTACCATCAATTGATAGGAGTTGGTCTCGGCCAGGACATTTTCTCCAAACTTGAGGGAAAGTTTCGACAACTCTGTATTAATTTCTGCAAACCGTGCTTTGGCAGCACCTTCCAGATTAGCACCGCTTCTGACAAATCCTTTGTAACTGTCGTCAAGCAATTTGAGATCTTCAGGATTCAATTTCAACTGACCCTTTTGACTATAAACAGCCTTAACCCTTTGGAAAAGCTTCTCGTCCAGCGATACATAGTTTCGGTAGGCCGACAATTTGGGCGAGACCTCCCTGGCTATTGACTGAATGGTGTCATCTGTCTCAGCCGAGTTCAGGTTAAAGAGTATGGTGGTAGCCCTTGAGAGCTTTTTCCCACTTACCTCCAGTGCCCGGATGGTGTTGTTGAAGGTAGGGGCTTCACTATTGTTGATCACTCCATCTACCTCCGTTTTGGCTTCAGCAAGCAATTGGTCAATAGCCGGTACAAAATGTTCGTGTTTTACTTCATTGAAAGGAGGCGTCTGATGTACAGTCTTCCACTCCGTCAGCAGTGGGTTGCTTATTTTATTTTCGTTCTTCATATTAATTGTAATTATATCGGTCAGGATCATCATCCCAACAATTAGTAATTTCTTCATGGTTGGTTTATTATGAATTACAGATTAAAAATTAAAAATTACGCAATCCACAGATTATGTGTGATATAAAAAAATTGCTTCAAACCGCAACCCTTCTTCCAATTTGTGATTTGTAATCTTTAATCTTTAATTTTCAATTTCTTCTTCGTCTTCTCCTTCATCACACTCCAGCCAAACTTACCGATCTTCTTGCCCATTTCATAATAATTACCATGAGAATAAGCCATGAGTCCGGCGCACTCAAGGCTCATGGCACCGGTTTCAGGATCAATGTACCGGTCGTCCGCGACAATGTTGACCACGTTGGCGATGAACATATCGTGGGTTCCAAGCTCTTTTACCTCTACCACCTTGCATTCGATGCTGATGGGCGATTCTGCCACGATCGGGCATTTTACTACCGTAGCCGGAAGCGGGGTCAAGCCACATTCCTTGAACTTATCCAGATCGCGCCCCGATTTCACGCCACACCAGTCTGTGACCTCCGCCATGGATTGGGTTGTCAGGTTGATCACAAACTCTCCGGTCCGCTTGATGATGCCAGAGGAATGCCTGCTTGGGCGCACCGAGATATAACACATCGGCGGATCGGTGCAAATGGTTCCCAGCCACGAGACGGTAATCAGGTTGTACTCTTCGGGGGTGGAGCCACAACTGATCAGCGCTGCAGGCAGCGGGTAGATCATATTGCCGGGCTTCCAGTTAATCTTTGCCATAGATTTGTTTATTTTAATGATACACAGAGTTTCACAGAGGAGCACAGAGTTACACAGAGTTAGTTCAAAAATGTTTTGGATTTATATGTGAAGGGTAATTGAAATTCCTCTTTATTTTATTTTTCTCCGTGGTCCTCTGTGCTCCTCTGTGAAACTCTGTGTAATTTTAATTAGAGCGAATCTTCGATCTTGCGGATTTCGACCCACTCTTCTTCGGGCAGTTTTGCCCCGGGTACCCGGATAACCCTGGAGGCCAGTAAGGCTCCCAACTTTCCGCTTTTCTCCAGATCGTATCCCTTGGCAATGCCGGAAAGGAATCCGGCAGCGAAGAAGTCGCCGGCACCCGTTGTATCAACGACGAGGTCACCGGCTGCTGGTATCTTGTGGAGAATAGCTCCTTGCTGAATATAGGCTCCCTCCTTTCCGACTTTCACCACAGCAATATCGCAACGACCAGCCAGGTTCCCGACAGCTTCCAATGGCTCCACTCCGGTAAAAGCTTTGGCCTCCTCTTCATTGGCGAAGACAATGTCGACATAGTTGTCAACCAATTCATTCAGGATTTCCCGGTTTGCTTCAACCACATTGTAGCTGGCCAGGTCGAGCGCGATGGTGAGTCCGGCATTTTTAGCGGCAACGGCCGCTGCCATAATCAGGGCATGGTTGTAAACCAGGTATCCTTCCACAAAGAAAATATCGAAGCCTTTCAATCTTTCCGGGGTAATGTCATCAGGATGAAGTTCCGATGCCGCACCCAGGTAAGTAGCAAAGGTGCGCTCCCCGTCAGGTTCAACCAGACCGACTGCACGTCCGGTTGGCAGGTCAGAATGGATAAGCAAAGGTTTAATCCCCTGGCTAATTTGTTCCCCTTCGAACAGTTTTCCCAATTCATCCTTACCAACTGTTCCGAGGAATCCACACGGAACGCCCAGGTTGGCCACACCATTGATGGCATTTGCGACAGAACCGCCTGTTACCAGAAGTCTCTTTTCATCCTCAATCTCCATCTGAACCCTGTCTGACATCTCACGATCGACCAATGTCATGCTTCCTTTGGGAAGGCTTAATGACCTGATGATCTTATCGTTATCCAACATCGTAATGATGTCGACCAAAGCATTTCCAATCCCCAATATCTTCGAATAGCCCATGGTGGTTATTTATTTACATGATTTTGTGCAAATATATTTCCATTTTATGAAAAAGGTGTTATTTTTGCAACGCTTCAGAAAATTTACTGAAGCAAATAAACTCCTTAGTATCTTCCCGAAGTTTCGGGATTAGAGCGGTCCTGAGGCATCGGGATTAATCCGTAGGTCAGCTAAAGAATCGTTCTTTTATAAACATGAAAATATTATTCCTTAGTAGCTCAGTTGGTTAGAGCGGCGGACTGTTAATCCGTAGGTCGTAGGTTCAAGTCCTACCTGAGGAGCAAAATAGGACAAGAGGTCATTTTCGACCTCTTTTTTTGTTTCCCCACTTTCGATATTTTTCTAAACTAAAATTAAATTCAGCCTTTTATGCCCTGTAGGTTGTGACGTCAATTGAATGATCTAAAAAAAGTCGTCCCCTTTGCAGGAGACGACTTTAGTTTAATTGAATCAATATTGATTACCTCTATAAGACTATGATTTGCTTTACGCCAACCCTCATTGTTCCATTTTCAGAAACAGTTAGCAAATAGTTGCCGGGAGTCAATTTGGCTTTACTAAAGTCGATTTTCGCTTTGCCAGCAGAGAATTCGACTTTGGAGGTTGAATAAACTACCCGTCCGTTAATATAAGACAGTTCAACTTTAGCTTCTGTATTGCCAAAATTCTTAATGGTTATATCTACTGCACGGTTATTAACCAATGGGTTGGGATATACAGTCATTTCAACCAGAATTGGGGTTTTTGAACTCTTGTCGTTCTTGTTCCCATTGTTCGATGCATCATCGCTTCCAATTTGACTGCTGTTTTCGTCATCCATATGAATGTCATGAGACATTTCATCCTTATGATCGAAATCATCGCCAAAACATTTTTCATGTTTGTATTTATGAATAACAATTTGTCCATGGGAGATCGGAGCTAAGGCCCTTGCATAATCCGGGTCGGACATCTGGTTATCGTAAAGCACATTTCCGGCATTATCCCATACAATAAGTCTCAGGTAATCTGTTCCATTTTGGGAAGGGGTCTTGCCATCAACAACTGACGCAATAAAATGATAACCATCTTTCTCATTAACTTTGGCATTACCTCGCATGACAGCCATATCGCCGTTAACCATAAGCCAATCGAAGGTAGTAGCTTTCATTTTAAATTTAGCTGCAGTAAATTGGAATTCAAATTCACCTTTAGGAGCTTTCTTACCTTCTTCATATTTGACTTCAAATCCATAGTTTGATTTACCTGTCAGGGATGTATTGGCGGAGTATGCACCTTTTGGAGTAGTAAAGTTCCCGCCGCCTGTCACAAATCCATTACATGGGTTGTAAATCACTACATAACTATACGTTTTTGTATCAGATTTACCACATGCGTCTTCGATGGTTAAGGTGACATTAAATAGCCCAGTCTGACTATAAACATGATTGCCTGAAAGTTGTGACCCGGAAATAGTGCCAGGAGTTGACATGCCATCACCCCAATTCCATGTAGCAGCGACCAGATTGTTGTCAGCATGCGTGGCAGAAGCCAACGTCGTAACTCCAAGCTGCAATAGTGGAGAAACCGTCAAGCCACTGATCACAGGAGCATTGTTGGTGATTTCAACCGTTTGGGTACCCGTTGTAGTATTCCCATTTACATCAACAACGGTCCATGTTACAGTGGTAATACCTACCGGGAAGAAGGCTGGTGCATTGTTTGAAATGGTAGCAACGCTACAATTATCAGTTGCAGTCGCCTGACCAATGTTCACCACCGCACCACAAACACCCTGATCGTTAAGTTTTACAATATTAACGGGAACTGTCAGTATCGGAGCTATTTTGTCCTCAACAGTTACAGTTGCTGTAGCAGTACTGACATTGCCGTTGTTATCGGTAACAGTCAGCGTCACAACATTCGGATTGGTCGCGATATCGGAACAGGTGAAGGCAGTTTTGCTCAGTTCCAAAGTTTTAATACCGCAGGCATCACTTGACCCGTTGTTGACCAAGGCTGCCGTCGTGCTTCCATTGCCTGTTGCATCCAGCTGTACCGTTACGTTTTGTGCAACAGCTACCGGGGCGATGGCATCGACAACTGTTACATTGGCCGTAGCGGTGCTGACATTGCCGTTATTATCGGTGACAGTCAGCGTCACAACATTCGGATTGGTCGCGATATCGGAACAGGTGAAAGCCGTTTTGCTTAGTTCCAAAGTTTTAATACCGCAGGCATCACTAGATCCGTTGTTAACCAAGGCTGCCGTCGTGCTTCCATTGCCTGTTGCATCCAGCTGTACCGTTACATTTTGTGCAACGGCTACCGGGGCGATTGCGTCGACCACGGTCACATTGGCCGTTGCTGTGCTGACATTGCCGTTATTATCGGTGACA
>Ga0172379_10003812_pt1 | contig 23340 bp, 18 predicted proteins | sample GrowelOW334metaG_FD_119756 | JGI IMG/M metagenome (GOLD analysis project Ga0172379, IMG submission 119756) | Groundwater microbial communities from an aquifer near a municipal landfill in Southern Ontario, Canada - Groundwater well OW334 metaG | ecosystem: Environmental > Aquatic > Deep...
GCGAAAAACATTGTCGCTTCAGGAGCCGCGGATAAGTGCGAAATCCAGATCGGTTATGCGATCGGAGTCGCAAAACCGGTTTCAATTCTGATCGAAGCTTTCGGCACTGAAAAAGTCGCGCTCGAAAAACTCGAAAAAGCGGTTCTTGAAGTCTTCGATTTCAGGCCGGCGGCTATCATCGACAAACTGAAACTACGCCGCCCGATCTACACAAAGACAGCCGCCTACGGCCATTTCGGCCGTGACGACTCTGATTTCACTTGGGAAAGTCTTGATAAAGTATCCGCGCTTAAAAAAGCGCTCGGTTTGAAATAATCGATTTAACGTCGTGTCGCGGTTGCGCGGCCGTACAAATGATGAAAATATTAAACGGACGCTCGTCGTCCGTTTTTTTTAGTTTTTTTCTGCCTTATGCGGTTTCGGGATAGCGGTTTTTGATTTCTACAACGAGGTATGGTTTAGGCGCGACAACAATAGTGTTTTCGTTATTGATGTAAGTAATCTTGTTTTTTGCAGTGTCAATTATTCGAGCGCTGACCGGAGAAGGAAATCTAATCGCAGCCTGATCCGGACCCGGAAAGTCCTGAATCAGATTAACAATATGAAAAAAAGAATTCGGCGATTTTTTCCACTCTGAAATATGGATATATGGCGGGCCCTCGACAGTAAAATCGTCCGGAAATTCTTTGAGAGCTCGGACTACGGTTTCGCGAAGCGTTTTCCATCCGGCAGGCGGAAGATAGTTATAGTTCATTGAGCCGACATTTGCTAAAAGCGCCGGCGGAAGGCCGGCGCGGCGGCTGATAGGAAATCCACCGAACAGCCCGCTTCCTCCTCTATAGATTTTCTTTATAATAGCCCGGCCGAACCTGCCAGAGGCAAATCCGGAGCCATTTTCAAAAGCAGTCCTCATGAACTCGGAATCGAGTTGCGTCGCATTCTCCTTCTTCAGGAATTCGGTTTCTTCGCCGGTGTATATTATTTTTGCTCTCTTGAACAAATCGATCAGTCGCTCGTTGCCGGCCGCTCCAATAATGCTCGCCTCAGGCAGAATTATGACGCGGATGTCCGACAAGTCTTCCGCATCAATGTTTTCCTCGGAAATTACCTTGACCGGTATCTGAACTTCAGTCAGCGTTTGCAGTATGCTGTAAAACGCGGCGGTAAAAGGTCCGGGATTCGTCTTCATGATATCCCATGAGAATAAAATCGCCACTCTTGCCACAGGCGCGCTACCTTCATATATGTCAGGGTTTTTATCGAGCCAATTGAAAAGAGCGGCGACTGACTCGCGCTGTTCTTTGTGGCGAGGCTCAGAAATAAAATCGCCGGCGATATCTTTGGCGCCGCGAAATTCACCACAGCGAATGATCGGCGCCGCGCCGCAGCTAAATGAGCCTGCAAATGCAGATGAGATCATAGCGGGAGGCGGAACTATATCATCCGCGGGGCCGAATGGATAGGCTATTGAAGCCGTGATCGGGTTGCTGGACGATGCATATGCCACTTTCAAGCCCGGCGATTCATATAGCAGCCCTTTTTTCGATAGATTGGGAGCGCGGTGATGTTCGAGAATGCAAATGTCAGTTTGCGACAGCGCCCATTCGGGGTCGAGCCCATACATGATGAATGTGGGCAGATATGCCAGATGCGGCGCGATGACGGCGAGCAAAGCGTCCTGTGAGGATGCTGTCAATTTGTTTTTTACCGCGTTTAGCTTTTCCCTAACAACCCCGGCGCGCCAAGTCGCGTATTTAACAAATTTGTCGCTGTTCAATTCAACAGTGTCAGGAATAGGGAAAGGCTTATTGGCGTCTTTTTCAATAAAAGCGCGGAACGCGTCGCGGCAGCGACGGCAACGGCAGCCGGACGGACCTGTGAATTCCCTGTCGATAAATAACGGCGACGCGCCGAAACAGATGGAATCGAGCGCGACGCCCGCCGCGCCGGCGCCAATCGCATCGCCAACCGAATTGCAAATATTTTCCGTCCATTCATCGCTTGTCCAGCAGGCCATCAGCCGGCCTGATGAATGCGAATAATGAATGGTTTTGCCGTTCGGCAATCGGGCGGCCCAAGCAGCGTTTTTGTATGAGCCACGTGGCGCATATGAACTCGGCGTTATCAGCGCGAGCGTTTCGATGCCGAGCGCCGAGGCATCTCGCGTCATGCCGGCGAACCAGTCTTTTTGTGGTTGCCTTTCCTCAGACGGAAATCCGAGATCGAATGGCGATATAATGAAATTTATGTTTGTTTGAGCGAGAATATCAAGGTTTTCAGCGCTCCCTGAATTAAGGATCGCATCAGAATCGACGGGAAGGGGAGCGAATTCTTCACCGATAAGATTCGCCGCGTTTGGGCCGCCCGCGAGGTATGCCGCCCTGAACTCGTAAATCGCCAAACGGCTGTTTATCATTTTCTGATTATAGCCGCCGTTTCCGCATTGCGACAATACAGGTTGGTGTTTTATTAAGCTTCTGGTAAAATTACATTTAATTAAATTGACTGAATTGGCAACGAAGATAATGGCAAAAAAGATTTTCGGCACAATAATTGCGATAATAGCGGTGGCGTCGCTTTCGTATTTTCATTATGTATATCCGATTCTTTTGTCGCCGGCTCTTATATATGTAATCTGGCGGCTGTGGTCAGGCGAAGAACCTTCTTTTGAAGAAATCGCAAATATGAAGTATTCGCCATGTGACGACCGGCGGCCCGATAGAATGCGGCTTGACGGCGACTGGGAATTCCATTGGCGAGGCGTTGATTGGACGCCTATAAAAGCGCCTTCCGATTTGGCGACTGTCAGAGGCCTGAATAAACGCATAAGAAAGCTCTATTTTCGAAGAAAGATTGATATTACTCAGGCATCTCCCGGGAAGAGAATTTTTCTATGCGGCCGCGGATTTGGCGGATCAGGCCATGTTTATCTTAACGGCGACGCGGCAGGCGGCCCGGTTTTCGGTTATCTTCCTTTTGAAATCGAATTGACGCGCCGGAGTGAAAAAGAAACTCCGGACGAATTGCTGATAGTCATAGAGCCGCTCAAAAGCGGCTCCTCTCCAGGACGTGAGCGAGGACTCGCTCCGATTTTCGGGGCGGGCATGTTCCGCGAAATGTTTCTCGAAATACGCGACGGCATGTGGTTCTCAGGCGCCCGGTTGTCGTGCATGGATTATGAATCAAATCCATCCGTTACCATCGAAATGAAAGGCGAGGGCATCGAGTTTCCGATAGCTGTCTCTGTTCAAGTCACTGCGGGCACTGACGGAAAATCTATATTCAACGGCGTTCAAATTGTATCCGGATTCAGCGGAAGCGCGGCTGCTTGTTTTCAACTTCCAGCCGACTCGATTAAAAAGTGGACGCCGGAGAACCCGGTTCTTTATCGTGTCGCGGCGCAGGCGGTATGCGGCGAAATGCGGATTAGCGGCGAATTCACAACCGGTTATTCAGATATCTACCTGAAGGGCGGGAAAGTTAACGCTTGCGGCGAATTGTTAACGCTTCGAGGCGTGAGCCGCAGCGAGCATTTCCCGCCGTACGGAGCGGCTGTTCCCAAATGGGCGGCGAAGAAAGACATTCAGGCAGTTAAAGAAACCGGCATGAACGTTATTTGCTGCTCCGATTATCCGCCGCATCAGGATTTTATGGATGAGTGTGATCGCTCAGGAATATATTTCATTGCCGAATACCCTATGAAATATGCGTGCGGTGTTTTGGGAACTGGAAAAGCCGTTGAGCTGTTCAGGACAGCCGCGTCATACGCGATGGCGCGCCCTTCGTTTTTGTTTTTTATGATTTCCGATGTAGCAGATATAGGGTTGAGAAAAAAGATATGTGATGTCATGAAGGAGGCAGGGGCGGAAGGACGCGTGGTTTTCGCCTCTCAGTCCGGCGCGTATCATGATAAGCCGGAAAACGAGACGTTTTCAGCTTCACGCTTAGATTTGGATTTGTATCGAGTTGATCTAATGGCTGAAGAAATAAAAAGATTTGCAAAAAACGACGCCGGGTTGCTCGCGGTCAATTTTATTGATTCGGCGGGGGGGAGAGAAGACAGGCGAGCGCGCGAATTAAGGAAAGCTGCGTCCGACCTGATTTTGCTGAAGGCGGCGGACGCAGAAAAAGTGGGAGCCCTGATACTTGGCGGGCTTTTTACTTGGGGGATAAGGCAGGGGCTTCTATCCATCAATCGGTCGAAAAAGTCATCCACGGACACAATTCGGGAATATTTGAGAACGAGAGAAGTGGCAGAACCGGATTTTTCAGAATATCACGTTCGCTTGCCACTGAGATTAGTTCCGCTTGCAGCCGCTTTTTTCGTGTTCGCATGGATTGTTATACCTATGACGCGCGGAATGTTCCTGGCCGGACCGCCTACCTATTCGATATTTCACAAGCCTTTGCACTTACTAATTATCGGCGCCGGAATGTTTCCGATTTCAGCATTCTCGATTCCGCTGCTGTTTGAATGGCGGCGCGGTTGGCTGCCGGGAGCGGCGTCGATACTTGGCTACCCGGCAATGTACAATTTGTACAATCGTCATTGGGTAAGGCTGTTGCTGACAATATTTTTCTGCGCATATTTATTATTTGCCGGAATGATGGCTGTTACGCAACTGACCGGCCAGACTTTAGCGGCGGTCGCCACGCCGGTTTTTGCGGCATCTGTTTTTGATGTAGTTTTTCTTGTTTTTATTTTGTATCCGTTAGAGCCGTTGCTTGTGTTTGCTGCATCCGGACTGCTCGGCGGGCTTTATCTCTGCTGGTTTATGCCTCCCGGGGCTGCTTTTTTGTTCGAAGCGATTTGCAGGTTACCGTGGATGATCGTGATCGCATATTTTGAGAAACATGATATTTTCAGACGATAAAGCCGTTAAACCCGCGTAGCTTATAAACATCAAAATATTTTCAAAGGCATCCGGCTAATATTCATAAACGGTTATAATAGTGGTGAGAGACGGTTGAACAGTATCGCATGAAAATTTTGAAAGAACGAATCGTAGAATTCAACAGGGGTGGCTAGACAATGAAGAGTAAGAAAAAGGAAAGCGGAGCGAATGGCGGGGATTGCAAGGGAATTAAAAAGGGTCTACAGGTCAATAGAAGATATCACGGAATAGTGCCGCCGCTGGTTACGCCGCTGAAGACGCCTGAGAAACTGGATCCGGCGGGATTGCGGCGTGTTATAAGACATGTTGTGGACAACGGCGTCCATGGAGTGTTTGTTCTCGGCAGCACTGGCGAGTTCCCGTCGCTCACTCAAAAAACCAAGGAACAGGTGGTCGAGATAACGGTCGAGGAAGTTAACGGAAAGGTGCCGGTATACGTAGGCGTAAGCGATCCGAATTTCACACAGTTGGCGAGGAACGCAGCGTTTGTTAAAAAAGCAGGCGGCGATGTAATAGTGTGCCAGCCGCCTTTCTATTTTCCGCTCGGAAACGACGAACTGGTTGTTTTCTACGAACGGCTGGCGGAGCGCGCCGAGTTGCCGATTATCCTCTACAACATTCCGACGCTGACAAAAGTTTGCCTTTCGCACGAGGTCATTGCGAAGGTTAGCCAGAATCCGCAAATCATAGGCCTGAAGGACAGCCAGGGAGACATGAGTTATCTGCAGACCATGCTTGGATATTTCAGGGAGAGGCAGGATTTCAAAATATTCGTCGGCGTTGAGACGCTTATAGCCGAGTGTGTGCTGTTTCATGCGCATGGAGCGATTCCCGGCGGGGCAAATGTGGCTCCGAGGCTTTTTGTCGATTTGTATGAAGCGGCTTTGAAGCGCGATTTCAAAACGATTGACAAGCTACAGTCTCAGGTAATGCGCCTGAGCGCTATATACAGACACGGGCGGTTCTGGAGTTCATATCTTAAGGGGCTGAAAGCAGCTCTGTCCGTTATGGGATTATGTCAGGATACGCTCACGGAAACTTTTGACAGCTTCCATCCGGAGGCGATCGAGGCGATAAGAGGCGAGTTGAAGGAACTGGACTTAATTTAACCCCGAATCGGCAATAATGATTCGGATGCAAAAGGAATCGCTATGTCCCAGATAGGTTCGATGGGGTTGATATCGCGGACGGTGACAGCGCCTGACTCCGAATTGCCTTCGGGCGCCGCCGGCCTTCACGTAGTGGAAAAAGGCTCCGGAAGCAAAGCGATCATGTTCATTCACGGACTCGGCGCTGACCATTACGAATTCATTCATCAGATCAGATATTTCAGCAATCGGTATCGCTGCATCGCTTTCGACCAGCGCGGTTTCGGCCGCAGCCCGGCCACCCACAACATGAGCATAGAACGCTCCGTATGGGATACACTCGCGCTTGCGGACCATTTCGGACTCGACCGCTTTATTCTTATGGGGCATTCGCTTGGAACAATGGTCGCATTTGATTTCGCTGCGCGTTTCGGCGAAAGACTTGAGAAACTAATAATTGTTTCCGGTTCGCCTGCTATTCGCGAGAGCCGCGGCACATACGCCGGACTAAGGGTTTTACCAAATTTGGAAAAATTATTCGATGACCGGCAGCGCCGCTTCATGGGAAATGCTGTCGCATTCAACATAGGCGCATTTGGGCTTCGAACTTCGCCTGATGTCCTTAGACATTACACGCGCGAAGACCCATATGTTTTCTCTGACAAATATTTTTCCACGTGCATGAAATACATGAAAGAAATAGCCGATTTTGACTGCCGCTCGCGTTTGCGGCGCATAACCGTCCCGACGCTTGTCGTTCACGGCGCGCTTGACCTAGGGATTTATGCTTCTACGGCGCTAACGGCAGCTACTCGCGTGCCCGGCGCGAAATTATTTATTTTTCCCACCTGCGGCCACTCGCCAAACATTGAATCTCCCGGTAATTTCAACCGTGTTGTCGAAAAATTCATCAAAGGATAAATTATGAGCAAACTGTATTTTTTTCCTTCGATGCTTCTACTTATAGCCATCGCGGTTTTTGTCGCTATTAATCCGTCGCCTGCTACAGTTAATTTTTTCTGGTCGGCGGAAATAAAGACAACAGTGGCGATTTTAATTTTATGCTCAGTCGCTATCGGCGCGGTTTTTATCGCTTTGGTTGATCTCGCGAGGCAGATTAAAGTGTGGCGCGAACTGAGGCAATTGAAAGCTAAACTTAAAACAGCGGAAGAAGAGCTTAAGCTTTTGCGCGCTAAATCATCCACTGACTCAAAACCCTCGGAACAGAACAGAATATAAGTTTTCGCGATTGGCTATGCGCAAATATTGCGCTGGCGGCTGAACGCTCGATTTCAGTATATATCCCAATGCATCATATTCTGATCTGTCAATCGTTTTTATCAGGGAATTTGCCTTCCGGCGGTTTGGAACTCTTACCTTTTCCGAATGTAATTGATTTTGTTGGACATACGCCGATGCATGTTCCGCATGAGAAACAATCCGGTATTGTTTCCCGCTGTTTGAGAATTGCGTTCATGACGTTAGAGGGGCATGCTTTAGCGCATGATTCACATGCGACGCAAGTGTCATAATTCACTTTTATACGGTTGACGCTTATTTTTTCGAATATCCATCCGATAAGGCCAAATGGACAGAACATATGACACCACGGCCTGTATACGAATAAGCTCGCCGCGAGTATGGCAAATATAAAAGCGATGCCTACAGTCTTGAGGGACAATGGGCTGAATATGGTGAACGGATCGATGGGCTTTATGATGTCGAAAGACCAACCTGCCGCAATTATGGTGAATACAGTAAAAAACGCTATTCTGATTCCATTTGTGATGCGAAATGGAATTTTTATCTGTCGGATTATGCCGCTTTTGTCAGAAGCTTTCCTGTTTATGCGAAAGATGAGTTCCTGGAGGGTTCCGAATTGGCAGCCCCAAGCGCAAATGAATTTGTTCGCGAGTATCACCGAGATCAGAAAAACAGCGAGAGCGATCATTCTTGGAGGAAAAATGATTCTCTCTCGTCCGAATAGAACAATAGCATCTTTTACCGTTCCCATAGGACTTGGATCTGGCCCGAAGATAATGCCAAATAAGAGAACTGCTGATGCAATGAAGGCGAGTCTGATCTTTGGCGTTATGCGGCCGGCGCGAAGCAGTATGAAAGCGAATACAAGGGAAACGAGCCACAGAGCGAATTTCCCGAGTATTTTCCGCCAGTTCTTCGACGATTCCTCAGTCCGTATCGCAGCTATTTTCCTGAGTTTTGCCTCAGCCTTCGTTGACGGAATGCCAAGCGCCGAGAGGGGTTTGTCAAAATCGCTCTTTTCCTGCAAGTTGAACGCTTTCTTAAGAAGCCGGGGCTCGAATCCGTATGTAGTTGCGATATCGCGACTTGTTGTGCCGCCGGTCAATTTGATGCTCAGAGCAGGTTTCTTTAGCGTCCCGGCATCCTTTCTGAGAACAACTGAAAGCGTTGTCACAAAGACGCAGACCAAAAAGAACGTTAATGTTACGCGGAGAATGTTTTTTGCTTTCATGTGTCTAATTATAATCGCTCCTCGAATAATCACAAAATCTGCCGCTGCTAATATCTTTTAAAGGAAAGTATAAAGAAAACCGTAATGATTTTACAGAATGGCAGGAATTGCGTGAATGTGAATTCGAATGAATAAGCATGTTTTTTGAGCGCAGATGCTGTTATACTATGTTGGCATTTTGGGAATTGATTTAAGGGCCGGGGAAGAGTTCGAGGTGAAGGAATTGGCGAGACTGCTTAAAACACACGCTGAGCATCCGGATATCCGTCTGATACGGAAAGCCGCGGAGGCTCTAAAAGGCGACAAGCTGATTGCGTATCCAACGGATACGGTTTACGGGCTTGGCGCTAGCCTTTTCAGCAAAAAAGCGATTGAGAAGATTTATATGCTCAAACCGCATAAGAAGAAAAAGCCGCTCACATTTGTCTGCGCTGACTTAAAGGATATCAGCCGTTACGCGCAGGTCTCGGACGCGGCATACAGGATTATGAAAAAACTCGCGCCCGGCCCATACACGTTTATCCTGAACGCGACGCGCGAAGTGCCGCGACTTATGATGACTCCGCGAAAAACGGTTGGCATCAGGGTTCCTGACAACGAGGTCTGTCAGGCGATTATCGCCGAGATTGGAAATCCGATCATAAGCACGACAGCGATGTCCCAGGACCGTGAATACCTGGACGATCCTGACGATATCATGGACAGCCTCGGCCACGCGCTCGAATATGTTATCGACATCGGCCGTCTGCCGTATGAACTGTCCACCGTGATTGATCTGACTGACTGCGACACGCCTGTCATAATCCGGCAGGGCAAAGGCGATATTTCAGGAATAATTTAATAATACTTCGCTTGTTTCATAGAACGGTTCTTGCAGAAAAAACCGCGGCTTGTAAAAGCCGCGGCCGCATTGTGCCTGCTCAGCGATCATGCTTATTTTTCCGCATCTTTATTCTTATCTTTTTTTAACTTCTGGTTGATCTTGCCATAATCCTGATATATCAGATCATAAACAGGCGACTGGATTTTCTCATCTTTATTTAGCGAGTCGACTATATATGGGACGAGAATGATGATGAGTTCCTGTTCGTCCATGTAATCCTGTTGTCTGCGGAACATGCCGCCAACGATCGGGAAATCGCTTAAGAACGGCACTTTCTTCACCCGTGTTTTGTTCTCTCTGCGAATCAGGCCGCCAATTATGACTTCCTCGCCGTTTTCTACTCGAACGATGGAATTCGTCTCGCGCACAATAATGTTCGGAAACGCTTCTTTGGGCGGTCCGCTTCCAGCGTCGCCCACAGTTCCTGAAATGTTGGTGCCCATCAGCGAATCTATCATTCCGAAAACGCCGTTCGTCGCGCTGTCTTTATAGTTCATTTTGAATTCTGATTCGATTTCGCTTAGAGACGGATGCAGCAGGAGGCTGATCTGGTTTGTATCCGGGTCAATCCGCGGAAGAACGTACATGCTCATCCCTATGTGCCGGTAATCGACTTGTGTCGCTGTTAGATTAATCCCGTCTTTCACTTCGACCGAGGTCGATTCGATTGGTATCTCTTTGCCGACGCGTATTATAGCCGGTTGCCCGTCGAGCGTGGTAATGGTCGGATTATTGATAATCTTCGCCTTCTGGTCGAGTATGAGCGCATGAATGTCGGCATAGAGAGTGCTCGAACTGGTTTCAAGAACTTTGCGGGAAGCGACGCTCATCTTCAGCGCTCCGTTCGCCATGTCGCCGGAGAAGATTGCTGTTCCAAATTTTCCGAGACTCGGGAACCGGATGTTGTCCGCGCCTATATCGCGAATATTGTTTCTGTCGACTTCAAGAACGATTGTCTTGATTATCATTTGTTTCGGGGCGACGTCGACCAGCTTAACTACTTTTCTAATTTCTGTTATTACCTCTTTGTCAGCTTTCACAAGGAGAAAATCTTTTCTCGCGGTAACGACCTGCTCGTTGGGCATGTCACGATTGGTCCAGTTCTTGTCGCCGCCAACGGCAAGCGAACTCGCCGCTTCCGGGTGCATTGGGCCGACGTATGCCTTAACAACTTCAGGAGCCGGGTGGAGGTCCATTGAAAGAAGGATGTCTCTCATTGTATCCGCGTCCACATAACTTAAATGAATTTTTTCGATCTGAATCTCGCCGCTTCCGCCTGCGTTTTCCTCAGAGTCCTTTGAAACCACCCGGAAAGAGCCGCCGTTTCGGAAATATGTCAGTCCGTACGCTCCGAGAAGGTCCGATAACCCGGCCTCCATGGATTCCTGCTTGAACGAATATGTTACATATATATCTCGCATTCCGCTTTCAACCGATGTATCAACATACACCGCGCTCCCTGTTTTATCGGCGAGTTCTTGAAGAACTCGAGATAGCGGCGCATTTTCCGCTTTCAGAGAGATTAAGCCGCGATTATCGTTTGACACTTGAATGTCAATGGCGCCTTGGCTGTCTGATGTTCCGATCCGTGAAATCGGTATGTCATTTTTATCCGAACGCGGTGAGTTGGGCGACCGAGACGATGTATTTTGCTTTTTATCAACAGGCGCCGTATTTTTTGTGTCGTCTTTCTTTGACGAATCAACAGCGTCTTGTATTTTTTGCGTATTGACATCATTTAGGAATTTATCGTCGGTTTGGACTTTCTTATATTTTTTAATAATATCGCCGCTTGCATGCATAATAAAGTCGCCGACTTCCGGTCGCCGGCCGCCTATGTTTTGCTCGACTACGCAATATACATATCCGTTTCGCGAGAAACTCACCCGGCCCAGCGCCACCGGCGTTTCCGAGTCGCCTGTCACATACGCATAATCACCTGTGTTGTAATCATCGATAATTGTGGCCATAAACGAAAACGCATTGTCGTATGTGTTTCTTACGGTCGGCGTAGCTCCAAAAACTATAGCCATGCCGAGAAACATAAATATTGCCAGAACCAATCCGATTTTGTTCCGCACTTTATCCTCCTGATATTTAAACATTATTGATAGGCTAATTTCACATGAAAACTATCACACTTATATCCATTATGTCAAGTTTATTGATTTACGGAACACAAAACGCATTAAGAACCATTATTCTTTTATTGATAATGAAAAACTGCTGTGTTATCATTTCCCGATTGATAAGGGGCATTTAATTATGTTGAATGGCAATGGGAACGGACAAAAGGGAAGGCGGCGGGAGTTTTATAACCGCTTTCATGAAACATATTCGCCGAATCAGTTCGACAATTCCGACATATGGGTCGGGAACATGACTTGTTGCGTTGACGACGAGCCTTGCCAGGCGCCGCTGGCAAGAGTCTTCATCGATATGGAATATCCGCATGCGGCGGTGTTTGTCAGGGTCAGCGTTGAATTGTACATGCGCGGCGTGACCGACTCAGGCCCAATCGAGGACAATGAACTTGATGTCGCTTTATGGACGGATGTGGACCGCCATGGTTTTGTAGACGAAAAAGGAATGCACTATCCGGATTTTGGTTATCTTGTCCCGATGAAACCAGCGCGGGGTCCTGACGGCGAGGCTTTGCGTAATGGCAACAACGCTGTTTTTGTCTCGGAGCCGGTCCCGATCTTGAAAACCGGCGTGTTCAGTTATACCGTCGATTTTTCCGCCGATGATTACCCGTTCAACAGTCCGGTAAAAAAATGGATAGCCGCAAACGAAATCTCTCTTGTTCGCGACGGCGTGATCGTTTCAAGTCCTGAGGATATTCTTAACTGCCCGTCTCTGATGGAAATTTGCGTGCGTAAATATGGCGCGAGCATTGAAAACGGCGGCTTTATAAGCGGCAAACTCAAGAACGTTACTCGCGACTTGGACAACATTCCTGTCGACACGCTTTACCTGCTTCCGATATTCGAGCCCGGCGTTGGCGACATCATAACCGGAAAAGACGTCAGAAAAGGCGAACTCGGCAGCATATATGCCGTCAAGGATTTTTTCAGACTCGACCCGGCAATCTGTTCGGCGCCGGAGGAAGTCGATTTCAAGGAGTTTTTATCTCAAGGCCTTATCACCGACTACGACCTTGTAGACATTCTTGAAGAAAAGCAAACTGCGGTAATCCAACACGTATCCGATTTCGGCCATTTCAAAACCAACGCAGAAATTGTTAATTTTCTCGGTCGGGACAAGACGATTCAGCTTATCGGACGGGCGGAGCTTCGCGAACTCGTAGCGGAAGCGCACAAAAACGGCAAAAAGATTATTTTTGATCTCGTGCTTATGCAGACAAGCCGGGACAGCAAGCTCATAAACGAACATAGGGATTGGTATGCGCTCGATGAAGAAGGATCGCCGAAGATACATAAAATTGCATGGCTCGTCTATTCGGATGTCGCGCTCTTCGATCTGCTTTTTAACAGGCCGCTTCAGAACTATCTAAGTTCGATCGCGCCGTACTGGATTCGAACTTGCGGGCTGGATGGCGTGCGCATCGACGCAAGCCAGACCGTCGACCGCATGTTCCTCAAACAAATAAAGAACCGCATTAATGATGTAAAACAGGACGCTGTCGTGCTCGGCGAAACTCTTTGTCCTGTCTGCGAATCAGTCGACATACCAACCGATATTATCTATTCGCTTCTCGTCGACCATCACGTTCACATAGAGCGCGCGGAACCTTACTACGACCTGTTCGAAATGTATCATCACACTTTTCCTTTTCGCACTCACGCGATCGCTTATTTCGAGAATCACGACAGCGAACGCGCCACGGCTCAATGGCAAAAGCATTTTTCCGAACTGCTCTCCTCAGATAAAGATGCTCTCGGCTACTGGAAAGATCAGGCTGCTAAATCAGCAGCCGACCCTGCTGTTATCATGTCGGCTCTGAAGAATTTGCAATGCAGCTTAATAAATATGATTTCAGGATCAGTGACAGGCGTGAATTTCTGCTACGCGTTGGAAAATGGCACAGACTTCGGAGAAATGACTCGGACAGATTTCGAGAATCCGAAGCCGCTGGATTTTTCCTTGCGCGAGAAGGGGCCGAACGCCATCCTTCGCAAAGCTTACTGCTCGCTTTACAAACTGAAAAAGAAACTTGAGGTAATTCGGACCGGGCGCGTTTATTATCTGAGAAACAATCTTGAGCCTGATCAGGATGACCGTGTTTTTGCCCTTTTGAGGCACGATGGCGAAAAAAGATTGCTGTTCCTCGCTAACCTTGATCCTGAGTCGAAAAGGATTGCGAGATTTTCAATTGATTTCCTTAATCTAAAACCACTGAATCAATATCCTTTTAAGGCGTTATACGATACGTATGAGACATTTGGTTTGAAGGAATTGCCGCGCCCTGAAATTCTGCAGGGCATCGAGCTTGCGGCTGGTAAAGCGGCAATAGCGCTTATGCCTCTCCAGTCACTGCTGATTACGTTCTAATGTATTAATATTATTTATAATTACATACATAAATATTCGTTAATTAAAGAAGGTTTTGCGTGAAGCATGTAGTGATGGGAACAGCAGGGCACGTTGATCATGGCAAGACGTCACTGATCAAAGCGCTCACCGGAATTGACTGCGACCGCCTCGTTGAAGAGAAGGAGCGCGAGATCACGATAGACATCGGGTTTGCGCACATGCCGATGGGCGGCGGCAGAATGATCGGAATTGTCGATGTTCCCGGACACGAGCGGTTTATTAAAAATATGCTCGCCGGCGTCACCGGAATCGATTTCGTCCTGATGGTTGTAGCCGCTGACGACGGTGTTATGCCGCAGACGCTCGAACACCTCGAAATTTGCAGTTTGCTGCATGTTCAAAAAGGCATTATCGCTATCACTAAAACTGATCTCGTCGAGCCGGATTGGGCGGCGATTGTGTCGGACGACGTGGAGAAAGCCGTCACAGGCACTTTTCTTGAGGGCGCGCCGATCATTCCGGTGTCTTCGACGACCAAAGATGGGATAAAAGCGCTGGCGGATGCTATAAAGCAAATGGCTGATACAGTGCGGCCGCGCGACGAATGGGGCCCCGTGCGCCTGCCGATCGACCGGGCGTTTGTAATGAAGGGGGCAGGAACAGTCATTACAGGAACTTTGGTGTCTGGAACACTTGCGCTGAGTCAAGAACTTGTGTTGCTGCCTGAGGGACGCGAAACGCGCGTGCGCCAACTTCAGGTTCACGGAAGCAAACAGGAGGAGGCTGGCGCTGGGCAACGCGTGGCCGTGAATCTTTCCGGCGTGGAAGTCGCTGATCTCAAACGTGGAGATTCGCTTGCCGCGCCCGGGTTTTTGAATGTAACCCGAATGATTGATGTCAAAATCCGATCTGTGAGCCGTCTCGCGAAACCGGTTGCGAATAGGACGCGCGTTCGGCTGTACATAGGAACACAGGAGATAATAGGGCGCATAAAATTTATCGACCGAACGGAACTTGCGGGAGGCGAAGAGGCATATGCGCGGCTGCGGCTTGAAACTCCGGCGGTGTGCGCGCGTCGCGATCTGTTCATTTTGCGAAAATTCTCGCCGCTGGAAACAATTGGAGGCGGAATGGCGCTCGATCCTCGTCCGAACCCAAAGCGACGAGCCGATTCCATGATACTCGACGAATTAAAACGAAAAGAGCAGGGCGCCCCGGAAGAAGTCGTGGAGCAGGCGGCAGCCGATTTCGGTTTCACGCCGGTTTCACAAAAAGATATTGTAAAAAAAGCGAATCTCGATCCGCAGGAAGTCGCTTCCATTGTCGGCAAGCTCATAGAGGAAAATATACTTGTAGCAATACCGAACACTGATAAAGTAATCACGCAGGCGGCTTTAGAGAGGCTGAAGACGCAGATGCTCAGCAGGTTGCGCGAGTATTTCGCGCTGTTCCCGAAGAAGCCTTGGGTGTCGCAGCAGGAAATCAAATCAAAATATTTCGGAAAAGAAGATGTCAAAGTAATTGAATTAGCCGCGGCTGGGCTCAAAGAGTCCGCAAAGCTGGCGGTCAGCGTTTCAGGGCGCGGACTGCGCCACACCGAGGGAAGCGAAAGCATATTAAAAGAGGAAGAACGCCTGCGGCTCGAGATCGAGCGGGTTTATGTCGAAAATAAATTGAATGCCCCTTCGCAGCAGGAACTGCCGTCGTTTGTTCACTCTGAAATTCTGGATGTGAACGAGGTATTTCAGTCGCTTGTAGATTCCGGGGCGCTGATCAAACTGGCGGCGAACGCATGCATACATCGTGACTCCGCTCTGGAAGCGAAAAAGTCGATAGTTGATTTTATTCAAAAAAAAGGTGAAATTACTGTTGGCGATGTGCGCGACATGCTCGGCACTTCGCGAAAGGTGGCGGTTCCGCTGATGGAGTATTTCGACACACAGCGGGTAACCTGCCGTAAGGGCGACAGCCGGACGTTATATCCGGAACGCGATTAGAAAACTATCTTTGCGGCGATTTCAGCCGGAGACTGGAGCGTGAATATTTTGTTCGGATTGAAAATAGGCGAACTGCTTTTGATTTTAGTGGTTGTAGTTTTTATTTTCGGGCCGAAAAGAATCGGTTCGCTGACGCGCTCGTTGGGCCGCACATTCTTTCAATACAAAAAAACTGTGAACGACATCAAAAGCGACCTGACGCTCGATCCTGCTGAGAAAAAAGATCCTGAAAATAAAGTGTAACCGCGCAATCGAAGTTATTCTGCGGAATCAATCGTAATAAAGCTTTGTTCCCGGAGGGGCGTATTTTTTAATAAACGCTTTCTCCTCATCTTTCCAATGCCCTTTTTTCACCATATCTGATATCTGTCGAGTGCGTTCGAGATCCGCGCTTTCGAACGGGGCGAAGTGACCTTTCAGCATCGCGAATACAAATCCGAATTCTTTGAAATCCTTGTCTTTGTGGGCTTTGAACAAAACGGAACTCAGCTTGGTTGCGAAGCTGTCCGGAATTCCGCGCCGGACGAGATAAATCCAGTTGTAATCGTTTTCGACGCAGCCGACAGGCACGATTTTTATGCCGCCTTCGACTCCGGGAAGCACAATCCGCATCGTGCTTGGGAGGTTTGCGAATGTGTCGATCTTCCCTGAAAGGAGAGCTTGTATCCAGATTTTGTAGTCAGTGTCAGGGTAGTACTTCATCTCGCCGAAATATTTTTCAACAGGCATGTCGAAACCATTGTCATGAAGAACGAGTCGAGAATGATAGAGGACGTTGCCGCCCCACTTTTTCCCTTTAAGGCCGGCAACCTTTGTGATGTTGTCGCCCTTACGGACGTAGAAGCATACCGAAGAGTGGGTTTTGTTGTCGATTGTCATCGTGGCGATAGGCCGCGCCAACTCGTCGACCCGTTTTTGGTTCTCCGTGTAAACCATCGAAGGAATATAGCTGAAGTCGGCTTCCTTCTTCTTGAATTTCGAGAGAGTCAGTTCGAGCCTGTTTTCATTCGGTTTCAGGTTGAGTTTGTCGATGACAAACGGCTGCCCGAGTTTTTTTGTGATGATTTCGGCGAGTCTTTTCATCAGGCTTTCCGTCGACTGGCCGGCCATGATCTGATCGGCCGGAAAAAGGAAGTGAATGGTCGGCGGCAGATCCTCGGAAACGGTTCTCGAAGCTGCGATGAAAAGCGCGGAGCAAAATACAAGCATCGCGATTGATGCAACAAATCTTTTCATTGAGTGACCTCACATTTTGACGCGGTATCGGTATTTCATGAACATTTCAATGTTGTGCATCTCTCCGTCCGGGGCATTGCCGCTGAAGAAGAGCGGCGGTTTGAAACCGGCGGCGTGGAGTTTTTCGACCGCCTCGGCGGTAACAGCATGAAGGATGAACGCGCCGGTTATCGTCGAGAGCGGCCCGAATGGAGTGATGACGTCATCGAGTTTCAGACAAGCGTCGCCGATTGGTCCTGCGTTATCGATGACAATATCAGCTATCTCGAACAGCCGTTTGCCGCCCGGATGTCGGGAGAGCACTGATTTTGCATGCGTCAGCGACGTCACAGCGATAGTTTTCATTCCGCGCTTCCTGCCTTCCATCGCCATCTCGATTGGAACCGCGTTCCGGCCGGACTGCGAGATAACTATCAGCGTGTCCTTTTTGCTCGTCTCGATATTCGCGAGAATCGTAGCGGCATAGCCCGTCATGCGTTCCATCGCGGTGCTTTTACGCACTCCCTCGTGAAGCATAAGGTTTGTTTCGAGGATCGGATTCAACGGAGCGAGTCCGCCAGCGCGGCCGTACATCTCCAGAGCGAGCAGGTGTGAGTGGCCGGTGCCGAACACGTGTATCAGCCCGTCGTTCATGATCGTCGTCGCGACAGCATCCGCGGCGAGCATGATGTTTTCTTTTTGTGTCTCCACTATCTTTTGGAGCGCTTCTGTCGTTTTCTCGAAAAATTGTTCGATCATATTTTCCTCCGTCGCCCTGCGGGCTGCCGTTTAAGAGGCCCGAGCGGCTGTAATTGTCATTTCAACACTCTAATACTACGCGCGCGCTGTGTAAACACGGAATGCCGCAATGATAAACGGCGGATAAAACCATTTCGTGGGAATTATGCGGGTTAACGCTGTCAGCCGGCCATCGGTTCGAGCATTTCGGCGGCGGTTTTAAGATCGGCCTTGTCGCCGCTGTCGAGATATTTGTTCATAGCTTCGGCGGCCTTCGAACAATCGTACAAATGCTTCTTGCCTTTCTCGCGCGATGCGCCGATTGTCACCTTCAGGCTGAACGGCGCCATGGGGGGCTCCTTCATCTTCGCGATTTTCTTGTTCATAGCGTCGAACGCGCTTTTGATTCCGGCAAGCTCGGCGTGAAGCGCATCTTTTGATGACGTTATTTCGTCGGCTGTCGCCACTGCGATTTTGTTGTACAAAGCGAACAGCGCAGCGGCCTGCGCCGGCGCTTCGTCTCTGATAATTTTCTTGAGTTCCCCGAGCAGCTTCATTGTATTGTCGAAATACGCTTCGGAATTCTTATATTTTTCTTCTTCTTTAGTCTTTTTGTTTCATCTTTATTAAAACAAACTCTTACATATAATTCGTCATTGCGAGGAACGCAACGTTGTTAGCCTGCCCCAGCATGTGTTAGACGGGGCAGCAATTGGGAACAATGAAAGCCGTCTTTGCGAGGAACGCAGTGACGAAGCAATCCCGATCTCAATTCCCATCACTATCATTATCTACGCGTCCCTCTTAACAAGAAACGCGCCTTCGCTCGGGCAGCCGGTCGCGCATAGTCCGCAGCCCATGCACTTCTCGCTGTCGACAGTTGATTTTCCGTCGGCTACCTTGCGTGCCGAGAAATGGCACCTTTTCAGGCACTTCTCGCAGCCCGTGCAATTGTCTGTCGTCATAGCCACGAATTCGGATCGCGTCACCATCTTGTTCCCGAACGCGATCAGCCCGCGAAGCCCGACGCAGCAGCACGGGCAGCAGTTGCAGATCACATAGTAGGAATCGTCGTCGCCGACCCGAATCAACTCGTGAACCAGCCCGGCGTCCTCAGCTTTCTTAATGACATCGCGTATCTCTTCGCGAGTAACTTTTGCCACATGGCCGCGGTCCATCAGGTCCAGCCGGTTCTCGCCGAATCCGAGATGAATGCAGGTGCTAGTCGGAGCGTCGCAGTTTTTGAACGTCGTGCGACACCAGCACACGCCGATACCGATCACGTTTGACCGCGAAATGAGTTCCTCGAATTCCTGATAGGGCAGAATCTCAGTCTTATGATGAATTGCCTTTTTAATGGGGACGACACGCGTGCCCCAGTTGAGTTCCGAGCCGAGCAATCCAATTCGCCTGAACATTTCGGCGTCCGTGTCGGTTTTCACAGTTTCGCGTGTGGCTTCGAGCAGAGGCACTTCGGTAATGCCCATCATGAACGCATAAAGACGGTTCCACCATAGCGGATTGAAAACGAGTTCCTTAGGCACTATAGCGGCCGCCGCTGCGCCGTCCGCCGCCAGCGCCGGAGTCGTCAGGGCAGTAAAACTGTTCAGACTCGCCAACGCCAAAAGCGCGGTCCACATCGTGTCTTTCAGAAATTGTCTTCGTGAAATATTGCCGTCAGAATCTTGGAATTCGATATTCATTATCTCTTCCGTTGCCTTTAAGTTCTCGTTTTAACGATCATAGCTTTTAACTGTCATGATTCTAATTCGGCGGTTACTTCGAGTCAAATGTTGCGCGAAGATCATTAAATTGATCGGGATTAGATGTGAGAAGATAAAAGGCGAGATGTGTTTTTGATCCAATAGTTTCTGAATCAAACCGGCAGGGTGCGGTTTTTGTTATAGATGAGGCGTAGGCCTTCGAGAGTGAGGAGCGGCTGAACCTCGTCTATGGTTTCGGAGTCGCCGGCGATGAGGCTGGCGTAGCCGCCGGTGGCGATGACTTTCGGATTGCATTTTATTTCTTTTTTCAGGCGGCGGACTATCTCGTCCACTTGGCCCACGAATCCGTAGTAAATGCCGGACTGCATGGCCTCGACGGTGTTGCGGCCGATGAGGTGTTCCGGTTTCTTTACTTCGACGCGCGAGAGCTTGGCGGCGGCGCGGAAGAGCGCTTCGATTGAGATTCCGATTCCCGGCGCGATGCATCCGCCGAGGTAGTCTCCGGCCTCGTTTACATAGCAGAACGTTGTCGCCGTTCCGAAATCGACGACGATCACGGGCGTTCCGTATAGAGCGATCGCTGCGACTGCGTTAACAATGCGGTCGGCGCCGACTTCGCGCGGGTTTTCGTATTTGATGTTCATGCCGACCTTCATGCCCGGCTCGATGAACAGAGTTTCGGAGTTGAAATATTTGCGCGCGGTGACGCGGAGAATGTCGGCGAGCGGCGGCACTACGTTGGAAACGATAACGTCTTTGATTGATTGCTGCTCGATACCGGAATACTTGAGCAGAGAAATTATCTGCTGACCGTATTCGTCGGCGGTGCGTGTCAGCGCTGTTGAAACGCGAAAGTGAGTTTTCAGGTTTTCGCCTTCAAAGACGCCGACAACGATATTTGTATTTCCGACATCGAGAGCAAGAAGCATTGGGACACCCCGGTAACGGACACAAAGCGTCCGGGACTGCGTTTCCACAAGAGCGGAAACGATCATAATACATGGCGGGATGAGATATCCCGTCTTAAACAGAGAAGAGCATACTGATGTCGAGCGCGTCCGGCGAATGAGTCAGCGCGCCGACTGATATAATATCGACTCCCATTGAAGCTATGTGGGAGATATTAAGCGTGTTCACGTTTCCGGAAACTTCAACGAGCGCCCGGCCGCCGATCTCTTTAATAGCGTCTTCCATTTCGATCAGCGACATATTGTCGAGCATGATGATATCCGCGCGGGCTTCGAGAGCCTCGCGCACTTCGCTGATATTTCGTGTCTCGACTTCGATCGGAATCTTTTCGTTTTTCGCGCGAACTCGGCGCACGGCTTCGGCGATCCCGCTCGCGAGGTCGATATGGTTGTCTTTAAGAAGAATAGCGTCGTGCAGGCCCATGCGATGGTTTTGGCCGCCGCCCATCCGGACAGCGTACTTTTCGAGCAGCCGCATGCCCGGCGTAGTTTTGCGCGTGTCTTTAACTGCGGCTTTCGAGCCTTTGACAGCGCGCGCCATTATATAGGTGAAAGTGGCGATGCCGGAGAGTTGCTGGAGGAAATTCAGCGCCACGCGTTCGGCGGTTAGCAGCGAAGCGGCGCGTCCGCGCGCTTCGGCGATGAGGGTTCCGCCGCGAACGAGAGCGCCGTCCTCGACGAGCGCCTTGAATTCGACAGATGGATCGAGTTCCCGGAAAACAGCTTCCGCAACGGGCAGGCCGGCGATCACGCCGTCTTCTTTCGCGGTGATCTTTGCCGTTCCCTGTATGTCGCCTATGTCAAGATATTCCGTTGTTATGTCGCCGCTGCCGACGTCTTCAGCGAGCGCGCGGCGGACGAGGTCCATATATATTTCAGGTTGCAGACTCATGTTCCGATTTTTACCTTCGATGTGATCTTTTTGAGAGCTGCGATAGCCGACAGATAGGCGAGGGCGCTCGTTTTAGGATTCGTTGGCGACGGTTTGTTCTCTACGCGCATTGTGAGGCTGCCGAGCGGAGAAACGAGCCGGACTTCGTGAGTGTTCACCGCGATATGCGGATCGGCGATTATCCGGACAATCATCTTGTCTTTAGCCGCAGAGGCAAGAGCGATTGTCGTCGATACGTTGATATTTTTCGGGAAACAGCGGATCGCTTCCACAGGAGAGCCTTCGAAAACCGTCAGCGGTTCCGTCAGGCCATCGAGGGAGACGCCTTTTTCGTCGAGGTAGGGAGTGCCGCGCAGGCCGGCCGGCGGTTTGATTGTCGTCAGCGTGAGCGACTCGATGTCTCCGGCGCCAGCGAGCGCGAGAATGCCGTCAATTCCGGCGACAGCGCCTGAAGGGATATAGAGTGATGAGGCGCCAGATTCGAACTTTTCGAAATGCTCTGGTTTCAGCCCGCCGACGCTCATGACGAGCAGGTCGATACCGGCTTTGGCGCAGAGATCGATAAGCGGAGCCACAGCGCCGCCGCCTGCCGCCTCAACAGCCATATCACACTGAGCGACGAGGTCTTCCATAGACACAATCGCCGGTTTTTTGCCAATGGAACTGGAAAGTTTTTCTGCTGCCACGCCGTCTTTGTCGCAGACACATATAAGCTCGGCTTTGATTTCGCGCTTGTCGATGGCGCGCGCAATCTCGGAACCGATCGCGCCGCAGCCGACGATACCGATTCGAAGTGTTTTCTCAGACATGCAGGAGCATCCGTTCTAACGAACCGAGCGCGCGCTGGCGCACGTCGGGGTCAAGCTGGATTTTGTATTCCATTGTTTCGAGAGATATGAGAACTTTTTCGAGAGTGATCTTTTTCATGTTTGGGCAGACGCAGTCCTCGGATGGCGGGAAGAACTCGAGCTCCGGGTAGCGTTTGCGCAACGGGTGCAGAAGTCCGTTCTCGGTGCCAACAATGAAGCGGCGAGCGCCGCTTTCCTCGATGGCCTTGAACATCTGGCTCGTGCTGCAGACGTAGTCAGCGATGTCGATGACTTCAGTAGTGCATTCTGGATGCACGAGCACTTTAGCGTCGGGCATATCGTTTTTCAGTTTGAGAATCTGATCGGTTGATATGTGATGGTGAGTGGGGCAGAAGCCTCTTGCGAGGACGAGGTTTTTGCCGGTGACTTTCTGGACATAGCCGCCGAGGTGGCGGCAGGGCACGAAGATGATCGGGCTTCCGTTGAGAGAGCTAACGACTTTAACGGCGTTGGCGGATGTGCAGCAGATGTCGCTTTCCGCTTTGACTTCAGCGGACGAGTTGACGTAGCAGATGGTGGTCGCGCCAGGGTTGTTGTCCTTCATTTCGCGGAGTTCCTCGACGTCGACCATGTCGGCGAGCGGGCAACCTGCGTCCGGTTCCGGGAGAAGAACTGTTTTCTCCGGAGACAGGATGTGGGCGGTTTCTCCCATGAAGCGGACGCCGCAGAAAACAATAACGTCGCAGTCAATCTGCGTGGCTTTTCTCGCGAGTTCGAGGCTGTCTCCGGTGTGGTCGGCGATGTCCTGAACTTCCGGAATCTGATAGTTGTGCGCGAGAATAACTGCATTGCGCTGTTCTTTAAGCTTTTTTATTTTATCAATAATCATAACAATCCTTTTTTCTCCGGCTCAAATACAATTTGAGATATTGTAATGCCGGGATTTTGATTTGCAATACCGGCAGAATCAAACAATATTTGAAATCACGTCGAGGTGAGTTTTGAAGGCAGGTTCTTCTTCGACGATTTTAGTGATGGCGTTCTTTTCATCAACAAAAACAACGATAGGCTTGAACTTAGCAATCTCTGACTGGTCGATCATACAGTAGTTAATGATGATGACGCGGTCGCCTTCAGTGA
>Ga0172379_10003813_pt1 | contig 23340 bp, 32 predicted proteins | sample GrowelOW334metaG_FD_119756 | JGI IMG/M metagenome (GOLD analysis project Ga0172379, IMG submission 119756) | Groundwater microbial communities from an aquifer near a municipal landfill in Southern Ontario, Canada - Groundwater well OW334 metaG | ecosystem: Environmental > Aquatic > Deep...
CGCCCCGCAGAACCATTGAGGAAATCGGCACCGGGACAATTCCTTCAGCTAGGCACTTTCCGGCACAACCTGGCGCAATCATTCGTCTCCTACGGCCGGGCTTGCGAAGGTAGGGCTAGGGTCGGGGCCTGGAGCGTGCCATGGACACCGCCTTCCTGCTGGCCATGTCGACGATGGGCCATGTCGAGCCGGACCTGGTCCGGATCGTCGTCTGTTCGGCGTTCGCCCTCTGGGTGGCGTGGCAGACGGCGGTGGTCGTGCGGACGATCCTCGAATCCCGCAGGTCGCGCACGCGTGCACCATCCCCGGAGCCGGCGGCGCCCGCGGTGCCCCGCCTGCACCTGGTGGCCGCCCGGGCGGGGACGATCGGCCGGCATCCGGGCAGCCTGGTCTCGCGGGACCTGGGCCTCCTCGAGGGATGGCTGATCGGCGGAGGCGTCGAGAGCCTGGAGATCCATGCGTTCGGCGCCTGCCCCGAATGTGCCGCGCGCCGTGTCACCTGTCCGCACAACGAGATCGAGCTGGTCGACTGGATGGGCCGGACCGGAGCGTGGCCGCGGCAGCGTCCCGAGGTCCTCGTGGACGACCGCGCGGTGCGACGCCGGCTGGAGCGTGCGCTCGCCCGGCGCTGGAAGACGGCCGTGCCCACCGCGGCCCGGGAGGCGACATGAAGGACGTCCGCACATCCGATGGCTTCTATTCCCGGTTCAGCCGCGCGGTGCGTCACCACCGCTGGTACGTCCCGCGCTCCGGATGCCTGGCCCTCTGCAAGGCGTGCCACCACAAGATCCTGCCGGTGGTCGCGCTGATGGGATCGGGCCGGATATGGACGGGGATGTCCACCGATCCGGGCGTGTGCGGCGGGGCGTTGAACGCCCCGTCCATCGCCGACCGGGAGTCCGTCGCGCTGCAGGCCGAGCAGGCGGTGCACGTCTCGCACGCCTGGAAGATCGAGCACCGCACGGCCCGGTGCACCCGGTGCCACGCGACCGTGCGGGCCACGATCGCGACCGGCTTCTCGCCCCGCTCCCCGCGGTCGGGCCTCCTGCTGGGACTGCAGGCCGACACGAAGGCGACGGCGGCGTGCGTGCCGCTGCCGCCGAAGGAGATCACGCCGCGCGCGCCGACCGCGCCGGTCGACTACGCGAAGCTCGTCGTGGACCTCAAGGCCGCGGTCGGGGCCGCGCAGGTCGCGGCCGAGGCCTGGGCGCACGGCGACGGCGGATCGGCCAACCGCGACTGCCCCTTCCTCAAGATCCCGGGGGCACGGAAGGTCCGGGTGGAGGCGGCGCTGGCGGCGGCCGGCGTCAGAGGCAGCAGGATCTCCTCGTCGCTCTGGAGGGGCTGGATGCTCTACCTGCCGAGCCACGGGCAGGGGGACCTGCGCGCCGTGGCCACCAAGGCCGCCGCCGATCTGCTGCGGGAGCGCGGATGGAACGCCTGCGTGTTCTACAAGCTCGACTAGGCTAGCCGTGCAGCCCGGCGTCGCAGGGCTCGTCCGGCCCGGCGCCGCAGACGTGGCAGGAGGCGGTCTCCAGGCACATCTCCCTCCAGAGGTCGGGGAGGGGCGACGGGGCCGGCATCCGGGCTGGCCAGTCCTCGCAGGCGATCACCTCCCCGAGGCATTCCCATCCCCACCACCCCCGGCCCTGGCACAGGCCCAGGCAGGGGACCTCCTCGGGGGCATTGCAGCGCCGGCACTCCTCGGCATGGCAGCGGTCCGCGCGGAACCACCGGGCCTCCTTCCGGGGCAGGACCCAGCCGGAGAGGGGCGTCCAGGCGAGTCCCACGACCGACCTGGGAAGCGGCACCTGCACCAACGGCCATGCGCGCAGCTCCCAGTGCCCGCCGATCGACCGGCGTACCCGTTGCCACCGGAACGGCAGCAGCATGGCCACGGACCGCGACAGGTCCTGCCCGTGGCGATGCAGGCGTACGAGCGCCGGTACCGGGCGGGGCGCGAGCACGAGCAGGGTGTCGCTCATCGCGGTGCGGGTGCCGGCAGCGGGCGCGTCAGCGGCGCGAGCACCAGCGGCGCGAACCCGGCCGCCAGCGTCCGCATCCCCTCGACGTCCGAGCGGGTGAACACGACCGCCACGTCGCCGCGGATCCGTCCGACGAGGTCCTCGGCCCGGCCGAAGATCCAGGTGAGGTTGCGCGGCTTCGCCCGGTAGAGGTGCTCCGTGAAGACCCAGGACCAGGCCGGGTCCGCCTCGATCGCGAAGACGTGGCTCGCGATCCCGGCCATGGCACAGGCGAGCAGGCCCACGCCCGCGCCGATCTCGACGACCACCTGGCCGGCGATCCAGGGGGCGATCTGCTGCGCCCACCGGCGCGCCTCGTCGAGGTCCGTCACCGTCAGCACGCCGAGCGACCGGATCCCGTGCTCCCGGGAGAAGTGCCCGACCTCCTCGAGCGCGCCACCCTCCAGTGCATCGCAGGTGGCGTCGATCTCCCCGGGCACGGCCGCCGAGGCCCGCTCCAGGGCATCGCCGACGGGGATCACCGGTGTCTGCGGTGGAGTGGACGCGGGCGTCGCCGGAGGCGGCGCAGGCGCCCGGCCGTGCTGGCCCGGCAGGCGCCCGGCCCGGAGGAGCGCCAGGAAGGCGTCGATGCCGGCGTCCGTGTTCTCGCACCTCACGGCCCTGTGGTAGTCCGCCTGTCGATCGATCACCCGTTCGTCCCGGTCGAGGAACCGGGCCAGGCCCTTCTGCACCAGGACTCGCTGGACCCGGGCGTCCGGCCCGATGCCGGCCGGGCGGCCTCCGAGGGCACCGATCAGTGCCTTCAGTTCAAGCGCCTGCGCCTTCGTCAGATCCTCCATCGTCAGCCTCCCAGTACGATGATCGCGAACCGGACCGCGGCCTCGACCTGCCCCACGGACAGCAGCGGATACGAACGCTCCACCTGCTCCGGACCTCCGCGCCCCAACGCTTCGATGATCGCGTGGACCGGAACCCTCGATCCGGCGGCGCACGGCGTCCCGTGGTGGTCCGCCGCGGAGCAGGTAACGTCTCCGGCCGCCCTCTTCAACGCCTCCCGGAACCGGTCGGAGCTGGCGAGTGCGGCGAGGGCGTCCGGCGGCTGTACTTCGTCGGCGACTGGGTCGACGACCAGTGCGACCTGACCATGGCCGTGCTCGAGGGGCAGGGCATCGTCGCCCAGCAGGTGCCCCGGGCCTTCGTCTCCCCGGCAGCGTGAACCCCCTGCCGACTGCTACCAGGACCAGCGCCCCATGTCGGGCGGATCGTGCCCGCGGTCCCGACCGGGCAGCCGGTAGCCGCGGTCCTCGAGCCACGACCGCATCGCGGGCGAGCCGGCCCGGTACAGCTCCAGCACGCCGCGCCGGACGCGCTGGTAGGCGTTGTCGGGGGAGATCCCCTCGGCGCGCATCAGCTTCGCGTAGCCGGCGTCGCGCAGGACGACCGAGATCGCTGCCTCCACGACCTGTGGCGAGACGGCCGCCCGGGCGATCCCCTTCGCCTCGACGACCAGCCGCGCGACCAGGGCGGCCTCCCGCTTCTGCGCGTCGGCTACCGTGCGTTGCAGCTCCGCCTCCTGGCGTTCCCGCTCGGCCCGCCGCTGGCCGGCCATCTCCCGACGCCAGGCGGTGATCGCGGCATGGTGCGCGGCGGCGACGATGTAGTGCGTCGGCCGGGACGACCCGGCGGCGCCGCGGGCGATCTTCTTCACCTTGTCTGGGGACGGGACCACCCCGGCCTGGCGCAGGTGGCGGGCGACGTCGGCGGCCAGTGCCGATGCGGAACGGGCAGGAGGGGAAGCCATGGTACCTCGCCTTGGTAGCCTACCACGCGCGCCGCGGGGCGCCACCCCGCAGGGGCGCCGTCAGCCGGCAGGGCCGGCGTCCGCGTGCTACACTGGCAGGCGAGGCATCCCATGGCCACGAAGCGCACCAGCAGGTCCGTCGTCCGGCCGCGGCCAGCCGTGCCGGCCGGACTGCGCACCCGCACCCTGCACGCCGGGACGATCCTCTACCACGGCACCGGGACCTCGGCGCGCTTCAGGATCCCGAGCGGCCCGGCGTGGTTCACCTTCTCCTCGGCAACGGCTGCCTGGTGGGCGACGGAGTGGGACAAGGGGCCGAAGCCCAGGGTCCTGGCCTTCCGCGTCACCAGCCCCGTCACCCTGGTGGACACCGGGGCGCGGGAGGACCGGGAGCGGCTCGCCGAACGGCTGGGATCCGACGACTCGAAATTCGAGATGGCCTGGGCCGTGGCCGCGAGCGGTCTCGATGGGTGGTACGGCGAGGACGAGGTGATGCTGATCCACCCGGGATCATGGCTGCACCCGGTCGAGGTGATCCCGCTGGCCGGCAACAAGCCCGCGGCGCGGAGCGCCCGGAAGAACCCCGACGACGGCTACCGTGGCGAGCACACGGCGCCCAGCAAGGAATCCGGATCGCCGCTGCACGACGTGACCGCCAACGGCGGCTACCCCGAGGACTTCTACTCCGAGCAGGGGGCGCGGAACTACAGCCTCGGGGACGACCGGGCGCCGGGCATCATCCGCATGGTGCAGCGGTACCGTCACCATCCGGGCAAGCCGGTAGGGGTGTACCGCGCGGTCCCGAAGCCGCCCCCGGGCATCGCGGAACTCAAGGCGCAGCAGGCACACATCCTGCGGCGCGGGAAGCTGCCGCCCGGGGTGGTCACGAAGCTCTCCCCGAGCGCCTACTACAACCTGCTCCACCAGCAGATCGGGCTCATGGAGCTGCGCGGCGAGCCGAAGGTCGAGCGGCCGAAGATCAACCCCGGCGACTGGGTCACGCTCTCCCGGGCGTATGCCGTGGAGCACGGGCGCGACAACCTCGGGAACCGCTACCGGATCCTCTCGAAGACCGTGCGCGCCCGGGACCTGTACACCGACTGCGACAGCATCCTGGAGTGGGGCTGGGATCCCTGATTGCGGCGGCGGTTGCGGGCGCCGCGACACGGTGGCATGATCTGGCACATGAAGCACACGACGCAGCGACGGGGCCGGACGTGGACCGTGGGGGCGGTCGCCGGGGCCGCCGGGGCCGGACTCGGCGCAGTGGCCGGCTGGCTCGCCTGGCGGGCTCGAGCGGTCGCGACCCCGGCCGCCGGCCTGCTCGAGGACGACCCGCTGGCCACCGCGTACGGACCTCCGGAGAGCATGCGGAGGACGGGCGCCGCGGCCCCGGCCTGGTACGGGGAGGAAGCCGCCAGTCTCGTCGATGGGATGGAGTTCCTGCAGGCGCCCGACCCGGCCGACCCCCGGTTCGCCCTGATCCGGGTGCGCCTCCCGTCGCCCGGCATGCCCCCGGCGACGTACCGGGGGCGCGAGGCGGCCGAGCGGATGGTCCGCTGGATGGGGAACATTGCGGGCGGCCACCTGGCGGGCAGGGGGCGTTGACGGCCGGCACGGGCCGCGTGTAGACTCCAGGCCATGGAACGGAACCGGTCGCGCTGTCCGGACTGCGGCGCCATCTACGGATGGGTCGGCTACAAGAGCGGCATCGGCAAGACCGCCGCGCAGCTCGATGAGATGCACCGCATGGCCACGACGTGCCGGTATTGCGGCGGGACCAACCTGAAGGACGTGGAGGGCTACCACGATCCGATGTACGATGCCGCCGCCGGGATGTTGACCGGCCTGATCCGCGACGTGCAGCGGCAGGACGCGCCGCCGCCAGGCCCTCTCCCGGCGCCGGCCGGCGCGTGCCGGGTCCCCCGGACTCCCGGGCGGGCGGAGCACTGCACGGGCAGCGCCTGCGCCGCCCGCTGCGCGGAGACGTCCGGGCGCACCGCCGTCGCCCGGCTCGCCGCCCTGCTCCGGGCGATGCCCCGGCACCGCGCCGTCCCGGAAGCATCCGTCATGGCCCTGGCCGGCGACGCCTTCCTCTCCTGGCTCCACCAGACGGAAGGACATGGTCCCTGTGCCGTCCCGACCGAGGCCTGCGAGGCCGGCCTCCGGCTGCAGGACGAGGAGGCGTGGCGCCAGGTCCTGCCGGCCCTGCGGGAGTGCGTCGCGTACCTGGGCGGACCGGAATGCCGGGCCTTCGGGGAGTCGCTGCGGGCGGGCTGGCCCGGCATGGGGCAGGCCTTCCTCGCCCTGCAGACCGGCTCCCTGGGCCGGCTGCGCGAGACGCTGGCCTTCGCCGGGCACATGCTCGGCACCGACGACGCGGAACGGCTGGGCATCGACCTGTCGGTCCCCGTGCCGGACCCGGCACCGCGCGGGCCGAGCGTGCGCCTGGACCGGTGACTTCCCGACCGGGACACGAGGTGGCACATCGGGGGGGGCGTGGTAGGCTTCCATTCTACCGCCCCGGACCCCCGCCCAGGAGTCGCCATGGCCATCCGCAAGCCCGCCCGCAGGACCACGAAGCCGCGCAAGCGCCCCGTGCACGGGATCACGCGCCGCCGTTGGTGGCACCACGTCGACTGGCGCCGGCTCACCGAGATGCACCTGCCCGGCCGGGCGCGCCGCTGGTGGCTTGCCTACGAGCACCTCCACGACGACGCGACGATCTTCGGCCCCTTCCTGACGCGCACTGCAGCGCGCGCTGCGGAGCCGGCGGCGACCCGCACGATGCCCGAGCCCGGTCCGCACGAAGGGACGACCAACCGGCCGATCAGCCGGATCTACCTGGCCAGCGCGCCGGCCCGCTGGTCGCCTGCGCGGCGCGACCTCGGGAACCCCGACGTGCACGCTCCTCCCAGCGCGGACTACGAGGAGATCGAGCTGCCGGTCCGACGGCGGGCGCCCCGGCGGGCTCGCGCGAACGGCGCTCCTCCCAGGGACTGGCTGGAGTACCCGACGCTGCAGGACATCCGCGACCAGGGGTACACCGATGGTCGCGAAGCCGGACTCACTCCCGGGGCGGAGCCGATCGATGATCCGATGGAGAAGCTGCGCACCCTGCTCGGACGGGATCCTCTCGACGAGGAGCGGGACCACTACAAGCGATCGTGGGCAGCCGGGTTGCGGGAGGGCGAGCGGCTGCTCGCCTTGGAACGTGATCTGCGGCGGCCGACCGACGTGCGTGAGGTGGCCACGATGCTGTCGGCCATGGGGATGCCCGTCCCGAAGCGAGGTGCGGACATCAGACGGGGGGCGCGGAGCGCAGTCTCGGACGGCCCCCGGCGCAGGCCGCGCTGACCGGCTCGGTGCGATCCGCGTGAAGGAGACGGACATGACCAAGGAACGACAGGCCCCGGCCGCCAGACGGAAGCACGACATCGTGAGGCTGGTGTCAACGGCGCGGCGACTGATGGCACTGCGCCGCCGGCTGCTGGCGTCGTTCGCCGCAGCCGAGAATGCGAAGAGCGAACGCGAGGCGTCGGCGGCCCTGCAGCAGAACAGCAACGATCTCTCCCGGCTGGTGCCGATGCTCGTCGACGTCATCACCCGGAACAGCCTGCACGGAGAGCGGTAGCGGCACCGCGCGACCCCGCGTCACGACCCCCTCTTCCGCCCGACCTCGGCGACGGCCTTGTGGACCTGCTAGCACAGCAGATCCGCCCGGGTCAGTCCGGGATCTGCGCGTGCGGCGCGCCCCCGTTCGACCATGCGGTCGACGGCTTCGACCTCCGCCTTCAGCAGGCGGAGGTCGGCCGGCGCGAGCCCTTCGATCTTCGCCGTGGCATGGGCCGCGAACATGCCATGAATGGCGCCTTCCCGGTACATGGAATCGCTGCGCGTCGGCGCTTGCGTTTCGTCCTGGAGGCGCGTAGCGTGCACCACTGTCGAGCCGGATTGCCAGTGGCAGGCGCGCGCCACTACCTGCATCATGGCAGCATGGATGAAGAAAGGTACCGCATGGACACCGACCGTTCCGTTCCGACTGCCGCCGCCTTCGACCCCGACAGGCTGGTCGGGACGACGTGGGAGAAGGTGGCCCGCAAGGCGTACGACTCGTACATCCTCCACTTCCTCGGCGCCGACCTGCCGAGACCGACGTCTGCGGACGATTACCTCATCGGGTCGATCGGCGGCGGGTGGGAGGGGCTCCCCGCCTCGTACAGGAAGGGATTCCTCCTCCTGGCCCGCGACGTGGACAACGCGTGGCGGACCGTCCAGCCCGCCTGGGACGAGCCGCTTGTGCACCCCCTGGCGAGCATCGCCCTCTGGTCCGGGTGGAGCGCATACGCGGCAAGCCTGCTGGGCACGGCGGCGGCCCTCGACCCCGTGCTGAAGGCCATCCTCGCCGGCCTCGGGGCCGCAGGGGGCACGTACGCCCCGACGTTCCTCGAGAAGCACCCGCTGCGGGGACTGCTCGACCGCCTGCGCGGGAAGAAGGATGTCCGCCGTACCAGGGGCGGGGCGTGACCGATGACGCCGGCATCCCGATCGCTTTCGGGATCCGGCAACGGACCCTGCACACGGAGATGATCGATGGATGAGCACGACATGATCGCCGTCGCCCACGCCCTCGCGAAGGACACGAGAGTGTCCGCCCGGTGCGCGCGGGCGATGCGGAAGGCGAAGACGGCCCACGAGGTCTACGAGGCGGTGAAGCCGCTTGCGTTGAGCGGCGACTACCTGTGCCCGGTCAGCGCGGCGTGCCGTGTACTGCTCGACTTCTACCGGGTCGAGTACGACGCGAGGGAGGCGCTCGGCGCGCTCGGCCTCTGGCCGCCCGGCCGGTCGAGGTCCGCCGGCAGGACGGAGGTGCTGCTGCAGGCGCTCCGCGACATCGTCGATCCGGTCGCCCGGGCGCATCGGGAGGCTGCTGCGAAGGGCATGCAGATCGACGGGCAGTGGTTGCTGCTGCTGCGCGACGATCCCGCCCACCTGCGCGACATCGCCCGCAAGGCGCTCGAAGCCTACGAGGGCGGGATGGATGCCGGCGCCTCCGGCACCACGGAGGGTGCATGACGGCGCCGTACGGACGCGCATGCCGCCTGCCCTGGGAGGCCATCCCGGGAGGCCAGGCGATCGTCTCCGCCCTTGCTGGATCGAGGACGGGAGAGGAGGCATCGGGGAAGCCTGCGCTGCCGCTCCTGGTGCCCTCGGAACCCTGGTGGGCCAGGGTGCTGGAGAGGAACGCCACGTTGGCCGCAGGGATCCGCGACGACTTCCTCGACGTGGCGCGAGCGTGCATGGAGACGCAGGTGGTCCGGGGCCTGGCGTCGACCATGCACTGCTTCAAGATCGACGGGGGAGCATCCGGTACCAGGGAGGAGACCATCAGGAAGCTGACCGGGATCGGGGGCACGCTGCTCACCGACGACCTCGTCCCGCAGGACTCCGTCGGCGACGGGGACGAGGATCCGTCGTGGGAGATGTTCTTCTTCTGGCCCGATGCGGCGATCAAGATCGAGGTCGGGCAGGGAATCACCCTCCTCTACGGGGCCACGACCAACCTCGAGCGCGCCCGCGAGATCGTCTCCCTCGTCCCGCCTCTGCCGGCCGAGCCGGACAAGCTGCCGACTTCCGGCCATCTCTTCTTCCTGATGCCCACGCCGGGCGGCTTCGATCTGGTCAGCCTGGGCGACGTGTCCGAGACGATCATCCGCGGGAACTACGCACCACAGGTCGTCGAAGCGTTCGACTACATCGTCGGGGAGTTCAACACGTCCGACCCGAGCGGTCGCCTGGTCCTGCTCCGGGGCCCGGCCGGCACCGGCAAGACCCACTTCTGGCAGGCGCTGGCCGGCTCCACCCCGAACGCCCTCTTCGTCAAGGTGCAGGCGCACCAGATCAGCTACCTGTCGGACCCTTCCTTCCTGCCGACGCTGCTCCGCCTGCGTGCCCAGCACACCGGGCGCGTCCGTCACCACCTGCGCCGCGGTGATCTGGCGACGCCGAGGGGCTGCCTGCTGTCGGACCTGGCGGACCTGTCGGACCTGCCGCCCCGCGACGTGACCGGGGAGGCCGAGGCCGCCCCGATCGTGATCGTGGTCGAGGACGCCGACTATGCCGTCGTGGCGCGGGATGGCGTCAACATCCGCGAGATCAGCACGCTGCTGTCGCTCGGGGACGGGATCGAAGGGCGCGTCTTCAACCTGCGCGTGATCCTGACCACCAACGCCAGGGTCGAGCAGATCGACGAGGCCATCCAGCGCGACGAGCGGCTCTGTGCCGACGTGCTCATCGATCGGCTCGGCGCGCAGCAGGCCAACGCGGTGCTCCGGCGCCTGCGCCCGGAAGCGCACCTGTCCACCGACGGCAGTCCGCCGCCGGGGCACGCCGGGCCGGTGATCGAGGGCTTCACCAGCCCGGCGACGCTCGCCCAGGCCTACCGGCGGGCACGTGTCCGCAAGATGAACGGTCGGGCCGTGAAGCCGGCCCTGGGGTTCCAGACGGTTCCGGACGGATGCAGGTGATGGCCATGGATGGCATGAGCGAGCAGAAGAAGGAGTTCAGGATCCACGTCGCCGATCTGGTCTGCGGCCTGGGCTACATCACCTGTGCGCCGGTGCAGTTCGCCGCGAGGTTCATTGGCGATCTCGGCGGCGCTGCGTCCGCCGCGCTTGTCCTCGCGGGGCAGGCGTTGGGAGGGGTCGCCGCCCAGACGAGCGGGGGTGTGGGCAAGGTCTGCATGGCAATGGGGTCGCCCTTCCAGAGGCTCGCGAACCGGATCCGGTACAAGGGGCTGTGCAGCGTAGAGTCGCTGTGCCCGATCCCCGATCCCGGGAAGAAGCGGTCGCGCAATCGCGCGAGGAGGAAGTCGCCATGACCGGGATGTCCGACGAGGACCGGGCGATCCACGTCCTCTGGGAGAAGCACTGTGCCGGGCAGCGCGGTCGTCGGCCGTGGCCGCCGTCCCAGCGGGAGATCCGCGAGGAGATCGAGCGCATCGAGGACGGCCGCGAGTGGGACGACCGGGCTCCGGGATCGTAGGCCGGAGGACAGCGATGGTAGCGGGGACGCAGTGAAGACGAGGAGGAATCCATGACGTGGCGTGATGGTCTGCAGCAGGAGGAGAGGGATGCGCTCGTCAGCGGGCGGGACCGCGCGCTGCGGGATGCCGCGACGTCCTGCCGGGACCGGGACGCCGCCATCGCTGAACGGGACCGTGCGCGGCTCCAGCTCGACGCCGTCACCGCCGAGCGGGACGACCTGCAGAGGCGCGGTCCCGCCATGCGCCCGCCATGCGCCTGCGACTGCTGCCAGCCCGAGCCGGAGGGCGACGCCGGGAATCCGGCGCCTGCCCTGCCGGTGCTGGCTCACGGATGCCCGGCGTCTGCCGCCGGCATCGTGCCCGGCACCCGGCACCTGCTGAGGCTGGCCGCCGCCCTCGCAGACGCGCCGGGGATGTCGGCGGAGTGTGCGGGGGCACTCCGGGCGGCGGGAACCCCGGGAGAGGTGCTCCTCGCGGCCCACCGGGCCGTGTTCAACGCAGGCGACGACGACCGGGTCTTCCCTCTTCGCCGGGCGGCGGCGGCGCTGAGCAACCTCACGGGCCAGGCGCTCGAGGCGTGGGCCGCGTTGGCGCGCATGGGCGACGTATGGCGCGCCGCTGGTCTCGGCCTGCCTGCCGACGAGGGAGTGATCGCGGGCGCTCGGCCGGAAGGGGACGGCGCCGGACCCGCGCCGTCCGCGGTCGACCTGCTCCCGGTCGTCGATGCCGCGCCTTCCTACGCACAGGCGCTGGCAAGCCAGGCGCGGAAGGACGTGCCCCGGTTGATCTCGGTCGCCAGCAGCGGGGACGCGCCTGACGTGTGCCTCTATGCGCTCCGTGCCGCGATCAGGGCCGGCGCCACCTGGATCTCCGTCCTCGCCGACGAGGTGGAACATCTGGCGACGGAGCGCGAGGCGATCACCGGGCGCGCGGCGGCAGCGGAGGCGCGCGAGCGGAACGCCCTGTCCGGCGAGGCGGCCGAGCATGCGCGCGCGGAGGCCGCGGAGACCGAGATCGACCGGCTGCTGGGGCAGGAGACCCTGCGCGCCCGATGCCCACGATGCGCGGACGGAGATCCAGACCCGGCGTGTACGACCTGCAGCGGATCCGGTTCGATCGGACCGGCCACGGCGATCGACGAGATCGAGTGGCTGATCCAGGCGCGCGGCGCGGCGGACGAACGGACCGATGCGGCATACCGGGCGCTGCGGTTCATCGTGGGAGACAGCCACGGCCACGCCTTCAGGGACCTGCAGGAGCGTCTGCGGGCCGCTGGTGACCCCGCTGCCGCGGCCGCAGTCAAGCAGGTCGGCGTCGCTTGCGGCTTGCGCGGCAGGAGCGATGCCTCCCGCACTCCACGGCACGGGACCGATCATGTCGCCGATCTCGAGGCGGCGAACGTGGCCGGATTCTGGGGACTGGTCGATATGTTCTACGAACTGGCGGCGCCCGCCGGCAGGCCGGCAAGCGAAGCGGCCCCGGTTGATCTCCCAGTGGCGGCGGAGGCACGATCCGGGTACGAGACCGCCCTCGCCACCATGCACGAGCTCGAGAACCGGCTCGGCAAGATCGAGCGGGCGCAGGCCGTCCTGCGCCATCTGGAGGAGCAGTGCCGCGGCCTTGCCGCTGCCCCTGCCGCGCTCCTTCGCCTCGCCGGGATGGTGGACTGCCTCAAGGTCCGCCCGGGGGTGGAGATCAATCGCTGGGGCGATGATCGGTGGTCGCTGAACAACGAAGACGGCTTCGGGCAGTATGGATCCCTGCCCGAGGCACTGTGCGACGCGGACGAACGCGGCCTGGCGCAGACGCTGGAGTCGGCGCGCGGCGTGTCCCTCCCGGCCGGGGGCGGGGACGAAGAGGCATCGTCGCCGGACGAGCCGGGGATGACGATCATCAAGATCCCCCCCGGGCTCGTGCATGTGCAGTTCGAGGGGCCATCGCTGCTGGCGGGGCCGTTGCCGGAGACGGACGACGAGCGTGCGCCGGCACTCGCGGCTCCTCCCCCCGACGACTGCGAGTGCTGGGAAGGCTGCAACGATCGCGAGGGACTGCCGCCGTGCGAGCACGAGAGGATCCCGCCGGAGGCGACGGGCCCGTTCCACAACTCGAGCGATCCCGGCCCGTGCCGATGCGGCGCGCAAGGTCCGCCGTGGCATCACAGGAAGGGCTGCCATTACGACTGAATGCCGCACGACACGGAAGGAGGATGGATGATGGTGCGAGATCTGGCCGACGAGTTGCGCGCCTCCCTGCGCGCCGCCTTCGCGGAGAACGAGAGGCTCAAGCGCAGGGTCGCGGATCTGGAACCGGCCGCGGGGACCGGCCAGGCGATCGCCGTGGCCTGTGACGGCGGCGGGGCGGCGGCGTGGCGCGACATCGGCTCGGCCGTGCGCGCGGTCAAGTCGGGGAGCCGTGCCCGGCGCGCCGGAGACGAGGCCGGAGCGTTCCTGTTCCTCGTATCCGGCACGGGCCCGGGCGCCTGGAGGTACACGGACGGACGGCAGGACAACTACACCAACGCCCCGTTCATCGCGAAGAAGACGGCGGACGGCCGCGTCGTACCGTGGTCCGCCTCGCCGGACGACATGCTGGCCGAGGACTGGCTGGTGCTGCCGTGAGCGGGCCGAAGGTCGTCATCGCTTCCGGCGACGGCTGGTGGGCGCTCTACATCGACGGCGTCTGCAGGGAGCAGGGCCACCATCTGGACCTCGTCGAGGTGCTCAGGATGCTTGGCATCGAGGCGGAGTACCGGCACCTGTCCAAGGGGGAAGAGGCCGCGTCCGAGATCGTCGGAGAGTATCCACAGACGCTCGACGGATGGGCGACCTACGTGGCCGATGCCATGCGCGACGTGGCTGAGGCCGAAGGGGACGATTGATGGACACCGCGTACCTGCAGACCCTCGCCCGCATCCTTGCCGGCCACCCGCAGATGCCGGCCCAGACCGCCTCGCGTCTGCGTGCCGCCGCAACAGTGGACGATCTGTGCAACGCCATCTGGTGCGCGCAGGGTGCCTTCCACTTCTCTCCGGGCTACTCCCTGCCCCCGCTGAACGCGGCCGCGATGGCGTTGTTCGAGTACACGCGCGACATCACCGGCATCGCCGGGATCGCCGGCCATCTCGAGCAGGTGCGCCGCCGGTTCGCCGCGGCCGGCATCCGGATGCCGGAGCCCGAGGGCGTGGCCTGCCCCTGCTTCCACGTGCGGAACGGCTGGTGGTTCATCCCGCAGCCTGATGGGGGCGTGCGGATCGAGTGGCGGCCGGGCGGCGCCCCGGCTGTGTCGGTCGGGTTCGGCCGGGACGACTGGCACTCGATCTGCACCTCGCTGGCCATCGGCCAGCCCGTGCCCGACGAGCAGGCGCGGGAGCTGGACGAGAGGTTCGACCTCGAACCGGGGGCGACAGCAGACAGTATCCGGCTGTCCCCGGGGAGCGGAGGAACGGCTCCGTCGCCCTCCAGCCCGACCGGCGGAAGCGACGCCCCGCACGCCACACTCCCCGAGGCCGAAGATCTCGTGGCCGAGGCACGGCGTGTGGTCGGCATGACCGGCAACCCGCTGCTGCGGGAGATGGCCGACGAGATCGAACTGATGCGACGGGAGGCGAGGGACCGGTTCGCACTCCTGGCCCGACAGACCGTGGTCGTCCGGGTAGCACGCGACCTCGTGCGTGCGATGCAGGTACACCTGCCGCGCGATGCCGTGGCCCGCCTCCCAGGGTTCCTCGGCGAGGCGATCCGCATGTTGCGTGATGCGGTAGACGCGCTGGATGCCCCCGGCCCCCTTCCGCGTCCGGAGTGAGGGGCATGCAGGCCGGGAGCCGGCGCGGTGGTGCTGTTGACGGGCGGGTCGGGCGCCCGCGGGAAGGAGCGGTCATGACGTACTGCAGGGACCGGGAGGAAGTGCACATGCGGGACTGCACGCACTGCGGCGTGACGTATCCGCTGGAACAGATCGGATACGACGGCCTGTGCAGCGCGTGCCGCACGGACCCGGCGAGGCTCGCGGCGGAGCGCCGGCTGGAGGAGGCACTCGAGCGCGATCGTAGCCGGTCCCCGTCGCCCGCCGGCCCCGCGGGCGGCGACGCCCCGGAATGGTCGGACGCCGTGCTCGTCGAGCAGGAATGCACCGCCGCCGTGCGCTCGGTGGCGGAGCAGGGCGGGGACGTCGCGACGGTCAACCGGTGCATCGTCGCCATCCGGACGCGCGCGAGCGGTCCCCGGAGCGGGCGGGAGCAGGGGGAGGCCGGCCTGATCGTGCCCGCGGCCCCGGGCGCCGTCGGCCGATGGGCCGATCCACTCCTCTTTGCGTGGGTCTGCAACTGCGGCAACCCCCTGGACGCCTGCCACGCGGATGTCGAACTCCGGTGCGGCCGGTGCGGGTGCGTCCGGCCCGCCTACGTCGCCGGTGGAGACGGGAAGGAGCCACCCGGCGAGGCAACGGCGGAGTGCGACCTCGGCCCGGCCGTACGCGCGATCAGCTTGGTCGTCATGTGGGCACGCGGGATCCTCGAACAGCAGGCCGGCGTCATCCGGACGGCACGCGATCTCGCAGACACGGCGGCGCACCTGCCCGACGTCGTGCGGCGCCAGCCGGACGCCGTGCCCGGTCCCGATCCGTGCCACGCTCCGGAGTGCGGCGCCCGCAACGGCGACCACGTCTGCTGGTTTCCGCCCGATCACGACGGCCCGGTGCACACCGACGGCAAGGTGGACTGGCCGGTGGAGGCAACCGCGGTGAGGACGATGGGGCTCGAGGATCTGGTCAAGGAAGGGCGGCGCCTGGCGAGGGACGATGCGCATGTCCTGCGTACTGCTGGAGGCGTGCGGGTCGCCTACACGCTGCAGGCATTGTCCGACCGGCTCGGGATGATGACCGGGGTGCTGGAGGCCATGAGCGGCGGCAGCGTCATGATCGGCGGGGAGTACATCGACACAGGGCTGCCGCGCTTCCTGCGCTCGGTCGAGCGCGAGGACCTGGCTGCGTTCGTCGAGAAGGAACTCGATCCCCGGCGGCACATCGGATCCGGAGGGTAGACCATGGAGACGAAGCAGACCGATGGGCGCCCGCCTGCCGCGGCCGATCCGGCGCCGGGACGGAGGCTGCGGTGGTGGTACCGGCTGGCCATGCTCCTGCCCGTGGGCTTCCGCGCCCGCCGCCGGGCCGAGGGCGGCCGATGGGAGTTGCGAGGTCCGTTCTGCTTCATCCCGAGCGATCTCCGGTGGTGCCGGGCGGACGAGCCACGCGGAAGCCGGGAGCGGTGCGTCATGGAGAGCGAGGAGTGGGCGTGAGCGGAGCTCCGGCAGCAGGCTGCCCGGCCGGCCTCCATCCCTACCGGACGCCGTGTCCTCCCGGCGCGGGGCGCCGGTGGTGGCCCCGGTTGGCGATGGTGCTGCCGGTGTCGTACCGGGTTCGCCGGCAGGCCGGACGGTGCAGGTGGGAGTACCGCGTCCACATGGCACTGCCCGGTGCGCCCGAGTGCTGGTGCCGGGAGGACGAGCGCCGCGTCTGCGGAGCGGTGGTGATCGACCGGGAGGACTGGTCGTGAATGTCCGGCGCGGGAAGGGCCTGGCGACAGGCGTGCCGCCCGCGCCGGAGCCGGAGGATGGATGATGGACAAGCGTGACCACGATACCGACGAACGCTGGCAAGAGCTGCGCGCCATCTGCGCGGAGGTTTCCGTGCTCTCCGCCGATGCCTGCACCTGCGATACCGGTCCGCTCATGGACGAGGTGGTGGCGTGGTGCCGTCGGTGGCAGCCGACGCAGGCGGTGACGCCGGTTCCCGACACGCGCGAGCGCGTCTCCTGCCCTGGCGAGCACTGCCCTGGCCGTGGCATCCCGCACTGGCACTGCTACTGCCGCGATGTCCTCGCGCATAGCACATCCGTGGTGGAGTGCTGGTACTGCGGCGCGACGAACCCCTGGGCGGACCAGTCCCAGGCAGGCGCGCCCGCGGCCGGATCCGCACCGGAGACGGCATCCAGGTGTCCGCCGTGCTGCCACGCGGCGCATACGGGCGTCTGCCCGGCGAGGTCTGGCGGCACGGCCTATGGCTGTGGATGCAGCCGCGTCGCCATCCCCGCGCTACAGGCGACGGCCGGCACCATGCCTTCCGTGTCGGAGATCGACCCCGACGGCGTGCCTGTGCTGGTTCCCGTCGGAAGCAAGGCGGCGCGGTCGCCGCGTGACTCCGTGGCGCAGGCGGCCCATGGTGATCTGCGGCGGGAGATGGCCGACATCGTCGAGCAGATGCAGCGCGATGCCAAATGCGGCACCATGCCTTCCGTGTCGGAGATCGACCCCGACGGCGTGTCCGTGCTGGTTCCCGTCGGAAGCAAGGCGGCGCGGCTGCAGCGTGACGCCGCGCCACAGACGGAGCCGGCCGAACCTTGCGTCGGCAGAGGGCCGGTCGACGGCGAGTGGTTCTGCGGATGCCCGGAAAGCCCGCACCGGATGACGGCCGCGCGCTGCGGATACTGCGGCACCGTCCGCCCGCCGGACAGATTCCGCACCCGATAGGAGGCTACAACGATGCCCGAAGATCGCACTCCGGCCGTTACCCGCGAGCGAGCCATTGCCGACGTGGAGCGCGCGCTGGCCGTCCTGCACGAGGTCGACACGCAGCCCCAGCTCGTGCCGTGCCGGTTCACCAGAGACCTGCGCGCTGCGGTGTCGATCAGGGACATCGCCCGCGTCTGGTGCGAGCACACCCCGTACTGGCAGGTGGGCCCCATGGTCGTCGTGGGCGCCTGGATCGAGGCGCGAGCGCGCGTCGCGGAGGTTGCCGGCCTCACGGACGAGGTGGCCGAGAACCGTCTACTCAGCACCGTCCGCCGGTGCCAGATGCCCGGTGTGCAGGGGATCCGGGCGAGCCGCTGGGGGAGCAACCCATGAATGAGCACGGCCACGATCCTGGCATCACCCGACGCTGGCGCGATCTGCGCGCCCTCGCCTCCAAGATCGCCGCACTCCCCGACGACGCATGCACCTGCGACACCGGACCGCTCGTGGACGAGGCGAAGGCGTTCTGCCGGCGGTGGTTCCCGGCCGGCGGGACACCGCACGATCCTGCGCGCATGGCGGCGAAGGACGACTACATCACCTCCCTGCTTTCCGACCTCGGCGCGATGGCCGCGGTCCTCAAGCAGATCCGCCCGCACACGGAGTGGGCGGTGCGCGACGGGCAGGTCGTGCGCGTCACGGACCGGCCCGTGGGCGCGGTGACCATGGAGGAGGCGCTGGAGCGCGCCGGCTACTGCCATGCCGCGACGGCCATCGTGCGGACGCTCACCGCCGTGGAGTTCGCGGCCGGGCTGGACCGGCAGGCGTCCGGCTCCGCGCCGGAGACGGACGTCCCTACGCCGCAGGACGCGGCCACCATCACCTGCCCGATCTGCAAGGGCCGCGGTGGGCGGCGCGACGGCACGCCGTGCGACGAGTGGGACGACTGCGAGACGTGCGCCGGCAAGGGCACGCTGGACCCGGCCGCAACGATCGAGCGCCTGGCACGTGAACGCGACGAGGCCATCGGCGACGTGCTGGGGACCCCGTCGGCAGCGACGGTGCGGCAGGAGTGCATCGATGCCGTCCAGGCGCTGGCCGATGCCGAGGCGGCGCGGGCGAGCGCCCGGCGTGCCATGGGCAGCGACGACGGACTGGCGCAGCAGTTCGACAGCGAGAGTCAGCAATACCTCACCGCCATCGCTGCCATCCGCTCCCACGTACTGCCCGCCGTCCCGACGGCGGATGCGCCGCGGAAGGCGTCCGCGGCCGGACCGGGCCGGCGGGCGTCCGGTGGTCCGGCGCCGGACGGGGTCGGTGTGGTCTCGGCCGGTGGATGGATCTGCGCGTGCGGCCCGGGAACCATCGAGCACCGTGCGGCCGTGGCGAGATGCATGTGCTGCGGCTGCACGCGCCCCGCGTCCGTCGGCAAGGTGCCGACGTGACCCGCCCGGCGCGCGACCGGGAGGCGTGCAGGCGTCTGGCGCCGCCGCCGGAGAGGGACGGTGGACGATGAGCGGATTGAGCGGATTGGATGGTTCTGGCCGTGCCATCGGTCGCACGCGGAAGCGTCTCGCCGCGATGCTTGATGCGCTCGGATGGCGGGCCGACCCGTCGGAATTGCATCCGCAGCAGGGTGCGTGGCGCACGGCCAAGCACCTTGACGTGCTTGCGTGGGAAGGGCGCGCAACCCACCCGGGCGGACTCAAGGTCGATATCGGATCGTGGGACACGATGACGAAGCTGGTGCGGCGCGGTTTCACCATCTCCAAGCCGGGCGAAAGCATGTCGGGGTGCTGGGAGCTGCACGCGAAGATGGGTGCAAGGGTGCTGGCCGTGTCCGATGACGAGGCCCGCGAGGGCCGGATGGACCGGTGACCGCCGGCCAGGAGCGGGACGACCGGGCGCCGGGGTCATAGGGCGATGGCATCGGCGGCCGCCCGCCGGAGGGCGGGAGTGCCGCAGCAGGAGGAGCGACATGAGGGCTGGAGACTACGTGCATGGGCCTACGTGCGACAGCGACACGGTGCTGCTCGCCTACGGCGACGAGGACTGCGGGAGGGACGAGGTCGCCTCGCATGTGGACGCACCGCACCGCGGCGACCAGGAATGGAGGCCGGCATACACCTGGAAGGCATCGGAGTGCGTGCTGACGTCCCGCCCGTCCGACAGTGTGCACGTGCGCATGCTGCAGGAGTGGGCTGGGACGACGTACCGCCACCCCGACGGGTCGCCCGACGTCCGTACCGTCGTCGCCCGTGTCGCGCTGTCGTCGGGACGGGCGATGCTGGCCCGCCTCACCACGGCGCAGCGCCAGAGCCTGCAGATGCTTGCGGCCTGCGGGCACCAGGGGCATCTGTCGACCGACCGAGGCCCCTACCATGGGATCGTGCTCTCCGATCTGGTGTATCTCGGCCTGGCGCACATGGCGGAGCGGGCACGCGGGCGCCGCTTCTTCATCTCGGCCAGGGGCGCGGCGCTTGCCATGCAGGACACCGAGATGGTGGCGTGGCCGGGGGGACCGGGTCGGCAGACGCCCGACGGACGGGGCGGGCCGTGACGAAGGGCACCAACGTGACCACCATCCGCAAGGCCATGCCGGAGGACTTCGACGCCCTCTACCGGCTCGGCCTGGAGACCCCGGAATTCGCCGCCAGCCAGGACGGCGCCTTCATGCTGCCGGAGGAGTTCCGCGCCGCGCTCGGCAACCCGGACGGGGTGATGCTGCTGGCCGGACGCGACGACGAGGTCGCCGGGTTCGTGTACGCGAACTGCCGCGATCCGGAGACGCCGCCGGACGGCAGGATCGCCTGCCTGGTGTACCTCGTGGTCCGGCCGCGGCACCGCGGGCAGGGCATCGCCCGCCAGCTCCACGACGCATGCCTCGACGTCCTGCGCGCCCGCGGCATGACCTACGTGTACGGCTGGGCACGATCCGGGGCGGACATCGTCGGGGTCATGCGGCACCTCGGGTACCGGTCGGGGCACGAGTACACCTTCGTGGAGAAGAGCCTGGGCGCGGGAGCGGGCCGCGGCGGGCCGGCGGACGGGGAGACCGTGATCGGCAGCGCTCCCGGCCCGACGGGCTGCGCGACGGCGGAGGGAGCGATCTGCAGGTCCGTGGCCCGTGCCCGCAATCGTCACGGACGGGGTCCGCGTGACTCATCGATGATGCACGCCTCGTGGGCGAGGGAGGAGCGCGCACTGCATGCCGAGATCCAGGCGCACGTAGCCAACGAGATCTCGGCCGCGACGGAGGTGCGGACGCTGCAGACGAGCCTCGCGGTGTCGGAGGCGAAGCGCCTGGGAGCCGTCCGGGCGTTGTACGCCTGCCGGAGACTCATGGCCTGTGATCCGGTCATGGTTGCCGACGTGCTCGGCGTCGCGGGTGATACGGAGGCCGTCGCAGCATTCGCGGACGCGGCCGGCGGGATCCGGCCCCGGGGCGAAGCGGGCACGATGAACCCGTGGATCGAGACCGGGGATCTGGCGAGCACCCTGGATTCGTTCGGCACGAGTCCCGGCCGCTACCATGCCGTGGGTGCGTTCGCGGACGACCTCTCGGCGCGCGCGAGGACCGACGTCGTGACCGGCAGGGCATGCATCCGGGGGATCGTGTACCACTTCTCCGTGTCTCCCGGGAGCGGCGCGGTCCACCTCGTCCGGGGACAAGGCGGACCGGTCCCGCAGGAGGCACTGGACCTCGCCATCGCCGAATCATCCCGGCAGCGCGGCGGCCTGGTGGGAAGGCTGCCCCTGCTGGCCCTGCTGACCGGCGATCCGGTGGGTACGCCCGGACCGGGGGAGAAGGTCTGCCGCCGGGTGTTCCCGCTGCAGATGGATTTCGGGTCGAGACGGTGGGCCGCCTACACCGACGGCCTGCTCGATTGGATGAAGAGTCGTCTGGTCCATGATCCGGAGGATGGGTTGCCGGCCGGACAGGCAGGGAAGGAGACGCGCTGATGCGTGAGCTGACGCAGACGGTATTCGCCGACGCGACGAGCGGCCGGTACGGCAACTGCTGGCAGACCTGCATCGCGTGCCTGCTCGACATCGACCCCGGGGTGATGCCGCCGCAGGAGGAGTACGACTGGTGCCGGACGGAGCCCGACGGGGAGACCGTGCTCGGCCCTGGCTACCTGAACGTCCTGCAGGACTACCTGCGGGTGCATCACGATCTCGGGTACGTCGGGACGATGCACCTTCCGGTAGAGCTGTTCCCGCTGCTTCGCGTGGCGGATCCGGGCTGGCACCTGATGAGCGGGCGGACCGTGCGCAGCGAGGCCTGCGGTGGCCTGCGCCATGTCGTCGTCGGACGGTACGGCCAGATGGTGTGGGATCCGCATCCGAGCCGCGCAGGCCTCGTCGAGGACATCCACTGGGCCTTCCTCGTGCCGTACCCCAGGGCGTGGCGGCGGCCCGTGGAACGTCCGTGCGTCTGCCCGTCGTGCGCTGCCGGGCGGGTGCCTGGCAGGAGCGGTTTCCCGGAGCCGACCGGGATCCGGACGCCGTGAAGCGGCGTGGCCAGACATCCGTGGTCGTCCCTGCCGGCACGTCCAGGCCATGCGGCGCCGTCGCTGAACGGTGGCAGTGGCAGGGCGGCAACAGGCTCGAGATCCGACAGATGACGGCCGGGGACTACGCCGGCTGGATCCGGCATGCCTATCCCGATGCTCCGGAGACGCTGCAGGAGTTCGTCGCCCGCAACATGCAGGGCGAGTGCCCGGGGTACTACGCCGTCCACGCGACCTCGTTCAGGCTCCAGCGACGCGACGGCCGGCCATGCCTCGAGCTGGAGGAGGATGGCTGCTACACGGACCAGATCGCGGAGTGCGCCCCACCCGTCTTCTGCCTCTCCTTCATGGGGCTGCCGTACCGGATCGTGATGGTCGACGATCGGCAGTGGATCGGCGCCCACCACGCCCGCCCCTGCAGCAACCTGGTCATCCTGACCCCCCCGTCGGATTCTCGTGCGAGGAGCTGCGCCCGCCGTGGATCTCCCGGAGGTGGGCGCTGAAGGTGGCTTCGTTCGACTCGGACGAGGCGCGCCGCTGGGCGGACGGAGGCGGGCCACGCCCGGGTCTGCAACGCCGTGACGATCCCCGCAGGGGGCGCCGGCCTGGGTGAAGGCCGGGCAGCCACGACCGGCTGGTCCCTGGAGAGGCGAGACGGTCCCGCGGATCAGACCATGCCTATCCGGTTGTCACCCAAAGTTGGACGGATCACCAGTCGCCCCCGTCCCAGCGTCCACCGTGGATGCTTGCCACGATCGCGTCCTGGTTGGCAGCGTCGCGGTCACCGTAGCCCTTCTTGAAGGAATGGCCGTCCTCATGGCTCTCATGTCGCATCATCCTCCGCCGCGCAGTCCTTGCAGGTGTCATCGTCCTCGGAGTTCTCATCCGTCAGCGACTCGCCGCATCCAGAGCATTCGGCCTGCACCTCGCCGGTACCGTCGCAGTGGTCGCAGGGAATCATGATCGGCTTGGCACCTGGTTTGCCGATCACTTCTGCAATCTCGGCGTCGCGCACCGTGCGTGGACGGATGCGGCTGTTGGATTCCTCGTCCAGAGACTGCACGACGCAGTCGCTCGTGCCCACGCTCAGCACTCGCGCCCGGGTCATGTGCAGCGCCTTCGGTACGCCGCGACGGCCGACATGGCGCAGCACGACCTCGTCGCCCGCGGAGAGCCTGCCTAGGTCGACGATCGCGTGAGCGTTCCGCGCGAGAGCGGCGCTGGCTTTGGCGCGTTTGGCGGTGTGGCGGTAGGCGCGGTTGCGCGCGTCCTTGGCCTGCTTGATGTCCATTCTGATGTCCTCCTACGCCCAAAGCCATGGCCCTGTGACGGGGTGCGGGGCTGGGCGTGGCCGAGCGGCCTGGGTGGGGTCTAGCCCTGCTTTCGCAAACTGACAAGGAATTTGCACGCGGAACACCTTGTTTCGCCGTGCCGGGGCGCCCCGGGCGCCTAGATGAAAGAATTGCTTCCGGGCCGCCCAGGCACCGGCGAG
>Ga0172379_10003814_pt1 | contig 23338 bp, 20 predicted proteins | sample GrowelOW334metaG_FD_119756 | JGI IMG/M metagenome (GOLD analysis project Ga0172379, IMG submission 119756) | Groundwater microbial communities from an aquifer near a municipal landfill in Southern Ontario, Canada - Groundwater well OW334 metaG | ecosystem: Environmental > Aquatic > Deep...
ATAAATCGGAATACTAAATGCCTCTACCACTTCGTGCACCAATGGCATTTGGTCATACAATTCCTGATCCGCTTTCACGCGCGTGCCTTTGTATTGTGCAAATTGTTCATGACGAAAAGTACCACCCGCCACATCAAAACTCACACACAAATGTGTGGGTTTTAAGTCCTTCCAGACCTTGAGCAACATGGAGGTAAAACCATAAACAGCATTGACCATCACTCCATCTTTGGTATTCATCGGTGGTAGAGCATGATAAGCACGATGCACAATCGCATTGCCATCAATAATTACAAATTTTGACATAAAATATTATTCGTTATTATTTTACACGCAAACTGATTTTTGGGCAATAAAAAAATACCCTGAATTAGGGTACTGCTATTTGGGATGAGGCGACTGCCGGACCAGAAACCCCCGAAGGAGCTTCCGGTCCGGCCGCACTGGTTGTCTCGTACGGAGTCAGCGCCGAAAGGCGATGGGGCTACTGCTCCGCGGCCGCCGTGGTCGAACCGATGGAGTCGACGACCTCGGTCGCGGTGCCGATGGCAGCCTCCGTGTCCACGCTCGCGTCGCGATGGATGAAGCCGACCTCGGGGCGCGCGATCTGGCGCGGGGTGTGCAGGAAGTGACAGGCAATCATGGGCATTCTCCTGGAGACGAGCACCGAGAAGCGGTGCTCTGGCTTGGTCGTGACCGACGGCGAACCGTCGATCGCTAGTGACACATAAACATTTTACATAAAAATAATTAATACGTCAATTTTTAAAAACAAAAAAATACCTGACAAAGGTATCTACAATAAAAAATGATGATGCCGGGGGCGAGGATGGTGAAACCACCCCCGCCCTCGGCTACTCCTAGTCGCAATCCGCCATGAGGGCGGCAGGCGGCCGCCGCGATTACACTACGGAGCGATCACTCCGGCGCCGATGTCGCGGTTGTCGCCCCCCCCCTGGATGTCCGTCGCACCAAGTTTTTTGTCGTCACCGAGATGTATTTGAGGTACCGGTGGGAATCGCACCCACGCATAGAGGTTTTGCAGACCTCTGCCTTACTGCTTGGCTACGGTACCAAATTTGTATTCAAATAATATCACTTTTAAGAAAAAAGTCAAAGATTACTTCACATACCCCAACGGATTCACACGCACACCATTAATAATAATTTCAAAATGTAAATGAATACCTGTGCGTCCACGAACTTTACCGGTGTTGCCCATCAACCCTATGGTCTGCCCCGCCTCTACATATTCACCCACAGATACCAACAAACGAGAGTGGTGTCCGTACAATGTCTTCACGCCATTACCATGATCAATAATAACATAACACCCATAACCACTATTCCAACCACACTGAGATTTCTCCACCACACCAGCTTTGGCCGCGTAATTTGGTGTCTCAAACGGCCCAGCAATATCAATAGCATGGTGTGCCCAACCAAAATATTGGGTGATTGTTTTTACTCCAGATGGCCAAACAAAACCAGAGGCGCTTGGCGCACGCGAGGAAGATGGCGGACGAATAATTTCGCCGTAACTTGTTTGTTCGGTAATATATTTTACTGTGCCGTTGGTCACAACTTTCGTTGCCGCCTTGGCAACCGTAGATTTGCTTCCTCCAGGAATCATTATTTTTTCTCCGATACGCAAATCTTTTCCGTCTTCATCCAAATTGTTGAAGGTAACAATGTCATCAACTTTAGCTTTATATAAATTGGCAATTTTCAAAAGAGTGTCGCCCTTTTTCACAGTGTGCATTACACCCGAAGACGGAGGAATATTTAATTTTTGTCCAATTTTTAATTTAGTATTCAAAGATAAATTATTTTCCCACAATATTGTCGCTGCATTTACACCAAATCTTTCGGCAATCGTACTAAGAGAATCCCCAGCTACTACTACATATTCAATTTCTTGTTTTCTACCTGACCCACTAGTGTTGATTGATCCAGTCATTAGGTTGGGTTTGTTTATCACCATACCACCTGCAAAAACTCCAGCAAAATCTTGATCATAAATCACCACATCAGAACTACCAGCATTATTTTCTGAACTAATAATACCAGTACGCCAACTATATACTGGAGTAATTTCTACTTGTGCCAATTCGGTAGTAATTTCTTCAAAACTATAATCCTCGCTATTGCCAAACAAACTAAATGCAATAGTTTTTTGTCCTGGTAAAAAATTATTTTTTTTAGTAAATAATTTTGTCTGTGGGATAGTCACTATAACCAACAAAACAAAAATCAACGGTTGTATAACATCTCTGATCCCCAAGCCAACCTCTGTCCCAAATCCAATCTTTTTTAAAAAAAAGTTAATTTTAAAGCCAATAAAAGCAAAAAAACCAAAAATGCCCCCAAACATCTCAGCCAAAAGCAAAAAGACCTTTCTGCCCATCCACCAGAAAAACCGCTTAATGTAAATCAAAAAGCGCAAAAACTTTAATAAAAGGTTATATTTCATAACTTGACGCTTGGCCTATTTTAACATAATATATGTCCTGAGGCAACCGTGCATCAACCATAGTTGCTTCTTAATTTTAACTTATTAATTTAACCTTCAACAACTATGAATATAGTGTTAGGTGGCATTTTGCCAGCATTGGTGGCTGTAATATACGGCGCCGTGCTTATTCGTTGGGTACTCAAACAACCGGCTGGCGACGATCGTATGCAAGCCATTGCTCGCGCCATTGAAGATGGTGCCAAGGCCTTTTTATGGAGACAATACAAGACCATCGCCATGGTGGCTATAGTCGTATTTATTTTAATCGGTTTGTTTATTGATTGGATTACTGGTTTTGGGTTTGTGGTTGGGGCGGTTTTGTCTGGTTTAGCTGGAATCGTTGGTATGTTGATCTCTGTCAAAGCCAATGTTCGCACTGCCGAAGCTGCCAAAAAAGGTTTTGTCCCTGCTTTGACTATGGCTGTACGCGGCGGATCTGTGACTGGCATGTTGGTTTCTGGTTTGGGTCTTTTGGGTGTTTCTACTTTTTATTATTTTACTCATGATTTATCTGCTTTAATCGGTTTGGGTTTTGGTGGAAGTTTAATTTCTGTTTTTGCTCGTATCGGTGGTGGTATCTTTACCAAAGCCGCTGATGTCGGTGCTGATTTGGTTGGCAAAGTAGAAAAAGGAATTCCAGAAGATGATCCACGCAACCCAGCTGTGATTGCCGACAATGTTGGTGACAATGTTGGTGACTGTGCTGGTATGGCTGCCGATTTATTTGAAACCTATGCTATCACCACTATTGCCGCGATGGTGTTGGGTGGTTTGCTTTTCCCAAGCAATGAAAAAGTAATCATTTATCCATTGATGTTGGGTGGTGTTTCTATTTTTGCTTCCATTGTTGGAACATTTTTTATTCGTCTTGGAAAAAACAAAAATGTCATGGCTGCACTATACAAAGGTTTGAGTGCTGCTGCTGTTTTTGCTTTGATTGGTTTTTATCCAATCACTCGTTGGTTGATGAATGGAATACAAAGTTTTTCTGTTAATCAAATATTTTTCACTTCAATTATCGGTTTAGTTTTGACCGCTGCGATGGTGGCTTTGACCGATTATTATACTTCAACAAAATACGCTCCTGTACAACATATTGCCAAAGCCAGCACCACTGGACACGGCACCAATATTATTGCTGGACTTGCAGTATCTATGAAATCAACTGCCTTGCCAGTAATTTTGATTATGGCCGCTATGCTCGCTTCTTTCTGGGCAGCTGGTTTATATGGTGTAGCCATTGCCGCAGTTAGCATGTTGTCTTTAACTGGCATCGTGGTGACCATTGACGCATTTGGACCAATTACTGATAATGCTGGTGGTATTGCTGAGATGGCTGAATTACCACAAGAAGTGCGCGATGTTACCGACCCATTGGATGCAGTTGGAAACACTACCAAGGCCGTGACCAAAGGTTATGCGATTGCTTCCGCCGCTTTGGCCTCGTTGGTTTTGTTTGCCGATTTCACTCACAAACTTCCTGAAACATATCAATTTTTAATCAATGATCCAAAAGTTTTAGTTGGATTATTTATTGGTGGCTTGTTGCCATATTTATTTGGCGCCATGTTGATGGAATCCGTTGGTAAAGTAGCTGGACAAGTAGTAGAAGAGGTTCGCCGTCAATTCAAAGAAATTGTTGGTATTATGGAAGGTACTGCCAAACCAGATTATAGCAAGGCAGTAGATATCGTAACCAAAGGTGCTATTGGACAAATGATTGTTCCTTCTTTAATTCCAGTTGTTGTTCCAATTTTGGTTGGATACTTTTTGGGCATTGAAGCACTTGGCGGTTTGTTGGTAGGTACAATTATCACTGGAATTTTCGTGGCTATCTCTATGACTACCGGTGGTGCTGCTTGGGATAATGCAAAAAAATATATTGAACTTGGAAATCATGGGGGTAAAGGATCTTTTGCACATCAAGCCGCTGTTACTGGCGACACAGTCGGTGATCCATACAAAGATACTGCTGGTCCATCTATTAACCCAATGATTAAAGTTGCAAACATTGTTGCACTGTTGATTGTAGGATTGTTGCTAAAATAAATTTTAATTTGTCATTCCCGTGAAAACGGGAATCTAAAAACAACAAAAAAATCTCGGCTGAAAAGTCGAGGTTTTTTGTTTGACATAAATATAAATAGTTAGTAACATTAACATCACGCGCACCTAATGCCAGCCGGTCTCACCGGCTTGCTCGGTAGCGTGGCGGCCAGGATTGAGAAGTCGCTTCGGCGACTAAAGAGAGGTGACCCTTGATTCGTTTCCAGCAGGTCCAGAGCGTGTTCGCGGGCTCCAAGTGCAAGGCGCTGAAGGCCGAGAACGTCACCCGATGATCCAGCGAGGCCTCCTCCGACGGTGAAGAACCGCCGGAACAACTTCCGTGGCGCGGATTCAAGGAGCAACCCTTGAGTTCGCGCCACGGCTGCCTACTTTTTTACTTCATCCATCTGGATGTTTTTTTATACCCATTTATTGACTTTTTTCTCCAATTAAGTTAATATTCACGCGTATTTTTAACTTTTATATATGACCCACATATTGAAACAGTTACCAAAATCTCAAATTGAATTGGTAATTACCGTCGCCCCAGCCGATTACCAAAAAGACATGGAGGCCGCCTCTTTACGCCTGTCTCAGCGCGCCGCTATTCACGGTTTCCGTCCAGGCAAAGCCCCTTATGATATCGTCAAACAAAATTTGGGTGAGATTAAAATTCTTGAAGAAGCGATGCAATCCATCGTAGAAAAAAATTATCACACCGCTGTGACTGCAGAAAAACTGGAAACAATTGGCATGCCAGAAATTACCATTGAAAAAATTGCTCCGGGTAATGATTTTGTTTTTAAAGCTGTAGCCGCACTTTTACCCTCTGTAAAATTGGCCGACCTTTCCAAACTTGATGCCAAGAAAAAAGAAATTATTGTTGGTGAAAAAGAAATTTCTGAAGTGTTGGAAAATCTTCGCAAAATGCAGGGTAAAGAAGTTGTTAAAGATGGTGTAGCTACTGCCGAAGATAAGGTTGAGGTGGCGATGAATATGTCTATCAACAAAGTGCCAGTTGAAGGCGGTCAAGCACCAAAACACCAAGTTTATTTAAATGAACCACATTATATTCCTGGCTTTGCCGAACAATTAGTTGGGTTGAAAAAAGGCGAAGTCAAAGAATTTTCTTTGAAATTTCCAGATGAACACTATCAAAAACATTTGGCTGGAAAAAATGTAGATTTTCATATTACCGTCAATGATGTTTATTCTATTGAATATCCAGAAATTAATGACGCCTTTGCCGAACGCTTGGGACAAAAAAGTTTGGAGTCATTAAAAGATATTTTGCAAACTAACTTAACTAAAGAAGCCGAGACCAAAGAAGACCAACGCATGGAAGCTGAGCTGTTGGAAAAAGTTATTTTGGCCAGTGAATTTGGTGAACTGCCAGATGTGTTGGTAAATTCAGAAAAACAAAAAATGTTTCATGAACTAAAACACAGCTTGGAAGAAAAAGGCATTACCTTTGAAAATTATTTGAAAGATATTAAAAAAACCGAGGAAGAGGTGGCCAACGATTTTATTGATAGAGCTACCACTCGCGTGAAGGCCGCTTTGATCTCTCGCCAAATCGCCAAAGACAACAACATCAAAGTAGAAAAAGAAGAATTAGAAAAAGAAATTGCTTTGATCAAAGTTACTTATAAAGATGATCCAAAAGTAGAAGAAGCACTCAAGCGCCCAGACGTGTTGGACATGCTGGCCGCTACTGTACAAAACAGAAAAGTGGTTGCCTTCCTAAAAGAAAAAATTGTAAAATAAAAATATTCAAAAAACCACCGACTAAGCGGTGGTTTTTTTATTAATCAATTGCATTATCGGTTAGCAATATAAGCAGTAATTTTTCCTCTACCTATTGCTTTAATCATTTTTATTTTCTTTAGTTTTTGTAATTGTAATTGAGCGCTTCTTCGTGGACAAGACAAAACATCCTCAACATCTTTTACAGCGATTCTGCCAACTTGGTCTAAAAAATCAATAATTTTTAGTTGTTCTGGTGTAAGATAAATTTGTGATTTAATTTTTCCATTAACATTACGAGTGGATAATGGCAAAACTTTGTTTTTTACTTCATCAATTTCTTTTTTGAATCCTTTTACAAAATATTCTAACCACGATGTAATGTTTGTGCGTCGTTCATCATAAGTTTTACCTAAATTGATGGCCTTGTAATATGCTGGTCGATCAGTATTGTAAAAATCCTCTAATGCAAACAGTCGACGAAAATCATATCCGCGCTGGTAAAGTATTAAAGTGGCTAAAGCACGAGCTGTACGGCCATTGCCGTCGTTAAAAGGATGAATGGCAGCAATTTCCATGTGTGCTATGGCGGCTACAAGCACGGGATTTATTTCTTGTTTCTCGCTTTCTTTAAGCCATGCGATAAATTCAGCCATAAGCTGGGGTATGCGCTTGGCTTCTGGCCCGGTGTATAAGGTTTCTTGGCGTATGCCTAAGCGTCGACGGACAATATAAATCGGTCCTAATCGATAATGTCCGCAATGTTGCGGGGCTAAAGTTTTGTCTGTTACTAATTTATGTATTTTAAAAATTACTTTTTCAGTTATTGGGTGTTTCTCGGCTACGATTTTTTCAATAAATTTTAAAGCATTGAGATAATTTCTTACTTCATAAATATCCCTATCGGGCGCATCAACTTTTTTCTTGGCGTATAATGCCTCCACTTGCCCAATATTTAATTGGTTGCCTTCAATCTCGGTGGAGTGGTGGGTCATGCGGATAATGGCTTGTCGTCGTAATTTTATTTCTTGTTGTGGTAAAATTTTAGCACGATCAATAATACCCTTAGCTTCGGCAACAGAAGTAAGGTCGCCAAGAATTTTATTGGTATGTTGATATTTGGGATTAAACATAATGTGAGATTGTGTAGTTTGTAAGTTACATCAATATTATATCACAAAACAACGGTTCGCGCAAGATACGCGCAAGATACGCGCAAAAAAACAACATGTCCGCTGAAAATATTTTATACCCTTCTTACTCCATCCGAAACCATTTCAAAAATGAATCTGAATGTTTGTGCCAAAGTCGTACTGGTAATAACCGTCCCGAAAATCGGCTCCGTGAGAGTAATCAGAGCAACATTGTCTCCCCAGACAAGAATATCTGTTGGAAAATCGCTATATTTTTCAGGGAGCAACTGAAAATCATACATGCCTTTTAAAATTTGTTTGGTTTGCTCGGCGCCAACTTTTTCCGATGATCTGGTAATCAAATCCCGCAAAAACACATTTTTTTCTTTTAACGCCTGCTCAAAGGCAATAAAAAATTTTGGATCTTTGTCCACTAAATGTTTGGTTGAGCCCAACGCAAACAGCGTGTCTGTATTAGTTGCCTGCCAATATATTTGTTTCACTTGCTCAAAACCATCATAAAACCGAATTTTCGGTTTGTTTTTTTGCACAGTATAAAGCGCTCGTAAATCTGGCAAAAGCCGTTCTACGGTTTCTTTCTTCTTCTGAATAGATCGCAGTAATGCCTCCGGGTCGCTGGCGATGTATGCTTTTCTCGCCCCTTTCTCTTGTTCCTCAATAAGACCCTCGTCTTTCAGTCGGACAAGGATATTGTAGCAATTTGTCCGGGCAATCCCAGTCCCACGGGCAATTTGCGGCGGGGTGGAAAGGCCATCCTCGAGAAGATAGAGGTAAACCTTGCATTCGGATTTTGTCAGGTTTAATTCTTTGAGTTGATCTTCAATAGTCATATGATGTTATTATTGTCAATATTTATCATATCATTGTTTTGTCTATTTGTCAATGCTTTTATCAAATAGTATGTAAACATAGCATAACTAATATTGACAGTAATAAGAATTCGTGATACACTAATCTGTTCAACATCACAATCCCGTGGTGATGGACAAGCTCTTTTACAAGGAGAAGCGCAAATGAAGATCCTCGTCATCGACGACAGCCCGATCCATCAGGATGCAGCCCGAAAGCAGCTCGCCGAGCACGAGCTCACGGTCGTAGGCAGCTACAACGAGGCAGTTCGTTTGCTCGAACCGCACATCAACGAGTACGGTCGGTGGGATGATGACGAAGAGTATCCGAAACACGCCTTTGAAGTCGTGCTGACGGATCTCCTCATGCCAGCCAGAGGGATGTTGCAGGGCAATGAGGGGTGGCAGTTCGTGGGTCAGGAGATGCCGGTTGGTATCTTTCTGGGCCTGCTCGCGGCGAAGACCGGCGCCAAGCAGGTCGCTGTCTTTACCGACAGCGACCACCACAGCCATCCGTCTTCGGCTTGCTTCGATCCTTTCAATGAGGGTGAGTATTTGCCTGTCGCCTTCTGTGTCGCAGGCGCCAAAGTCATCCTCGTAAACGATCCCAACTTTGTGCAGAACGACACATCCGTTTTGCCCAAGGAGGTCGTGATGACACGGTACGATGGAAGCAAGTATGAGGTTGAGGTCTACCCGCAAATCAAGCGGTGGGACCGGATCCTTTCGCTCTTGCTCAACCCGCCGACTGTTCCTAGGGGCATTCGCACCATCGCCTAAAACGGCACGCGTATGGCGGATCCGCGTAAATAGATCCGCCACCGGGGTTTGATTGCACATCAAACCCCACACTACTTTTGCCGATCATACATATGGTCGTCTAAAGTGGTGATGTGATAAAAATAAACTCAATTAAAAAATCCCGATTATGTCGGGATTTTTTGTTCTTCTGTGTTTATCCTTTCTCTGTTCCTAATTTTTTGAGATATATTTCCTTTCTTGCTTTTTCTGCATCGGACAAAGGGACATGAACGGAATTTTGATCCTCAACTAATTCTATTTGAACTAGGTCGGCGGCTTCTTTTTTGGTGAGTCCGCGAGTAACATAATCTTCTAACCTTTGGACGACTTCCTCGTTTGATGGATGTGGAAAAGGATATTCTGTTCTTGATTTATAGCTCATAAGTTGTTGCTTAAATAATTCTAAACTATTATTATAACTTGTTGATTTTTTGTGATAAATAGATTATAATTTGGTTATAAATGTTTTTATACTACAAGGACTATAGGATAATTATATTCTTTTAAAACAAGTTTGTAAACAAAAATTATATGTACTTCGGCGCCCATGTCTCCATCGCCGGCGGACTAATCAACGCCCCAAAAAATTCAGCCGATCTTGGTTGTGAAGTTTTTCAAATGTTCACCCGTTCCCCACAAGGTGGTTTTGTTGCGCCATTAGACAAAAAAATTGCCAACAAATTTAAATCTCTGTGCAAAGAATACAACCAAAAAGAATGGGTAGTGCATGCTCCATATTTTATAAACTTTGCCAGCGCCAACCCCCGCATTAAACACGGCTCCATCACGGTAGTACACGAAGAACTTGAACGCGCCTCACTGCTTGGCGCGGCCTATGTTATGGCCCATCTTGGAAGTTACAAAGATTTAGGTGAAGAGGCCGGACTTGCTCAACTGGTCGATGGTCTAGACAAAATGTTACACGACTACAAAGGCAGCGCCCAATTTTTAATAGAAATATCTGCCGGTGCTGGGGCAATCATCGGAGACACTTTTGAAGAAATTGCCGAAATTATAAATCACAAAAAATTATTAAAATATAATATTGGTGTGTGCTACGACACTCAACACGGATTTGCCTCTGGCTATGACATTCGCACACCAAAAGCAGTAGAAGAAACTTTTAAAAAATTTGATAAAACAATTGGTTTAGAAAAACTAAAAATGTCTCACTGCAATGATAGCAAAATTGAGCTCGGTGGTCACAAAGACCGCCATGAACATCTTGGCGAAGGTCTAATCGGCAAAGCCGGTTTTGCGGCGTTATTAAAAAATAAAAAATTACAAAAAATAAATTATTATTTAGAAACCGAACACGACAAAATTCGCGAAGATTTAAATATTTTAAAAAATATAAGAAATAAAAAATAGACCGTCAAATATTATGACAAAAATAAAAATCCGCGTCCTCCCCCGCTCTTCAAAAAACGAAGTGGTAGGAAAAATGTCCGACGGCACCCTAAAAATAAAACTCACCGCTCCGCCCGTTGATGGCAAAGCCAACGAAGCTTTAATAAAATTACTGGCCGATTATTTTGACATTTCTAAAAGCAAAATAAAAATCGCGACTGGCGCGACAAATAAAAATAAAACAATAGAAATTTTGAATTAAGGTAAATCCACTCCACCTTTGTTCCAAGGATTACATCTCAAAACTCTCCACCCGGCCTTAATTGTCCCAACAAATAGGCCGTGTTTTTTTATTGATTGTTTTCCATATTCACTACAGCTCGGATAAAACCGACAATACCCATAAGGAAAAAATCTTTTCAAAGGCCCGTGATCCGGAGAAATAGTTTTTTGATAAACCCAAATCAAAAAAATAATCGGCAAGCCCAAAATAATAGTTACCTTTTTAATATAATGTAAAATTTGAGCGTGCTCCATTTTAATAATTTATAAATATTTTAACCGAACGAACGTTAAAAATACGAGTAAAATTTGTAGACGAGTGAAGCGTGGCTGACCGTGCTGTTTGAGGAGCGTCAAGCGACGAGTTCACGGTCAGAGCGAAACGAATCACAAATTACGAGTGTTTTTATAGTGAGAGAGGTAAAATATTTATAAATTATTAAGCCAACACCCCAGCTTTGTTTAATAATACTTTCACTTCTTGGCTAATTTCACTATAATCTTTTTCCTTGATGTTTGGCTTCGCATCAAAAAACAAATAAAAACCTGTCTTGAGCATGCTGTCTTCCATCAACAACCTTATTACCTCCCGAATTTGTCTTTTGGCTCTGTTGCGTTCAACTGCTTTTTTTGACACTTTTATCCCCACGTTTATCGCTATTTTTAGCTGTTTTTCAAACTTATCCACATCTTCTTTTTTTGGAAAATAATCCCGTGCTTTGGCTAATATCAATACCTTCAAACTCAAAAAGCCGCCATTTATCCAATGTCCATACTTTAATACAAGAGCAAAATCTCTTACTTTGGTTAAGTGGTTTTCTTTTTTGTACATACCATCATTATATCAAAGAAAAACCCCCGGTTCAACCGAGGGTTTGTTTTTATTTGTTTTTTCTGAGCAATTTGCCAGATTTTTCATCAGACACTGTCAGTTTTTTGCGCCCCTTGGCTCGACGACGAGACAAGACCGCTCGGCCATTCTTGGTAGTCATTCTTTCCATGAAACCATGGGCCTTGGCGCGATGTTTTTTCTTTGGTTGATAGGTTCTTTTAGTTGCCATACCTTTTTATTTAGTGTATTATGCTCAATATCTTACCACAATATTCCGGTTTAGTCAACTATCCACACAATTCACAACTTATCCACATAATTTGCACAGTTTTGTTCTTTTTTAAGTTTGAGGTGGCCGAATTCTGTGCTAAAATATCACAAAGTTTAAAAAAATAATCAATTTATGACAAACAATGAAATTTGGCAGGCGGTTTTATCCGAACTAGAACTAACCATTTCCAAAGCCAACTTTAATACTTGGTTTAAAAATACTGGAATAGTTTCTTTTAATGATGGTCACGTGATCTTGTGTGTACCAAACACTTTTAATCAGGCCTGGATTGAAAAAAAACACCACCACCAAATTATTCAATCTTTAGAGCGCATCACTGCCTTGCCTATTAAAAAACTAGAATACAAGATTGAAAACATCAAAAATGTTATTGAACAAACAATAAATACTGCACCAACTCAAACCCCAGAACAAATTCAAGAAAAAACAGTTTTTCAACCTGTTGTTTCCCCCGCTTCAACTACCATTACTTATGGTTTTTCCATAAACAACAAGTATTCTTTTGACAATTTCGTGGTTGGCAAAGGGTCTGAGTTGGCTTTTGCAGCCGCCAAAGCAGTTGCCGACCGTCCGGGCGAGGCCTACAATCCATTGTTTATTTACGGTGGAGTTGGTTTGGGGAAAACCCATCTTTTACAAGCGGTTGGTAACGAACTTTTACGTAAAAAACCACAGACCAACATTCTTTATGTTAGTGCAGAGAAATTTACCAATGATTTTGTCACTTCTTTGCGCAGTGGTAGCGCTCGTGATTTTCAAAACCGATATCGCACTATAGACGCGCTTTTGATTGACGATATCCAATTTATCGCAGGAAAAGATGCTAGCCAAGAATCTTTTTTTCACACCTTTAATGAACTGCACCAAGCCAACAAACAAGTTATTTTAACTTCGGACAGACCCCCAAAGGCCATCCCGGCCCTTGAGGATCGTCTCAAATCACGTTTTGAGTGGGGAATGATAGTGGATGTCTCTTTGCCAGATTTTGAAACCAGAGTGGCAATTTTGGATAAAAAATGCCAAGAAAAGAACTTTGTTATAGATATTAAAATTCTACACACCGTTGCGACCATTATGCAAAGCAACATTCGTGAGCTTGAAGGTGCTTTAAATAAAATAATCGCTTTTCACCAATTAAAAAACTCCACACCAACGGTAGAATCGGTAAAAAACCTACTTTCTGCTTTTGACTCCAACTCCAACCGTCGCTCTATTACCACCCAACAACTAATTGATACTGTCTGTACCTTTTTTGATGTCTCTACTGAGGATGTTTGTGGTAAAAGTCGCGAAAAAAAGCTGTCTTATCCACGACAAATAATTATGTATCTGCTCAGAAACGATTTAAAAATCTCTTTTCCTTCAATTGGAGACGAGCTCGGCGGACGTGACCACACTACTGCTATGCACGCTAACGAAAAAATTACCCGCGACATTGAAAATGATTTAAAACTAAAACAAGAAGTTGAGTTGATAAGACAAAGATTATATATAAACAACATTTAATAGTTTTGATTTTTCTCTTAACAGTGTGAATAGTTTGTTAATAAGATGTTAATAGTAAAGTGGAAAAAGAATCAGTTATTAACAACTAAAATAATAAAAAAATAAATCATTATTTTTACACACCTTTAATCACAATTTTGTTCCAAACATATCCACTGGGTTTTTGGCTAATATAAAATAAAAAAACAAATTATTAACACTTTCCACTCCCTTATTACTATTATTACATTTATATATATTCAATTAAACAAAACAAAAAAACAATATGAAAATAATTTGTACCAAAGATAACTTATCAAAAGCACTAACAATGATCAGTGGAGTAAGTAATAAAAATGTAAATTTACCAATTTTAGGAAATGTTTTAATTAAGGCAGATGATCAAAAAACAGAACTAATTGCAACCAACCTAGAGTTAGCTATTGTGGCACATATTCGTTCCAAGGTAGAACAACCAGGATCTTTTACAGTTCCAGCCCGCACATTAACAGAATTTGTTAATTTGTTATCTGATGAAAACATAGAAATGGAATTAAAAGAAAACGAACTTTCTATTACTTGTGGAAGATCTTCTACAAAAATAAAAGGAACACCAGCTGATGAATTTCCTATTATTCCTTCTGTTAGTACTGGTAATGGTTTTGTGTTTGATGTGGATGAACTAAAAGGAGGGTTGAGCCAAACAGTATCTTCTTTGGCAAAATCTGAAATTAGACCAGAACTATCTGGTATGTATTTTGGTTTCAACACTAATTATTATAAAGGGTTAATATTGGCTGGAACGGATAGTTATCGTTTAGCAGAAAAGAAAATAAAAATTCAACAAGGAGAAGGAGAATTTAAAATTATTGTTCCTGGTAGAACATCCCAAGAAATTATTCATATCTTATCATTAGCAGAATCAGATGAAAAAGAAAAAAATGTAAGAGTTTTGGTGGGGGAAAACCAAATAGCAATGCATTATGGAAGCGTTCAGTTAGTATCGCGGTTGGTCGAAGGAAATTATCCTGATTATGCTCAAATAATTCCAAAAGAGTTTAAAACGTCGGCTGTTTTTGAAACCAGCAAAATGATAAAAGAAATAAAAATGGCCAGCTTGTTTACAACTATTGGAGTAAACGCAATTTCTTGTGTTATTAATTCTAAAGAAGGGTTGATAAAACTTTCTTCCACTTCTTCACAAACCGGTGAATATAGTTCGGAAATATCATCAGAAATAAGTGGGGAAGACAATGCAATAATGTTGAATCACCGCTATGTGTTAGATGGTTTAAATAATATTAAAAACGAAAATGTTCATTTGAAAGTGATCAACGGAGACAGCCCGTGTTTGTTGGTTCCAAAAAATGACGAATCTTTTCTTTATATAGTAATGCCAATCAGACAGTAAAAAAATAAGTACAAAAAAACGGTTTGGTTATACCAAGCCGTTTTTTAAAAGCAATTATTTTATTTCCACTGGCAAAGATTTTTCTTCACTATACCCTTTGTTATCATACAGAGTAGCTTTGAGCGTATAATTTCCAGCCCCAGGATAATTTTTCCAAGTAAATTCAAGCAATCCGTCAGCAGTAAGTTGGTCTTCTTGGTGATTAAAATCAAAAATATTTTTAACAGTTCCTTTAGAATTAATTAATTGAATTTTAATGTTTTTTATATTTTCCCAAAGAATAGGTTTGAGTTGTATTAAACGTGGGAATTCTTCTTCTGAAATAATTATTTTATTTTCTTCTACCCAATTAAAAGTTGGCGGATCGTAAGCATCATCAACTAAAAAGGTTGTTTGGCTTTGTCCGGCATTACCTTGGTCATCAACAGCCGACACGCTTAGAGTGTGTTGTTTGGTATATAGTTTTTCAATAGTATAAGAAAAATCAAAAGGAAAAGTCGCACTGCTTCCGATTTGTTTTCCGTCTATATTATAAAAAACTTGTTTGATACCACGGGGGGCAACTGCAGAAATTTTTATATTTATTTGACGACCAAAAATAGTTTCGTTTGGTGCGGGAGAGATTATTTGTACTTTTGGAATTAGGTCAGAATTATAAGTTGTGTTGTCGTATTCTGTTGGAGGTTCTTCCAACGACACCGACCGTCCAGCTGCGTTCTCTCTGTTTATCCAATCAGCCAAAGATTGTTCCCAAACAATATATTGTGGATCTTCAGATGGATAAGTTGGTGCTGGGCCACGAGGGTCGTCTTTTGTCACATAATGTAATATATCGTGAGGTGGTAAAAAAGTTTTTTCTATAATAATCGCCTCTGGTGTAGAGGAGGTGGCTATTTTCCCGTTTAAACTATTTATTTTTAATTTTATGCCGTTGTCGGCCCCGCGCAAAACCGGTTTGGTGGCGTCGTTTGGTGGTGGTGTTGGAAAGTTTTCTACAGGTGTGTTTTTTGTGGCTTCTTTCATAAACTGATTCCAAATCAAACCAGCTAAGGTGTTGCCCCCACCTTTCATTGAAGAAGGAGTGGTGTTCCCCACCCAGACACCAACAGCAATAGATGGAGTGTATCCTATAGTCCAGGCATCTTTGTAGTCGTTAGTAGTACCGGTTTTTGCAGCGACTTTGCGTCCGGGTAAAGTGAGAGTGCTGTTTAAGCCAAACATGTATGCTCGAGCGTTGTTGTCAGTCAATACATCAGAAATTGTGGCTGTCAACTCTGGTGTGATGGCCTCTGTGCCTTCGTTTTCTTTCCATTCTACCAAAGTGTCCCCCTTGGTATCTGTTACTTTTAAAACACTAACAGGCGAATGATACACACCATTGTCTGCCAGTGTGGCATAAGCGTTGGAGTGTTCCAAAAGGGTAACCTCAGCACCCCCCAACACCAAGCTCAAACCAGGATCTCCAGTAAAGGTGGTATAGCCGAAACGTTTGGCAAACTCTATTGCTTGGTTTGTACCTACTAAATAAAGGGTTTTTACCGCAGGAATATTGAGAGATCCTTGTAACGCTTTACGAATAGTTACCAGCCCATGTTCTTTGCCGTCGTAGTTGTGTGGCGTGTATCCTTTGCCTCCTCCTAATTCAAAATTAGTAACAGTGTCATAAATTACGGTTTCTGGGGTATAGCCCTTTTCAAAGGCGGCAGTATATACAAACGGCTTAAAAGACGACCCTGGTTGTCGTTTTCCTAATATGGCCACATTAAATTGACCATCAATTTCTTCGTTTTCAAAATCACGCGAACCAACCATAGACAAGATTTGGCCTGTTTTTGGATCAATTGCAACAAGAGCCGCATTGTTGGCGTTATATTGTTTGGCAAATTTGTCTCCATTTTCTTTTACTATGTTTTGAGCGGCGATCTGTTTGTCGTAATCAATAGTAGTAATTACATTTAATCCTCCACCATCAACCATTTTTTCACCAAATTGATCAGCCAGCAATTGTTTTACATAAAGGACGAAGTGTGGGGCGGTCATTATGCTGTTGTTGCGATAAATGCGCAGAGCTGTGTTTTGAGCTTGGTCTTTTTGTTCCTGCGAAATCATTCCTTGTTCGAACATTAAACGCAAAACCACATCACGACGAGTTCTTAAGGAGTCCAGGTTGTTTAAATAACGACTAGGAGCTTGTATGAGAGCCGCCAGAGTGGCTGCTTCCGACAGGTCGACATCTTTGGCCTTTTTATGAAAATAACTTTGGCTAGCCGCCTCTACGCCATAATTGGTAGAACCAAAAGGTATCTCATTTAAATACATTTTTAAAATGTCGTCTTTTGAATATTTTTTTTCTAAACGCAGAGCTAAAATTGCTTCTTTTATTTTTCTAAAGATTGAACGCTCGTCTCCCACCAAAGTTATTTTAATTAGCTGTTGAGTTAGGGTAGAGGCACCCCCAGAACCAGTTTTTCTTCCAATAAGATTGTTAAAAGCGGCGCGGGCAATACTAATAATACGTACTCCGCTGTGTTCGTAAAATTTCTTATCCTCAACAGACACTACTGCTTGGGGAATAAAAGGAGCAATTTGATCCATCTCTACCAAAGTCCTTTTTTGGTTTTGATACACTTCATAAAGCAGATGTTCGCCGGTGCGATCAAAAATTTTTGTACTTTGAGATACTTGTCGGTCGTTAACACGGTTTGGGTCTGGAAGGTCTTTGCTAATCCAGAGGACAGCCCCTGTGCCAAACACAAAACCAACCAACACCACAACAGCGAGGATAGTAAAAATTTTTTTACCAAAATTTATTTGAGGTTTTTGAGGTGAGGTGTTTTCGTTGGTTTCAAAACGAGAAGAAGACCTTTTGTTTTGTAGAAATTTAATAGGCATGTTAGGAGGTTAAAATATTTTCAATTATACTACGAAGAATGGTTGTTGACAACAGTATTTTTTGTTGTGGGTCGATTTGTTTTTAGGTGCTTTTTATTCTAAATTGTAAGGCCTCGGCCAAATGTTGAAGAGTGATATTTTTTTCGTTGGCCATGTCGGCTATGGTGCGGGCGATTTTTAAAACTCGTGTATAGCCACGTGCTGAAAGATGCATTTTTTCTACAGCGTCGCGTAACAAACGTAAAGAAGTGGGGTCTAGTTGGCAATATTTTTTAATTTGTTGGGCGGTCATTTCTGAATTGGTAATGATGTTGTCTGTGGTGAATCTTTTGGATTGTATTTCTCTGGCTTTTTCAACACGTGTTCGGATTATCGATGAGTTTTCTGAGCTTTTTGTGGTGGAAAGTTTTTCAAAATTTAATTTTGGAACTTCAACATGTAAGTCGATACGATCCAAAATTGGCCCACTAACTTTTTTTTGATATTTTATTAGCGTGTTGGCTGAACAGCTACAAATCTGCTGTGTGTCTCCGGCATAACCGCACGGACAAGGATTTTGGCTGGCGATTAAAATAAAACGCGCAGGAAACTGGACTGTTCCTTTGGCACGAGCAATCGTTATGGTACCGTCTTCCAATGGTTGGCGCAAAGCTTCTAATGCGTTACGATTAAATTCTGGAAATTCATCCAAAAACAATACTCCGCGATGCGACAAGGAAATTTCCCCTGGGCGTGGAAAATTTCCACCACCAACCAGAGCAATGTTGGATATGGTGTGGTGAGGAGAACGAAATGGTCTTGATTTTATCAAACCACCACGTAACAGCCCCGCAACAGAATGTATTTTGGTTACCTCCAACATTTCTGTTTCTGTTAGGGTTGGTAGAATTGTTGGAAGAGCACGTGATAATAAAGTTTTTCCTGAACCGGGCGGACCCGATAATAAAATATTGTGTCCCCCACTGGCAGCAACCTCAAGAGCTCTTTTTGGAAATTCATGTCCTTTGATATCCGACATATCAAAACCATAATTTTTTGTTTCATTGAAATTTTCGGAATCATCTTTGTTTTGGAACACCAACAAAGATGATTTTTCAAGCATGTGGCTAACCACCTCTTTTAAGTTTTTGGCTGGTAAGATTTTTATGTTTTTTACCAGAGCGGCCTCACTGGCGTTTTCACATGGAACAACGATGTTTTCAAAGCCATTTTTTTGGGCGAACAAAGCTATCGGCAACACCCCATTGGTTTGACGTAGTTCTCCGTTTAGGGCCAATTCTCCCCAAAGCAGGGTTTTGTTGTTTGTTGGTTCTTTGCCGAGATTAGCCAAAATAATACCCACCGCCATTGGCAGATCATAAGATGGCCCTTCTTTGTGTAAGTTCGCCGGAGCCAAATTTACTAGAATTCTAAAATTGAACGGATAAGTATATCCGGAATTTTTTATAGCTGAATGAATCCTGTCTCTGGCTTCCTGGATTGAAGTGTCTGTGAGTCCTACAATATTAAAACTGGTTTGACCTTTGTTGATATCAACCTCCACCTCCACCGGCAAGCAATCCAATCCGATTGGGGTTGCTGACCGAAGTTTGATAAACATAGTTTAAGTTTTAAAAAATTTGTGTGGTAAAAGATAAACAATAAAACCAAGTGTAATAATTATGTCGGCAAGATTAATTATTCCTGTGCCGATTAAAATATAATCAATAGTGTTTTTATAAATTAAACGATCTAATAAATTTGATGATGCTCCCCAAAAAATTAAAGTTAGACCAATAAAAATTTGATTTCCATTTTTAATTTCTGTATGTTTTACTAAAACAAAAACCAGAATACATAAAATTATTATAGTAAAAATTATAGTTAAAATATTTGGGAACGGCAAACCGAATGCTATGCCGTGATTAAGAAAAGGGTTCCACCCAAAGATTTTAAATAAAAGATGTTTGTGTGTAAACACCCGCAAAGACAACTGTTTGATTATTTGGTCTAAACAAAAAAATAAAAAACCGCCCAAAAAAATTATTAGTGGACGGTTTTTCATCATAGTGATTATAATTCTTGCGTAATTGCTTTTTTGCAAGAGATGCAGGCACTAGAAGTTGGTCTAGCCAGCAACCTTTTTTCTTCAATTGGTTTTTTACAATATTTACATACACCATAGTTGCCTTCCTCGAGGCGTTTCAGGGCAACTTTAATATCACGTAAAGTTTTTTCAAAACTATTTTCTAAAGGAATTTCAGCGGCATAGTCGGCCACCTCAGCAGCATTTTCGTCATCCTTGTTTCCATATTCGGGAAAAGAACTGTTGTAATCACCAGGTACATGAGAATTTTTTTTGGTAAATTTAGAAAGTTCATTTTCTAAATTTTCTTTTTCTTTTAAAAGCACGGTTTTTATTTTTGTCAGAAATTCTTTGCTAAAAGTAGATTTTGGCATATTGAGTTATTATGATTATAGCCATAATTATAACAGATTAGCGAACATAGTCAAGCAAAAGTTTACAAAAAAAATATGGGCGTAGTAACCCGATAAAAATAATTTTATGGCCCTCGCCCATATAGGCGCTGTACAAGGTGAGCACTAGGATCGTCGTTGCCGACGAAGCTGTCAATCACCAAGACAGTGATACCCCCGACCGCTTGAAGGTATTACCCCAGGCGTAATTCTGACACAAACGGTCAAATTCACGCAAAGATTGAGGTTACCGGACAAGAAGTTCGGATTCGCCACCACCGTTATTTTATATTTTACAGCAGTTGTGAATCCCCTTCTCTATTTAGCAGTTCGATAGGGTTTGGTCCACTGAGAAGTGGACAGATGAATTGTAGCAAAGAACTACAATATAAGTATAACACATAAATGTGATTTTGTCAATAGGTTTGTATAGAGTAGTGTATACAAACAGTGGTTTATTTTATAATTAGCCAAGAAAGTGTCTATTTTGTCTGCGGTACAGTAAAATTTATTAGAAAGTTGTTCACAATTAAGGTGGTTTTCCCACACAGTTATCCACAGTTTGTATAGAGTAGTGTATACAAATTTTATAATTTTAATATTTTTTGTAATAAAAAACCTGCCCGATTTGATTCGGACAGGTTTTTTGATGATTATCGTTTATTTTTGTTTTCCAGCTATGATGTTTTGAACTATGTTGTTTGGAGCATCAGCATAATGATCAAACTCCATTGAAGAGCTAGCACGACCCTGTGACATTGAGCGCAGAGAAGTGACATATCCAAACATAGAAGCGAGTGGTACCATGGCTTTTACCACTTTCATTTGTCCTCGGTCAAACATTTCTTGAATTTGTCCGCGTTTAGCGTTTAAATCACCAATACAGTCCCCCATAAACTGTTCTGGGGTAACAACTTCTACTTTCATTATCGGCTCCATGATTACTGGATTAGCTTTTTTACATGCTGTCTGGAAAGCCATTGATCCAGCCATTTTGAACGCCATTTCAGAAGAGTCAACTTCATGGTAAGAACCGTCAAAAACAGTCACCTTGATGTCTACTACTGGATATCCAGCTTGAATACCACGAGAAATTGATTCTTTCACCCCTTTTTCAATAGCTGGGATGAATTCGCGTGGAATAACACCACCTTTAACTTCATCAACAAATTCAAAACCTTTGCCTGGTTCCTGTGGCTCAACTTTGAGATAGCAGTGTCCGTATTGACCACGACCACCAGATTGCTTGATATATTTACCTTCACCCTCAGCAGCGCTGCGGATAGTTTCTTTATAGGCAACTTGAGGTGCACCCACATTGGCATCAACTTTAAATTCGCGTTTCATGCGATCTACGATGATATCCAAGTGTAGTTCACCCATACCTTCAATAATGGTCTGTAAAGTTTCTTCGTCGGTGTGAATACGGAAAGTTGGGTCTTCTTCGGCCAATTTTTGCATAGCCATGCCGATACGTTCTTGGTCGGCCTTGGTTTTTGGTTCAATAGCCACAGAAATAACTGGTTCTGGGAAAATAATTTTTTCTAAAACGATTGGGTGTTTTTCATCGCACAAAGTGTCGCCGGTGGTTACACTCTTGAAACCAATAGCGGCGGCAATTTCTCCAGAAAACACTTCAGTTACGTCTTCACGGTGGTTGGCGTGCATACGCACAATGCGTCCTAAGCGCTCCTTTTCGCCGTTGGAAGAGTTGTATACATAAGTACCAGAACTAACAGAACCAGAGTACACACGGAAGAACACCAATTTACCTACAAATGGGTCGGTGGCCACTTTAAAAGCTAAAGCAGAGAACGGCTCTTCATCAATAGCTTTGCGGAATTCTTCAGTATCGGTGTCTGGGTTGGTGCCTTTTACTGGAGGTAAATCGGTTGGAGCTGGCAAATAGCGTACTACTGCGTCCAACATCAACTGAACACCAATGTTGGCTAGAGCCGAACCACAAATAACTGGATAAAGGAGGTTTTTTAGAGTAAGAACACGGATGGCTTTGTGAATTTCTTCAGTAGTAGGAGTTTGGCCGTTTAAGTATTTTTCCATTAACTCGTCGCTGGCCTCACACACTTTTTCAATCATTTTGCCGCGAAATTCTTCTACTTTTTCTTTCATGTCTTCTGGAATTGGTATTTCTACAATATTTTCTCCGTTTTTTCCTTCAAATTTGAAAGCTTTTTCTTCAATTAAATCAATTATGCCAGAAAAAGTTGAATCAGCACCAATTGGCAACTGAATAGCAATTGCATTTTTTGACAATCTTTCATGAATAGAATCAAGTGTCATATAGAAGTCGGCACCCAATTTATCCATTTTGTTTACAAATGGTACGCGTGGTACATTGTACTTATCGGCTTGGTGCCAAACAGTTTCAGATTGTGGTTCTACGCCCTGAGAGCCGTCAAACACAGCTACAGCACCATCTAACACACGTAAAGAGCGCTCTACCTCAACGGTAAAGTCCACGTGTCCAGGAGTATCAATAATATTGATACGATGGTCTTTCCAAAAACAAGTAGTTGCGGCAGAAGTGATAGTAATACCGCGTTCTTTTTCTTGTTCCATCCAGTCCATTTCAGCTGCTCCTTCATGTACTTCGCCGATTTTGTGTTTTTTACCGGTATAAAAAAGTACACGTTCGGTGGTAGTTGTCTTACCGGCGTCTATATGGGCCGCAATACCAATGTTGCGGGTTTTGTCTAGTGAATATTCACGAGGCATAAGTTTGTTAGATTAATATAAATTTTCGATTTATTTTGCAAAGCGCGCAAAATGAGCGAAAGCTTTGTTGGCTTCGGCCATACGATGGACATCATCACGTTTTTTGACAGCATCACCTGTGTTTTGTTGTGCGTCCATGATTACAGTGGCTAATTTTTTATACATTGGTTGACCCTTTTTGGCACGGGCAGCACCAATAATCCAGCGGAAAGCTAGGGCGTTTTGACGTTCTCCACGGACTGGTAATGGTACTTGATAGTTGGCACCACCGACACGTCGTGAGCGCACCTCTACTTGTGGACGAATGATGTTGATAGCTTCCTCAAATATTTTAATAGCATCTTTTTTTGTATCAGCCGTAATTTTATCCATAGCCGCATAGAAAATGGTTTGGGCAGTGGTTTTTTTACCTCTTTCCATCAAGAAATTGGTAAATTTAGCCACCAGCACACTTCCGTATTTTGGATCCGGAGCGATGACGCGCTGTTTTG
>Ga0172379_10003815_pt1 | contig 23336 bp, 20 predicted proteins | sample GrowelOW334metaG_FD_119756 | JGI IMG/M metagenome (GOLD analysis project Ga0172379, IMG submission 119756) | Groundwater microbial communities from an aquifer near a municipal landfill in Southern Ontario, Canada - Groundwater well OW334 metaG | ecosystem: Environmental > Aquatic > Deep...
ACGGTCCCCTGGGCCGGCACCGTGGTCATCAGCTGATCGATCGCGGACCGGCAACAGAGGGTGAACCGGTCCTCCGACCACTTGGTGCCGTAGATCACGGCCGGCGGCATCGTGTAGTACTCGGAGAAGGGCAGGTCGCCGCCTCCGAACCGGATCGTCGCCTTCTGGCTCTCCCACCGGAACCGGGCCGCCAACGCGTCGAACTTCCCGTCCGCGTTGATGAAGCTGAAGTCGCCTACCTGACTGGACGCGCCTCCGAGGAGCGGGTCCTGGAGAGCAAGCACGATCTTCGGCAACCCGTCCTGCGCGAGGTAGGGCACGTACTCGTGCCCGTTGAGATTGATCTCGCCACCCGTGGGCCCGCCCGAGCATAAGAAGAGCTGGATCCCCAGGACCACCATGTGTGGGTTGGGATCGGACCCGGTCGAGTAGTTGAGATCGACCGCCCCGGTGTCCGGATCGTAGGCCCAGCTGTTGTTCGTTGCGTCGGTCGCGCCGACGGCCACGGAGGTCATCGCCACGCCATCCACCGTCACGCTGGTGACGAGAGGGTAGCTGTAGCTGCTGCCCACGCCGGTGGTCGGAGGGGGGTTGTCGGCGATCACGTCGTTCGTCCACGTGTCCGTCGTTCCGTCCTTCGGAACCCACGGGTCGGGAAGTCGCTGCACGGGTTCCACGTCGACGAGAACGGTGACGGGCGGGGCGTGGTGGTCCTTGAGATCGTCCAGGGTCGTTGGGTTGATGTCGACCGGGGGAGGCGGAGGAGGCTCCCACGCCTGCGCGTCTTCCCAGGAGCCCAGAAAAAGACCGTGGACCTCAACGTAATCCGCAAACGAATCAGATCCGTCTCCTCCGTAGGACAGTGAGATGTGCCAGTACCTGGCGGTCGAGGGGGCCGCGAATTGCAACCGCAGCACGCGATGAGTTGCGTCGAATTGCGGATCTCCTATGGGCGCGTCCCCGCCCGGATAGCTCGGGTAGACCTGATCGTAAGGTGCAATCAGCGCGTCCGCAGCGCAAGCCCAGACGGACAAGAGCGGGTATGTTCCGGACGGCCACGCGTCGCGATACGTCAGGAAGACAGCTTTGATTGCTATGCCACCCAAGGTCACATCTTGCCCAAAGTCGAACGTGATGCCCTCTGAGCGGTTGCCCCCATAGGCCGGAGTGGTTATGGAGATCCATGGGCCCGACCCATGATGAAGTTGAGCAATGCCAAAGCCATCCTTGTCGCGAGTTGCCCACGCCGGGTTTGGATTTGTGTAACCGTGTTGGGACCTGATGGTGCCTTGAAGTGCGTAGTTGGTACCCACCTACACCGCCTCCTCGATCTGCACCGACAGGTCCCAGAGGACCCACCTGGTGTTCGAGAACTTCGGGAGGGTGGGCATTCGTCCGTAGACGGCGTACAGGTCCTTGGATGTGCTGTCAGGCGCCAGGTCGACGAACATCGGGAGGTGCGTTCCGCAGTAGTCGACGATCTGGCGGATCGCGTCTTTCTGGGCAGCTGTGATGACCTTGAACCCGAACGCGAACACGCGGTAGGTGGGTTTGCGGTTGACGATCACCACGCCGTTGAGCGCACGGTGAGGGGCGCTCAGCGAGATCGGGGCGATCTCCCACGGATACTGGTAGTTCTTCGACGCCTGGCTGTAGGTGCCGATGAACACGCGCCCGACTGCGATGTACGCGTCGGGGTTGGCTGCATCGGTGAGCTTCCACCTGACGTACCTGTAGGCCGCGCTCGCGAAGTAGACGATAATCGGATCGATCGCGATCGTCAGGGAGTTGTCCGTCCTGGTGATCGTCGGCGTGCTGACGGTCGTCCAGTCCGTCCCGTTGGTGGATCCCTGGAGCACGACCGCCGCGTCAACCGTCAGGTTGTGATCGGAGAGGATGGCGCACGTCAGGTCGTAGGTCGCCCCCAGGTCGACCGTGAGGTACTTGTCCCCCGTCACGTTCGCCGATCTCCATCGCTGCTGACGGAACCCCGTCTTGACGTTCGATGCGGAGAACCCGGTGGCGGCGTCCGTGGCTGTCCACGTCCCGGCGTCACCCAGGTTGTTCCACATGAACCTGACGGGGGTCGCGACGCTCATCGGGAGTCCTTCACAGCCGACTTGGGCATATTCCAGGCTCCCGCCGCGTACCGTTTGAAGACTAGCCTCCCGAGCTTCTCGCCGTCGATGTTGACGTCAACGGGCTGTGGGTCGGTCAGGCCCATCTGGACGGAGTTGTTCTGGCCGAACGTGCCGATCGAGACGGATCCGGACGCACCGCCCCCGGTCGCCGCCGGAGGCGCGTAGAACGGGCTCGTGTTCACGGCAGAACCCGCGCCAGCTCCCGACGAGACTGCCGGCGAGGCTGCCGGCGTTGTCGTCCTCCACCATTCTCCACCAGAAGACAGACCCCCTCCTGGCATCATCCCACCGATGTACGTGTACGACTGGTCGCCGTTGGCTCCGACCGTGTACCCCAGAACCGGAGGCGGTGTCGTGACGGAGGACCTACCCCCAGTCGACCCACCGCCGCTACTCCCGCCCGCACCCGTCGTCCTCTGCACGCTCTCGGCAGCCTTCGTCGCACCATCCACGGCGTCCGTAAGCTCCTCGGCGTAGGACGTCGCAGACTGGAACCCACTGGCGACGTCCTGTGCTCCTCCCGCGAGCTTGCCCAGGTCGACACCCAGTCGGGCCGCCACGTTCTGCAGGGCCTCGGCGCTCTCCCCGGCCATGTAGAAATTGGACTTCAGAGCCGCAGCCTGACTCACAGTCAACGCCGTCTGTCCCTTGAGGTTACTGGTCTCCTGAGCAGCCTTGGCGATCGCGTCAACGACCTGGTCAGACACGTTGCGGGTCTGCCCGATCGCGTTCTTAATGTCGCCTTCCATCGAGAGCATCATCCGGCCGTACTCCCTGGCACGGCTCTCCGTGGCCCCCCACCATTCCTCGTCGGCCTTGTTCTGCTCCACCCGACGCTGCGCCATCGCGTCGAACACCTCCATCGAGGTGCCCTTGATCTTCGCCCACGCCTTGAGCGGGAGTTCGAGGAGCGTGTTGATTCCGCCCGCCACGAGCTTCCACGCGTCAGCCAACCAGTGCGCCATCTCGACGCCCTTGGTTACCGCTCCGGCCATGACCTGGACCATCATCGGACCGAACTTCTGGGCAGCGTCCCACGCCGCTCTGTACCCGTCGGACGCCATCGAGGAGAGCAGCCCCCACGACTTCGCAGCGAGCGTCGACATCGAGGTGAGGATGGACGATCCGCGAGTTGCAATCTGGTCGAACGGGATCGCATCGATGGCACGGATCGCCACCCCGATCCCCGTGACGATCAAGTTGCTCGCCACTGCCGCCAGAGCCTGAACCTTCTGGCCGATCGCCTCGAAAGGGATCTTCTCGAGGAGATCGAGGAGCCCGATCTTGATGGCGATTGTGACTTTTGCCAATTCAGGTACGATCTTGGCGAATAGAGCCTGAATGCCAGCGGCGAGTTTTTCCGCCTGCTCTCCGAACACTCCCATCATAGACGTGCCAAGATACGAGTTAAGGGCCCCAAGCCCATCTCCGACATCGCCAACAGCAAGGCGGAACTTCTCTGCCGCCGAGATCATCTCCCCGCTCATTGTTTGACCCAGGTCCTGGAGCTGCTTATCCGCGCTCTCCAATGCGCCATCAAGATTCGAGAGCAGGGGGACCATCCGCGTCCCGGATCGACCGAAGAGGTCAACGGCTGTCGCGGTTTTCGCGGCCCCGTCTGCCATAGAGTTCATCGCCCCGCCGACCTCACGCATTACCGTGTATGCCTCACGCGCCTTTCCCGTCTCGTCCACGAACGACACGCCTAGATTCCTGAAGGACTCAATGGCCTTCTCGTTTCCAGTCATTGCCTGCTGGATGTTCATCTGGAGGAATCGGAATGCCGTCGATGCCTCTCCCGTTGAAATGCCGATATCACCCGCTGCGTTCATGAACGTCTGCATCTGGTTTGCGGTCACGCCCACAGACCGGGCTGTGTCATTCAACGAATTGGTCGCCGCGGCGCTTTGCTCCGACAAGGTAAAGAGCTTCTGTCCTGACTCGACCACCACTGATCCCAAGTCCACCAGGGATCCTCCGACGGCTTGCGCGACGCCCATCGCCGCGCTCATCGTCCCGGAGAACGCTCCCCAGGCGAGAGACGCCGTTGAGCACGCGGCCGTCACGGTGGAAGAGAACGCCGTGACGCCGGAGGACGCCTTGTCTTCGAGGAGCAGTCGGAGGACGGCGTCAACGCTCACGGATCTCCGCCTCCGCTTTCCGCTTCTCGATCGCCAGGATTGCCGCGCGAAGGGCCGTGAACGCGCGAAGAACAGTGATGGGCCAGGCGAAAGCCAGACTGGTGATGTCGAGCCCGGTTGACTCCATGGCCAGGATCTCTCCGAACCACTGCCACAGAGACATGTTGGGGAGCGCTGACAGAGCCGCAGCCGGACACGCCTGAGGGTTGCACGTCTCGTCCACGTTGAAGTCTCCTCCGTCAGCTATCGCGAGAGTGACCGGGCACCTTTCACAGGAGATCCGCGCCGACCGGGACTCCACGAAGAGCTCGGCGGCCTGCGCGGCCTCCTCCGTCAGTTTCCCGACGGATCACCCTCTGCGTAGATCGCCGCCAGGGTGTCGCCGTCGCTTGCTCCGTGGTACTGCTCCACCGTGCGGACGAACAGCGTCCACGCCGCCGTCTGGCGCTGGAACTCCTCCACGATCTGGGCCTTGTCCTTCGGCCACGACAAGAGGACCGGAGCTCCGTCAGCTCCAAGGACCTCGAACTCGTCGACACCGGCGATCCGCGACACGGCGAACTCGACCTGGGCCTCGAGGTTCTGCCGAGTCTGCTCGGCGCTCACGACCATGGTCCCGTCGGGCCTGGCCTTAAAGCTCGAGGAGGAACGTGCTTTGTAGGCGTTCAGCTCCGGAGCGCTGGCCACCGTGAACCACACGATGGTCGGCTTGATCGGATGGTTGCGGAGCGAGAACGGAATCCTGTCGATGTTCCTGGACACCAAAGCCATGTCGTGTTGCCTCCTAGTAGCTGGCAACGAGGTTGCGCACTCGGGTGATGATCCCGTATCCAGTCGATGTGTTGACATTGCCCTCGATCTTGAGCTTCTGGAGGAACAGTCCCTTTGATAGAGGGATTTCAGGAGCGACTACCGGCCGCGCCTTCGTAAGTTGAATGGCGACCAGCGATCGAATGGAATTGGGAGTGTCGATGATCGGGCCGTTGCAGAGGAACTCCCACGTCCTGTAGGTCTGAGCGATGATGTCGTCGAGATAGGTCCGCCCCTCGACGATCAGCTCGACGTCAGCGGTGTACTTGCGCTGTCCCTTCGGCGCCTGGTCAAATCGCTGTTGGGTTCCGTCCGTCGACCCTGCGGAGTCGAGCAGCTCATGTGCCGGGTCAATCGACAGAGACCATCCCATCTGGAGGACGCCTTGGTTGACCAACGTGCCGTCGACCTTGAGCTGGCTTGACACCCCAAGGAGGTAGGCTTCGGACGTGGGCGCGGATGGGGTGACCTCGGGCTCCACGCCACCAAGAGTCAACACCCCCAGGCCGACGAGCGGAATGTCGATCCCGATTTTTCCCTTACCGGACTTGATCGCGATAGACTTGACGCCCAGCCCCCCGTGCGTTTCCGTGTACGTTGATACGTCGGACCGCTTCACGAACGCAGTGAAGGTCGACGGCGGGGCGGTCCACGCGTTCTGGGTGTGCTCGTAGACCGTCGACGATGGGGACACCAGCGCGCTCGACGGGGCCGCGCCGAAAAGCATCTTGAAGGCCCAGGCTGCCACGTCAGGATGAAGTGGCATCGAAACAGTTCCCTCCGCGCTGTATCCGGTCACGGTCCTCGATGCAGGCTCGTCGTACCCGCTAACTACGTCGTCCACCTCTTCGGCTTGAGGCCGTTTGATGTCCCATCCGTCGTTTGGGTAGAAGCTCTTGTTGAGGGTCGTGACGACTCCTGCCGTAGCCTCTGCTGCTCCGGAAACGTACAGTCGACTCTTGGCTCCACTGTGGCTGGCAAGGGTCATTGTATCTCCCTAACTCCCAAGGAGTGAGTACTCAATCGTGATCGTAGTGGAACCAGACTCGAGGAAGGCCGCGGAATCGTCGGACGAGCGTGACGGATTGAGTGTCGCAGACCCCGTGTGACAGTCTGTGATCGTTCCGGTTGCATTTTGAAGCGAGAACATCTGTCCCGTACGTTCCTTCAGCGTTACAAGCGAGATCTGGGCAAGTATCTGTTGGACGGTTCGCTGAACGGTTAGACGAGGTGTCCCCACATCGCCCACGTTGATCAGCACCTCGACCGTATGCTGTGCGATGTGTGACTGACCCGATTCATCCGCTCCGTGCCCGATCGCAACCACTCCGATGTACGGGAAGTCGTTGCCCATCAACTCCTGGTCGCTGAATGGGTCGGTGATCGACTGCTCGATCTTCCCGCCAAGAGCCGCCAGGTCGGGGTCTGCGGCGAGGACAGTGATCACGGCAATCTCCACGTCCTGCCACCACGTCGAGAGAGCCATCAGGTGGTCCTCCCCAGACGTTCGTCGATCATCTTCTGAAGGACGGCGTCAACGAATGAGAGGATCTTCTCCTCGTCCTTTGGGTTGTCGAAGACGAAGATGGGCCGCATTGCGTTCTGGGCGTTGAAGTAGCTGATCTGGGTGCCTGGCTTGAACGTGACTGACGCGTCCTTTCCGGTGACGACCGTTGTCTGGATGTTGCCCCACGCACGACTCATCGCCCCTGTATCACGCAACAGTTCAGAGCTCTCGCTGTACGGCTTGCCGGACGCCCTCTTGTTCCAGACCTTCTCGAATGGCCGATCCTTCACTCGTTTCGACTCCCACTGGTCACGCGCCTTTCCCCGCGCCCCGATGGTCCCCGTTGCTGTCACGCTCTTCTGCCTGATGAGCTTGCGCAGCTGCCCAAGATCCTTGACCTCTTGAGCGGTCCGAAACTCCTTCCCTTTGATCTCCTTTTCCTTCGCCTTCATCGCTGACAGTCCGCCGTCTCGTCGGGCCTTGCGGAAACGGAAGCGAGTCCCCTCGATAACGGTGTCGCCATACTTGCGAACCGATCGAGACGCCCATCCCTTGATCTCCTGCCCGCGAATCGTTGCCGACTGCCCCTCTTTGAGCCCCTTCATCTCCTGGAGCGCGCGGTCCATCTCAGCGGTCAGGTACACGCGAACCTTCGCGATGAGATCGCGCGAGACGAGCACGGACGCCAGCCCAGTCTCGCCAAGAGATCGGATGGCGTCTCCGTACTTCTGGAGTGCGGTGACGTCGAGCGTGAGCTGCATCAGAGTCTCGACACCCCCGTCAGAGATGGGGGATGCGCCTGGCCCCAGTCGAGCTTTCGCCACGAGAACTCGTAGACGACCCCTCCGCCAGAACCCGTCTGACTAAGGATTTCCGGCTCATTGAACAGGATGATCGTCCCCTCTGCCTGAGAGACGAAGTCGTAGTCTCTCCGCAGGTTGAACGGCAGTCCGTCAGACCGGAACACTTCTTTCCCAGCGCTGTTGACGAACCGAAGAGTGTCCTCGATCACATTGCGGTTGCTCAGCCGGTAGTACGTGGCAGTCATCTTTCCGTACTGGTCGGCCGTGATCGACTTGGTGAGGATCTCCGTGGTGGTGACCCTTCCGTACCCGATCGTGCGCGGGTTCTCGAGCAGGTCATCTAGCATTTCATCAGCCCGCTCGAGGTAGTACTTCACGCTTGAGGCCGACCTGTTCCCGAACTTCAGGATAGACCGAACCTCTCCCACAACGTAATAGGTGACGATGTCCACGACAGGGTCAGGAGGTCGTGGGTTGGTCGCCGTGATCGTCGGAAACGGGACCTCAAACCCTTTCGATCGGAGGCTCCCATCGACCTTGCGCGACCACTTGCGGATCAGGTCGGTCAGGTCGGAGACTATCACCTTTCCGGAACTGGCTAGCGTATCCTCAGGCTCGGCGATCGCGCCGGTCGGAAGATACCGCTGCACAAGCGACTGGCTCGTGTAGACTGCTGCGGTATCCTGTCCCGACGGCGCGACTGACATCGCCTACCTGCCCTTTGGAGGCCGCCCAGGGCCTCGCTTGACCGGCTTTTCCTCGACATCATCGGACGACCTTTTGGCTTCCTTTCGAAGGGCCGCCACGTACTCCTCCGCCGTCAGCTTCGGAATCCCCGGATCGGAGAGAATGTCGAGCGCGTTGATCGACGCGGGGCGAGCGCGGAACTCGACGCGCGCTCGCTCGACCGGATCGGTGCGGAGATAGTTGACCAGCGCCGACCGGTCCTTTCCTTCCTCTGGAGGGAACTCGCCAACGACCGTCCACGTGTCGAACCGGAGCGCGATCCCCGGCCCGTAGATCTGCTCGCCGCCAGACACGACCTCGTGGCCTTCCTTGCCCTTCCACACGGCGCGAGGGTGAATGACCTCGTCCTTCCTGCCCGTCGTTGGGTCGACGTACTTGAAGCGGAGCCGCGCCTCAAGCACGGTCTTTGGAGCCTTCTGAGTACCGCTTTCCATCACACACTTCCTCTCGTCAGTCAGCGAGCGGGACCGGACATAGGCCCGGCCCCGCCCACGAGAAGCCTAGCGGAGACTAGGCCCAGTTGAAGGAGTTGGCGACGCCGACTCCGGTGATGATCTGCTTGGCGACCACGCGCATCGTCGCGGTGATGGCCACCTGGTCACCCAGCGGCAGGTCGACGACCTTGAACGAGAACTGGCGCTTCCAGCCCCAGAGGATGTTGTCCTCGCGGACCTGGACGAACCCGGAGGTGGCACCCGATCCGGTGTAGAGACCGGTCGCCGCCAGGTTGATCGGGTAGCCCTCCGACATGAAGGTCGCGTAGGTCGGGACCTCGCTGCTCGACCCGTTGTCGATGATCGAGTTGCCAACTGTGAGCACCTTGGACCCACCGACGTAGTTGAGCTTGCCGCTCTTCGCGTCGATGATCGCGTAGTAGGTGTCGGGCCGCGCCTTCGAGTCGAGCAGCGCTTCCTTCTCCGACCGGACGGGCATGATCGTCAGAACCTTGGACGGATCGTCCGCGTACTTGCCCATCGACTTGAGGCCGCCCACGATCCCGTCGAGAGTCACCACGGCGTTCGCGCCGTTCACGCCGGAGTAGCTGGACGCGCTCTTTCCTGTGGACGACTTCCAGTCCATTGCCCGCAGTCCGTCCCAGCAGAGCCGGGCGTCCAGCGTGCCCAGAGCGGTCGTCGCGTAGCAGTTGATGTTGGCCGTGCTGGTCAGTGTGTCGCCGTTGAGCAGGATGTGTTCGATCGCGACGTTGGCGCCCCTGAGCATCGACAGCTTGAGGTTCTCGATCACCGGAGCGAGCGAGTCTTCGGTCAGTTCTCCGGAGACGAAGATGACCGCCTGGATCTTCTGCGGGGTGAGCGAGACCACCGTCGACGTCGGGTTGTACGCGCTGTTGACGGTGAACGCGTTGGAGGTGAGAGCCCCCTGCTTCATCCAGAGAGCGTCGCCAACGACCGGGCCGGTGTAGGAGGAGTAGCCCTCCGCGATGTCCATCTGGCGAGAGAACTCCGGGACCAGCTTGCCGGCGAGCCGGAGGTCGCGGAACCACTCGTGGGCATAGTCGACGCCGACGAGGCTCGTGTCGGTCCCACCGTCGAGACCTCGACGCTCGATCGCCCGGCGCTTGTACTCCGGAATCAGTGCACCCCTCGTCTCGATGAACCTGGCCTCCGACTCGCGGAACTTGTCGAGGTCGATGCCTCTGGCCTCGCACTGCTCCTCCACCGTCTCGTAGAGGTAGGCTCCGTTGTCCCGGCTGTCCTTGCCGTCGGCGTCCGCTTCGGCTCGCTTTTCCAACAGGTCATCGGACATCCGCTTGACCCGGCGGCCGTAGATGTTCTCGAGCTTCCGGCAGTGAGCGTCGTCGGCCGACCGGAGCAGGAGTACCGTCTTGTCCTTGTTGATCGCGGTCTTGCCCTCGGTCGTCCACGGGATGTCGGACCCCTGAGTGAGATGACGTCCGTTCTCGTCGACGGGCCCGACGGCCGAAATCTGAAGCTGACCTCTCATTACCTCTCTCCTCTGCCGCACAAGCGGCATCGCGCACCGATTGACGCGGCCTCCGTTACCTGGGGGGGGCCAGCAGAGCCATGTCCTTGATCCGCTTTTCGACTTCCAGGCGGTCGCCGCCCTTCTTGTCGGCCATCGACTGGATCTCAGCGACGGCTCGGGACTCCTCTATCGATCCTGGAGTCCCGATCCTGGGCAACGGCGCCTTGAGCTCCGCAACCCGCTTCTCGAGCATCATCCGGACTTGAGGGACGAGGTCCCGCAGAATCCCGACGAGCTTGTCGATCTGTCCGTCCGACTTGTCCGTGCGGCTCGTTACCTGCTGGAGAGAGGCTCGAATCTCCTGGACGCCGGTCGTCAGGGATGCGATGCCGGGCTCCCAGTCTCTCGACGGGGAGGCGGCCCGGATCTCCTGCACCGTGGCGGTCAGGGAGTCGATGCGCGCAGCAATTTCAGCGAACCGAACATCGTCGGCCAGCGGGGCGGCCACGGGGGCCGGTTCCGCCGGGGGAGTGGTGTTCACCGGGGGCGGGGGGGTGCCAGCCAGTGACGCCGCTTCCTGTCGCAGCGAGTCGAGGACGTCGACCGTCTCTGTCGTGGTGACGGTCTGAGCGGGAACGGTTGCCGGAGTCGCCGGCATCTCGACGCGAGTGAGCGCTTTGGCGACGGCCGCCGATCGCATTTCCAGGAGGATCGACGCGCTGTTCGACGGGCGGGAGACTGCGGAGATGAACGGCAGGTCGGTGATCGCGTCGATCGTGCGGGTCACTCCGGAGTCGATCTTCTCCTTGAGCTCCTGCGCCATACGGAACCCGATCGAGAACGCCTTCAGCGCGCCACTTTTGAACTTCTCGTACACGGAGCGCGCACCGTCGAGCGCCAGATTGCATCGGGCGACGAACGACACGCCCTCGACGAGCCGTTCCGCCTTCGTCTCCGGGTCGACCACGCGCCGCTTGGCCGGGTGGAAGTCCGTGAACGTGATCCCGGCGACTCCCCGGCCGTCGTGCTCCACGTCCATCTGAGGGTTGCCCGACAGGGCCTTCATCAACACGGACTCCGGGAGGATGACCGTGCCGTGCGCGTCGAGCACCTCACTGGACGCCCATCCGACGAGCTCTCCACGATCCGGGAAGTCGCGATGCTCGAGCAGTTCACCACGGATTGTTCTCATCTCGTCCATTCCCTCCTGCTCCATCTCCTCGACCAGTACCGGGTTCCAGAGCACACCGCACGACGGACAGTTGCCGGGCATCACCGGGGCTCCGCAGGCGATGCAATAGACGCCAGGTCCGATCTCGCCGCAGGCGTGGCAGGCGCATTCCGGCTGGATGGCCATGCACGAGAAGCATGCGAAGTCACGATCTCCGTCCTTGTCGAGGTCGCCGGAGATGAGGTTGTTGTTGACCTTCTCGAAGGCCACCGGCTCCGTTGCGGGCTCGCCTGCCGGTTCCTCTCGCTTGCAGACCAGAGAGTGAACTGCGGCCATCGCCCGCTTGAGCGATTCTCGAGGGCCACACTTGGACGAGGCCGCCGCGTCGTACGCGGATCGGAAGGCTGCCGCAGCCTCTGGGGAGAGGGACGGGGTGATGCGTCCGAAGTCGCCGGCGACAGCCATCGCCTCGCGCATCGACGACTCTGGGTTGCGTCCTCTCGTCAGCGCGGCGGTGCACACCGCGTAGGCATTGTCGACCTCGCCCTTGGCCTTGACCTTCTCGACGCACGAGTCGAACTTTTCCTTGGAAACGCCTTCCGGAACTGGCATCTAGCCCTCCTGCTCGTCGGATTCTGGAGTCATTCGACACGTGAGGTTGACTGGCTCGAGAGCCGCCATCCGCGCTATGGTCTCCTCCGTGACGGGGATCCCGACGGCAGCGTGGGCGCGCTTGAACTGGGCGATGCGTTTCTCGGACCGCTGGAGACGCTCAGTCGCGCGGGCGATCTTTTCCGCCCTCGTCATCTTGCGCGGCTTGTCTTCCACAGTGCTCCTGAAACGCAGAAAGGGGCGTCACACCCCCGGGAACGATCCCGGATCGGTGACGCCCCAGTCGGCGCCCATCGGTCGGTGCCAGTGACTGGCCAGCCCGACGTCCTGCGGTGGATGAGGTAGCTAGCCCCGGCCACCCTGTACGGTCATCTACAAGGGTACATCAGACTCTTACCCTGTGACAAGTGGTTCGTCAAGGGTCAATCTCACTTGAACGCCGGATCGATCATCGCAATACCCTCCGCGAGTCGATCCTCATCGGTGGAGAAGTTCTCATCGAAGCCGTACGACAGGTTACCTCGGCAGTTAAAATGCAAACTTCCGCTTAGAATCTCCACCTCTTTTCGGTCGGCCGCGACCTGTATCCCGTTGAGGACTTGGCACACGGGAGCGGTCCGCTCATCGTTGATCTCTGACCGCCAGTAGTAGGTGACGATCCCCGACTCTTTCCCTGCCGTGTGGCGCGCCCAGCCGTAAAAGTCTCCGGATGAGGTTCGCGCAACCGTGTTGAGCACGGCCTCGCTGTAGTCCTCTGTCTTCTCCTCGAGTGTGTCTACGAGGGTCTTCTGGTCCCACCCCTCACGGATTCCCTCGAGGAAGACGTCGCGCTGCTTGGTGACGATCGACTCGTACATGTCATCGAAGTGGTTGATCCCGAACGCGTCGAGGTAGTCGTCCACGTCGCCGAACTTGGCCTCGATCTCTCCGTCCTTCTGTTGATCCTTTTTCGCAGGAGGGTCGGCTCTCTTCTGAGCAGCCGCCTTGATCTCGTCGCTTGCGATCTTCTTCGACTCGCCGATGAGCGACTTGGCGGCCTTTCGGAATGATGCCCTCACGTCCCCTCCGCCTGGGAGGAGGTTTGCTGCTTTCATCGCCTTGATCTTGGATGCGTCGGATCCTGAGCCGGCAAAGATCGCGGCGAGTGTCGCGCGCGACTTGGCCAGGACCCCCAAGAGTGGCTTGGTCAGGCTCTTCGCGGTTTTCTCCGCCCACTCGTCGGCGTGCTTTCGTCCGGGCGGGACGGCCGCGCGGTCGTCGAGACAGCAACCGTTGGCCACCTCATCTCTCTTCTGGGCCGCCCCGTACACGTCGACGATCCTCTCTGCTACGCAACCATCGTCATCATCCGGTCGGACCGCAGCATAGAGCCTCTTGAGTCGGTGGGTTGCGGCCGGGTGCGCCGATTGGTCCCCGGTCGTCAGCAGCGCGTGGAGCGCCTCGCGGAGAGCAGCTCCCGTCGCCCACTTTTGCCCGGTGATCCACGACTCTGCCACCCCGTGGTTTTTCGCCCCGCACGGGCCGGCCCCGTGCTCGACACTCCCGCCGAACGGAGCGGACGGCCCGTGAGTCGTCGGCTGCAACTTGAGGTGAGAGACTGTCCCGTCGGGTGCGACGTGCTTCGCCGCTTCGTGGGGCGAGGTGAATTGCCCTGCCTCGTGATGGTAGGGGTTGTACCGCTCATCCTCCGACCTGAGGCCCTTGTCGTGCTTCGCGCTCATTCCCGTCTTGACCGCCGTCATCATCTCTTCGATAGCATCGGAGTGGTCGAAGGCGTCCTCGCCCTCCTCATCGTCCTTACCCTCCAGGCCGAATCCCGTGGCCTTTGCCAGCTTGTCGGCCTTCGCCAGGTAGTGAGCGGCCTGTTTCAGGAGCGAGTGAGCTTTTGCCGCGTGCCCCTTCGCTTCCTCGATTACGACATCGCGAGGAGCGCCCCCTGTGGCCATCTCGTCGGCGCTGATCTTCTCGTGGTGGACGACCCCTCCAGCCTTAGCCGCATCGGTCGAATGGCCCTCCTCTGCCGCCTTCATCGCCACGATTTCAGGGTGGGTCGACATCGCAGTCGCAAACTTGACCTTGCCCTCAGCAGTCATCCCCTTTGTTGCCGGGCCAAACGCAGGATGTTTGGATACGAGCGCGACGGCGGCCTGATCCGATGCGCTAAATCGCCCCAGTTCATCCCGATTTGGCTCGTCCCGCTCTTCACCCTCATCCTCATCCTCATCATCATCGACCGGCTCGACAGGCTGATCTGGCTTCGGCGCGGGCCGTGACTCGATCTGAAGCGGAGCCGACGGGGGACCGAATGGAGCGGCAGGGGCTGCGGACGGCTGAGGCCAGTCGGCCAACTCCTGCTCCGTGACCTCCGCGAGCTCTCCGTCGACCTGCTGACGAACTCGCTGAAGGTCCTCGAGTTTTCCCGTGTTGATGAATCCTCTGTCCTTGAGCACGCCGTACGTGTCGGCGATGACCTTGCGTGCCGCCGCGTCCATCGTCGTCCTGAACGGGACGAGTTCCCATCGCCAATCGGTGACGCCGAAGCCCTGGACCACGATCTGGCGATTGAAGATCTGACTGATGACGCTCTTCTTTGGGTTGATGTTATTGACAAATAGCTCTTGCATCACCTGCTCGCGCTCCGTCCCACCCAGAGCGCCTTCGCCCGGATACCCGATCAGTCGAGGGTCGACGCCGAAGACCCCGGAAACCTTCCTCCCGTCGAATCGCTGGATGTCGAGGAACTGTGCGAACTCACCCAACGCCTTCGGAGGGGCCTCGATCTCCGTCCCGTCGTAGAGTACGAGCGGCTTGTGACCGTGGCCAGAGTCGGTGTACTGCCTCTGGTAGTACCGTAGCCACTCCGTCGCCTGCGCCTTGTCCCAATTTTTGTTTGTGAGGATGAACCCCATCTTCCCGCCGGAGGAGAAGTAACTGTGGATGTACCGCTCTGCCTCCATCGTCGACCCTGTGGGCAGGCTGAGCAGTTCAATCGGAGAGAGGGGGTTGACGCTCTGGCCGCGCATCCCCGGAAGTCGAAGCCACAGGACGCGGTCCCACGAGAACTCGACGGGATGGTCCTCGTTTTTCAGGACCTGGATGAACGCCCGCCCCTTGTCGAACATTCCCGACTTGTTCGGGCAGGGCAGGATCGTCCCCTGGGGGAGGTCGAACATTGCCGCCGGCTGACCCAGCTGGTTGGGCACGACCTCGATGTAGTCGCGAGAGGCAAGGGCTAGGTTCTCGAACTCGGCGCGGAGGAACTCCTCGATAGTGTAGTAGGGGTGGAAGTTTTCGAGGAACCCCTCGACCAGATCCCGTCCGACGGTGCTAGGCTTCGAGCCCTCGACTGTCGGCACCATCCGCGAGCCTCCGGCCAGGAGACATTCCGCGATCAGGCGTACGCAGCTCGAGACGAACGCGTTCTTGCGGAACGTGTCGAGCCACAGATTCCAGCCGGTAAACTTTGGCGCACCCTGACTGGTGAGTCCCCCGGGGAAGAAGACCTTGTAGTCGCTCGACGTCTCCCAGTCGTACCCGTCGTTGGACCCTTCTCCTCCGCCCCTACCTCCCTGCCCAAGAATGACCCCATAGCCCTTTCTCGCGGGCTGAGCCGGGGTGCGGATCGCGATCTGCTTGGTCTGCGAGAACCCCTTCCGCGCGATCCAGGGACGTGGCGCCACGCTGCCTCCGGGGAGGACGACACCTCCGCGAATCAGCGACGCGCAGTCCGTCGCAATGCACATAGCCCCATCGCTAGCTGACGATGGAGCCCCTCACAGTATAGCTAGAGAACCCGCTCCGCGTAAACGGCCAATTTTCCCGGGACGGGAACCGCAGTCTCGATCACCTTGAACCCGGACGCCTTGAGCATCGCCCCCCACGATTCGGTCGAGAGGAGCATCGTATGTTCGTGAGGCTTGATGTGGCGCCACCCGATCCCCTCGTCGATCGCCTCCCGGGAACACGGATCAGGCGCCTCGATCACGAGAAGCCCACCGGCCGCGATTACACGGGAGGACTGGATCAGTTTCTCATAGGGGTCGGCAAGGTGCTCGAGTACGTCGTGCCACGTGATGACGTCCCATCCGTCAAACGCGGTGGGAAGTCGGTCCATCGACAACAATCGGCGGGCGAGCCGTTCGTGAGCGTCCATCGACCACTCGAGGAGTGCCGTGTCCAGGTCGACACCAAACGCGTTGAATCCCGACTCCAGCGCCGCGAGGACGAACGCGCCAGCGCCGCATCCCACGTCAACGAGAGTAAGCCCGCCTCCCGGCCGGAGCTCGCGGATCTTCCGTGTGCGCGACTCCCCGACGGACTTGTCGTGGTCGAACCGGTCGACGAACGTCGGAATGCCCTTCGCCTCGCACATCGTGTCGTGGTACCAGTTGCCCCGGTACTTCTCGCCCTCGCGCGGGCGCGCTCCCACCCGGACGTACCCCAGGTACAGGGTGCGCCACGTGTGCCGACAACCCTTGGCCTGACACTGGAACACGTCGTACCCGTCGCGCTCGCCCAGGACGACGGCCGACCGGTCGGTGCACGCGGGACACTTCAGGAGCATCATCGAACCTCGAGTATCGGTGGAGTTGAAGGCTCGATCCGGTAGAGCGCGTGAGTGAACAGGTGGTGTCGGACCATCGTCCCCACGTCACGCCAGAAGTCCGGGCGGTCGAGGACTCCTGTTTCGACGAACTGGCGAGCGAGGACTCCGGCCGCCGGGAGCATCGCGAAAAAGCAGGGGTTCAGCATCAGGTCAGGGGTAAGCGATTCGACTCCCATCTCTCGCTGAAGGCGAATCGACCACGTCAACGAGTTAATCCCGGAGTCACGGAGATGATCGCGAGTGAAGACGCCCAGCCGCGCCCACGTCCGTTCGCGTCGGGGTAGGTCGACGTACCGTCTGGCTAGAAGATGGCCGCGAGGAACGCGCGCGAACCACGGAAAAAGCCGCTGGAGGATTTGGCATTGGTCGCGGTACCGGTCGTTCTCCTCCGGGTTGAGGAACTCGACCGACGAGTGGGTTCCGCCGTTGATCCCGACTGTCACGCGCTGGCGGTTGCCGGCGAAGACCCGCATCCTGAGCAGGGGGTTGTCGGTCGATGGCCTGGCCGCGAACTGGACCGTCTCCGCCACATCGCGCCACCCGCCCCGAACATGACGAAGGACAGATCGATCGAAGAACGAATCGGTCAGGTCGGAGTTGTCCCCCTCGTAGAACCCCAGCCGCTTCGTCAGGTCACCCATTACGGTCCCGCAGTAGGGAGCTAGGATGGACGCCCACGCAAGATCTGGCTTCAGCTCAACGTTGAGTCTGAGCGTGGCCAGGTCGGACGCCAGGTCGGAGAAGGGAACAGCCAGCATTTGCTCCGTCCGCAACGTCATTCCGTGATCTTGGATCCGGCGGCATCCGTCGCGGATGAGCTCGTCGGACATCGGCCGGCCCAGCACGTACCTCCTGAGTGCGGGGCTCGCGTTCTCGATCGCGAGAGTGAGGCCGGTACATCCTCCCTCACGGAACAGATCAAGCCGGCGACGGTCTCGAGTCAGCTCGAGCCGGATCTGAGCGTGCCACGGAATGCCCACCTCCGCCGGCCATCGACGCGAGAACTCGCGGAGCCAGTCGACGGACAGTCCCATCACGTCGTCCTGGAAGTAGATCATCTTGGCGGGCCATCTATCGCGGATCTCCTGACCTTCGGCGATGAGCTCATCCACTGGGCGATGGTACGAGCGGAAGCCGCCGTAGAGCGCGTTGTACCCAACGTTGTAACAGTACGCGCACGCGAACGGGCATCCGACGCTCGTCATCATCGACTTGATCGGCGACGCTGCGAGCGCTGGATATCGCTGGTAAATCTGATCCCGCGCGGGTCTTGGACACCCACCAGCCATCCGCTCCGGGTCGTGGTGGACTCCGGGCGCGACCTGCCCGTCGAGGATTTGGCGCAACAGTCGGAAGCCGGAACCCCTCACCACCCAGTCGGCGTGGTGGGCGCAGTCGTCCGCGAAGTGGGTCGCGTGCGGCCCGCCGATCGCCACCTTCACGCCCAGCGACCTCAGCGTGTCAGCCGCTCTGAAAAGCTGGCGGTGCGTCCCCGTCCACGCGGAGAACCCAACGATCGGGGGTCGGTAGGTCTCGACGTGAGCGATGAGCTCGTCGAACTGTCCGTCTGGGGTCAGGAATATCTCTGGGTCGTGACCGGCGTCGCGAGCGGCGCCCGCCAAGTGCATCACTCCCAGAGGTTCGATCGAATGCAGTCGCCCAACGAGGAGGAGCCTCATACCCGGCAGTGTACCACACTCACGTCGCACCCGCGAGGAACACATCTCTCGATGATCGCGCGAGCCTCTAGGGTCGGAGCCGGCCTCAAGACCCACCTGCAAATGAGCCCGGAGGCTGCCGCGATCACGGCCGGCGCGGAGGCCACCCCCCAGAACGAGTGCGCCCCGTCGAGAGCCTTCCACACGTCGAGAAGGTCTGAGGTCTCGCGTAGGGTCACGGACTTGTGCCGGTCGAGCTTCATCGACTGGTAGATCGAGTACTCGCTGGCAGTGCCGATGAGCGTGACCGGACATCCTGATAGCGACTGGTTCAGCAGTTCCCGGAGCGCCGCTGCGGCCCACGGCTCACCGACCGGAGCGTGCATCACCCGATGTCCCATTTGGTCGACTCTCACCGGTCGGAGCCACGGACCCGGCCGGATTGTCAACCCATAACTCGACGCGATCGTCTCTGGCAACCGCTCGTGAGGGAGTGCGTGCCGTCGGAGTCCCAGATGGAATACGTCACGGTGGCCGCCAGCAAGCAGGTCGGTCGGGATCGGGATGGCGACCGGCTGCAACCCCGGCTCCATCGCCGTCGGCTGGTACCGGTCGTAGATTGTCACGCTCTCGATCAGGCCGGGCTCTTCCATCAGTAGTGAGATTGCTGGAGAGCAGAAGGGGGTGGTGACCAAATGGACCGGACAGCGGTACAGCTTGGCGAGCGATCGGATGGCGGGGGCGGCCAGGAGAAGGTCTCCGATTTTGCCTGGGAAGGTAACGGCCGGAGGTTTCACGCGCCAATCCTTTCGTTGAGCGGATTGAGGACATCACGCCAGCGGGCCTCTGTCCTGACTCTGTATTCGACGAGCGACCGGCTCACCCCGCCAGCATCCAACGACTGCCACCAGTCGAGAACGCTCGTCGGGTCGAACGGGACGTGAGACATATCCTGCCTCGCCACGAATGGGATTTCCGTCGCGGCGTGTTGACGCTCGTCCGTCCCAAGCAGGAACGCCGGCTTGCCCGCGCCAGCCATCGGTAGCGCTCCGTGGATTCGCGCCCCTACGTACACGTCATGCTCACTGATGAGCTTCAAAAGGTCACCTATGTCGGTGACGACTCTGATCGGATATCCTCCCAGAGTCTCACTCGTCTGGTCGATGAACTCCTGGCTACATCCTCTCTGATAGATGATCGTCACTGTGGCGCCTGCCACCACCAACGACGAGATGAGTATCCCGGTCCTAACGAAGTACGCCTCGAACGTGTGCCAGACCGAATGACCCGTCTCCTCCGGATTGGCGATCGACAGCAGAACTCGAAGCTTCCGGTCAGACGGCTGGCCCGGCTCCGCCGCGAAGAAGCCAGGGCATGGCAAGATTCTCATCTTCTCGAAGTCGAACCCCAGCCTCCGTCCCAGCCAGAAGTGTGTGTACCTGTCTCTGCACACGATCTGATCGACTAGCCCTGAGTCCCTCAACCGGATAAATGGTTCACTCCCGTACCACCACGTCCAGTAGTACGAGAGACCCATCCCGATCCCCAGGAACGAAATGCGTTTCTTGTGTCGCGCAGCAGCAGCCCACCATCGCCAGTTTCGGGAGGTGAACCAGGCGGGGGTCCCGGCCTGCACGATGTACTGGCATCCGGCAACCGCGTCATCAACCGCATCGTCTGGCACGTCCGGAGTGAAGATCATCCGCTGGCCAGCCAGTTCGGGCCACAGCCTCATCAGCCCGGTGGCGATCACGCCGTCCCCACAGTCTCGAGGGACCATCTGAGTCTGCGACGTGATGACCAGGATCATATCCACAACCCCTCGTGGGTTGCCCACCCGTGATCGGCGACGTGGCGGACGAGGTCGTCGACCGTCTCGCGTCCGTAGATACAGGGCTTGAACCACCCCTCCTCGATCGATCCAGGGCGGCACCACCCCTCGACCATCTTCTCGTCGTGGGCCACGTAGGTCGTCGGGTTGATCGAGTCTTCCATCAGACATCCGGGGCGCTTGCGACGCCACCAGATCGCGACAGGGATCCCCAGATAGTGGCCGTTGATCCCGATCCCGGACTGGTAGCTGACGATGAACTTCGAGTGACGGAGAACGGCGTAGGTCATCGAGATGTTCCACGCGCCGATCCGATTGACCCAGAAGGACGAGTCGTCTCCCAGCATCGGGGCAATGATCTGGTCGTAGTAGTCGCGGTCGTAGTCTGCCCCCACGACGAGGATAGTGACTCCGAACTCTCGATGGAGTCGGCGGCCCAGCTCGACCCACTGATCAGGAGTCCAGATCGGCCCGCGATTGTGTCCTGACGCCGTGTTGCCTGCGAGACTGGACATGTAGAACACACAGAACCGACCTAGATTCTGAGCCACGTGAGCGGAGTCGTCCAACTCCCGGACCGTGAACATCATGTACTTTGCGAAGTTCCAGTCGATCTCGACATCCGGAAGCCATTCCTCGATACGCTTGCCCTCCTCGAGTGGCCGGTTCGGCACGCACATAAAGTCGATCCCCGGCAACTCCGGATGGGGACCGTCCGCCATGTATCGGTTCATCCCAGTCTCAGGCTCGTTGAGCGGGCCTGGTTTCACCACCGGCCCGTGCTTGCCCTCCCTGGGCATCACGTACATCTCCGCGCTGTCGACGAACGAGTGGCGCCGGACGTACTCAAGAGCCCGGCTTTCCATCCCGTTGGGATCCCAGCAGGCCATCCGCAGGTCGATGCGACCGCCTCTGTGCTTTTTGACCAGGTCCTTCACCTTCGCCAGGACCCATCCGGAATCGCCCAGCCCTGGAGGGAGTAGGATCCTCATCTCGAGCCATCCTTCGTACACCACACGCACCCGCCGACAATCGGGCCAGTTCGATCGAACGGGCGGTCGCCCCTGCTTATCGAGTATCCGTGCTCATCAAGGATCTGGAGTATGTCCGCAGGATCGAACCCGAAGAGCCGGGTCATGTGAACCGCGCTTGGGTCCTCGTTCAGATGAAGGTCGACCTCCATCCGAATGCCACGATCCAGGAGTTTGCGAGCTCCTCGAAAGGCTGGCAGTTCATATCCCTCGATGTCGATCTTCATCACGGTCGGGTTGAATCCGGCCAGGTCGTCGAGCGCGATCGTTGGAACAGGCACCCCATCATTACTGGTCATCACGCGCTCGTCAGCCGTCTTGAACGTGAGCGACTCTCCCGACTTGTCGCTGACGACCCGATGAAGGACCTTCACGTTCGTCAACCTGTTGATCGCCACGTTTCGTTGACACTGGGCGACGCAGTAGTCGCTCCCGTCGATTGCGATGACCAGCCCCGTCGGCCCGACGCGCTGGGCGAAGAGGACCGTAGTCCACCCTTCGTTGCATCCGACGTCGAGTACGACGTCGCCCTCGTGGATCATCCCCATGAGATTCGGATTCCACTCATCCATCCTGCGCCTGGCGAGCGCCTCATCACCATTCGAGTGCTTCAGCCACCACGCGTAGCTGTACCAGCCCTCGCTTCGCGGAGTGGCGATGTGGAATTGAAGATCCTTGCCCCAGACCCGTTGCGTGTCGATGTACGGCTCGAACATGATCACCATCCTGCCTTGACTGAATGCTCGACGATCTGGTCGACCGTCGTCTCTCCGTACCACGCTGGGAGGTACTCGTCTCCGGTGTCGGGATATGTCCACGCAGTAGCCATCGCATCGGCCGGCGAGACATTCGCCCGTAGATCGATCGGGTCGCCGTGATGACGCCAAAAGAAGCACGTGGGCCGCCTGAGGTAATGCGAGACCACGCCGATCCCAGACGGGTAGGAGTAGACCGCCCTGGCCCGCTGGATCACCGCTAGGGTCTGCCCGATCGTGAGCTGGCCGATGAGACTACGCCAGTAGGCCATCCCGGCGGTCGCCGGGTCGGACCGAAGCACCTCCCAGTAGTCGCGATCCCACGAAGCCCCGATCGAGATGATCGACACTCCCAGAGCATCGTGAAGCCCTCGAGCAAGATCGACCCACTGTCGCGGTTTCCAGAGAGCATCACGGTTCCACCCGCTGTGGGTGTTGCCGGCGATCGACGAGTGGAACATCACGACATAGCCGGACCCCGAAGAGATCGACATCTCTGTCGCGTGGGCGTAGATCCTTTCGACGGCGCTGGTCCGAAGACCATCGAACACACTCCAGTTCGTCGCGTACTCCGGGAGCCAGTCCTCGAGACGTACGCCACGATCGAGCGCGCGGTTTGCGATGGCCACGTAGTCGACTCCAGGGTACTCGTCGGTCGGCCCGTCAGGGATGTACCGGTAGATCCCATCCTCGCCCGCAGGATCTCCCTGAAGTAGGCACGCGCTAGGGCGGCCATCGCGAGGCATTGAGTACAGTTCGACGGAGTCAACGATCGAAATCCGGCGGAGCATTTCAATCGCCCGAGTCTCCGCCTCGTCCTTGTTCCACACCGCTACCTTCAGGTCGACGGTCCGCGACTCATGAGCGCTGGCGATCGCCTGAAGCTTCGGAAGCGCCCATAGAGAATCTCCCCAGCCCTGCATTACCAAGAAATTCATAGCTTCTCCCCCCCGATCCGCGACGCGAACGGCCGCGAGCGGAGCACTCCTGCGATAGCATCCTCTGGGGTCTCGAATGAGCGGGTCTCGATCAGTCCGGCTTCATCGATCGACTTCGGGATCCACCCTGTGAGCTGCGAGACGTTTCCTCCGGTTGCCAACTTGCGATCAGGCAGCCACCAGACCGTCGGCGTACCGATCATCGTGGCGACGATCGGGATCCCGGAGGGGAACGCGATCAACAGATCCAGACCCCGGAGCACCTCGACCGCGACCCCGAACGATTGGCCGGCGCATCGGCGGAATGTGATGCCTTTGGACATCTCCACCATCCGCGAGATGATGTTGTGTTGGAACTCGTCGTCCCACTCCGCGCCGATCATTACGAAGTCGCACTCGACGGCCTTGCGTATCCCCGTGACGATCTCCGCCCATTCGGCCGCGTCCCAGAAGCCCCATGATCGTGCCGCGGCCAGCGAGGCAGCGTAGACCCCAACGATGGGGCGGGTCGGACGAGAAGTCTTCGGCTTGCGTCCCCGCCGCTTGACCGGAACTTCCCTCGCCAGGATCTCCGCAGCCTTCGCCCGATGACCATCGGTCGTCTTGAGCGGGAGCGGCCCGGTCATCGTCTCGATCTC
>Ga0172379_10003816_pt1 | contig 23333 bp, 25 predicted proteins | sample GrowelOW334metaG_FD_119756 | JGI IMG/M metagenome (GOLD analysis project Ga0172379, IMG submission 119756) | Groundwater microbial communities from an aquifer near a municipal landfill in Southern Ontario, Canada - Groundwater well OW334 metaG | ecosystem: Environmental > Aquatic > Deep...
ATCGTGGTGCAAAGTATTCATGAGATCATCACTCCGCATCACGCACCCGAACCATTCACGCTTATCGTACTGATCCTCGTCGTGATCACGAAAGAATCGCTGTTCCGATTTGTGTTCCGCGTTGCAGAAGATGTGCGCAGCACAGCTGTCAAGACTGATGCGTGGCATCACCGCAGCGATGCAATCACATCTGCGGCAGCGTTCATAGGAATTTCTATCGCGTTGATCGGCGGGATAGGATTTGAAAGCGCCGACGATTGGGCTGCACTTTTCGCATCCATCATCATCATCATCAATGCCTATCGCTTGTTCCGGCCCGCGTTGGATGAAGTGATGGATGCCGCACCCCCGGCCGACATTGAAAATCAGGTACGATCGACCGCTTTGGCTGTCTCAGGCGTTGCCGGTCTCGATAAATGTTATGTGCGGAAAATGGGGCTCGATTATTTTGTCGATCTGCATGTTGTGGTGGATGGAAATCTTTCCGTGCGCGACGGGCATTTAATCGGACACAATGTGAAGGATGCTCTGTGCGCAATGAACATACGGATCGTGGATGTATTGATTCACATCGAACCGGACACATTCCACTAAACTCCGTCTGCCAACCATTCGTATATCTTTGAATTGTTTTTCATTCGACAAAACTGTACTTTGGGCATCATCATTCATTGAGGGGAATGAATATTGGTTTGGCAGCTTTCGCTTTTTGGAAATTTTTTCCTTGGCGTAACGATCTTTGCTATGATCGTTGCATACCGTTCATCCCAGCGTTCTTTCCCGGGTGACACCTATCTGGTATTATTTCTCATCTCGTGTGTAGTGTGGGCACTCACCAGCGCGTTGGAGTGGTATTCAGTACTGCCGGATGATAAAGCATTCTGGTCAAAGGTGAGTTATTTCGGTATTGTGAATGTTTCTCCCGCCTGGCTCTGTTTTTCTCTCGCTTATTGCGGCTATGCGCAATATATCACCAAACGAAATCTGTTGATCCTGTGGACTATCCCCATTCTATCTTTGCTGCTTGCACTGACGAATTCCTCTCATGGTTGGAACTGGCCTTCGTATCGCATGGTAGAACACTCGCTTGGCAATTATATGTACTATGAGCATGGCCCATCGTTTTGGGTGTTGACCGTATATTGTTATGTTGTCAATATTTGGTTCAGCATTCTGATGCTTCGTCAATCAACCATCATGTTTCATGCTTTCAAGGTGCAGTCGATTATCCTGTTCGTCAGCATTACGCTACCGTGGATCGGCAATATCCTCTACAATGCACGTATCATTACTGTTATTGATTTGACGCCGGCGGCGTTCACTATTACCGGAGGACTATTACTGTGGAACATGAAACAGTACCAACTGTTCGATATTACTCCGATTGCCCGTGACCGGTTGTTCGTCCTGTTTAGACAGATCGCCATTGTCCTTGATGTGCAGAACAGGATCGTCGACATCAATCCGTTTGCTATGCATCATTTCAACTTTTCCCGGTCACCGATCGGGAAGCCGGTCGGCGAGGTGTTCCATTACTGGCCCGAACTGATTTCATTCCTCCGCGCAGATAATATTGCCGAACTGGAATTGAAACTGGAGCTCGGAGAAAAAATTGAATGGTTCCAGGTCTCCCGCACACCGCTGGCCGGGACATCCACCGCCAATGCTGGCATGCTGTTGATCTGCAGGGATATCACCGCACAAAAACAGACTGAGCAGGAACGTGAACTGCTGATTGCAGAACTGCAAGAGGCGCTTGCAAGCGTCAAAACGCTCGGCGGACTTCTCCCCATCTGTGCAAGCTGCAAAAAGATCCGGGATGACGAAGGGTACTGGAATCAGGTGGAACAGTATATCGCTAAACATACCGATGCAAAATTCACGCACGGCATCTGCCCCGATTGCGCGAAAAAAGCGTTGGATGATTATTACCGGACAAAGCGGAAAGGATCAATTGTTTGAAATTTGCACGTAATGTTTTCTTGTTTGCCGGGTGTTATGGTTTGGTTGTAATCGTTCCAATGTACTTTTCTGAAGCACGGTTGAATATCGATTTCCCTCCCGCTATTACCCATCCCGAATATTTTTACGGATTTATCGGCGTCACCATGGCTTGGCAGATGGCTTTTCTGGTGATCGCGAGAGATGTTGTCCGGTATCGATTGCTCATCCTGCCGTCGGTGGTAGAGAAATTCAGTTATGCAGCAGCAGGATTGCATCTTTTTATAAATGGTCGGGCTCCTTCCGCTATCGCTGTAGCAGCAGTGTTTGATCTTGTATTGGGTGTGCTGTTCCTGGCATCCTTCGTGACAACAAAACAAAAATCTATTTCATAGTACCAACATGTCAACTGCACAAAAGACTGTTCTACTCTTCATCGCCTGTCTCGGATTCATCATTCCGAACGGGATGTTCTTTTACTATCTCTTCGTTGAATATACATCCGTGGCCGCAGTGTTCAGCGATCTTCTTGCTCTCAGCTTTATTATCGATGCATTCATGGCAACGGGATTGCTTGCGTGGTGGTTTGCAAAGAATCCGCTGGGGAAATACTCCTGGAAACTGTTTATTCTGCTGAGCCTCATCGGCGGACTGGGATTCTCCTTACCGTTCTTCTATTGGTTAAATGCACAACATCAAAATCAGTGAATGTACCAGAGAACTATTTGTTCGATAATTCTAATTCTGCTTTCACTTTCTCAATATCCATTTCCATAATGTAAATATCACCTCTTCCCGTTCGTCCGCTTGAAAATGCTAACCGTTTTCCATCAGGCGACCAAGACGGACATTCGTTATGATCCTGCAACGAAATCGCTACAGGCAGCGATTTACCCCCTTCGGCAGGCATGATCCAGAGGCCGAGTCTTTTCTTTTCCATTACAGCATATACCAGCAGCGTGCCATCGGGCGAGAGAGCAAGATATCGGTAAAAATCCTTATGATGCCCGTTGATTTGTTCTTTTTCTTTACCATCGGATGAAATTTTCCATATGGTGGAAATTCGCGTTTTTGCATCCATCCGTGCAATGAAAATCCATTTATTGTCGCGTGACCAACAGCCGGGGAGCGGTACTATGCCTTCTTCATGATAAATGTTTGTCACTCCGCCAGTTTTAACATCATACACATAAAGAGAAGAAGTAATTCCGCTTTTCAGTGCTATTTGCAAACCATTAGGGGACCAACAAGATAGAGCCCCTTTTGAAATTTTAATGGACTCTGGAAGAAATGTTTTCGGTTTACCTCCCTCCGCATTTATCATAAAAACGCTGGCGCCGGTATCGCCATCAAATACGATAATGTGTCCATCCGGTGACCACTGCGGGTGTTCGGTCGCAAAATCCGTAAACACCACCGGTGTTCCGCCGTGTGAGGAAATTTTTTTCGATCCCATCACTGGTGTGCCGTCAATGATGTTGAAAAAGGAATAGATGATGGTGCTCCCGTCTGGAGACCATGACGGAAATCCCTCCCGAGTAGAATCGGACGTGAGTTGTATGACAGGGAACATATCTTGGGAGTAGAGAATTGTCGTTCCGGAACAGACATTTAGAAGAAGGACTATAACGACATACGTGACTTTGATGCGGAATGCAGGACAATACGCGAAAGAATTCATAATCTTTCTCCAATCCTGGTGAATATGAATGGAAGCGGTACCTATGGTAGAAATTTTTGGCGTGAAGATCAATCCACGAAATGCGCGTAAAATTAATAGGAACGGTAAACAACACTGTATGTTTTCAAGATCGTTGCATGCGTGTACCGTTGTTGCTGTTCAGGATTACCTTTTGCTGTGCGATAATTTCACTGTAAACCTGATTTTCAGTGTTGCTCACCCTGTCATTTTCTTGCATCCTGCACATTCCTTTCGTAGTTTTACTCCATGAATTACGAAGAATACTTCCGCCAATTCCGGGATCATATTGTCGGTATCAATGCGATATTCCAATCGCCATACGGCAACCAGACAATGCTCTATTCTGATTGGACCGCCAGCGGACGGCTGTACGAACCGATCGAAAAGAAAATGCTGGAATCGTTCGGCCCGTTTGTCGGAAACACTCATTCAGAATCTTCCGTCACCGGCGGGTTGATGACGCATGCCTATCACCATGCGCACGAAATTATTAAGAAACATGTGAATGCCGACGGGGACGATGTTCTTTTGTTTGTGGGCGCAGGAATGACGGCAGCGATCAACAAGTTCCAGCGAATTCTCGGCGTGAAAATTCCCGAACAGTTCCGGAATACCATCGCTATTCCCGACCAGGAACGGCCCGTTGTCTTTGTGACACATATGGAGCACCATTCCAACCAGACGACGTGGTATGAAACGATCGCCGATGTGTGCGTGCTTGAACCGACACGAGAGGGGCTGGTGGATGTTGATAATCTTCGCGATGCTCTGCGGCGGTACAAGGACCGCACGGTGAAGATCGGTTCTTTCTCCGCCTGCTCGAATGTCACCGGCATCTTCTCACCGTATCACACACTCGCAAAAGTGATGCATGAACACGGCGGCATTGCCATCATCGATTTCGCTGCAAGTGCGCCATATGTAAAAATCGATATGCATCCGGCTGATGTAACAGAACAGTTGGATGCTGTGATCTTTTCCCCGCATAAATTTCTCGGTGGCCCCGGCACACCGGGAGTATTGCTCTTCAATAAACGTCTCTATACACTAAAATCCCCCGATCAACCCGGCGGCGGAACTGTGCTGTGGACCAATCCGTGGGGACAGCATAAATTCTCTCCCGATATCGAAATTCGCGAGGACGGCGGCACTCCGGGATTCCTGCAGGCAATCAAAGCATCGCTTGCTGTGCAGCTAAAGGAACGAATGGGAATCGAACATATTGCTGCACGTGAACACGAACTGGCGGTGATGATGTTCTCACAGATGAGAGCCATCCCACACCTGAAACTGCTGGCGGACTCGGTTGAAGATCGTCTCTGCATGTTCTCGTTCTACTTTGACAATATTCATTACAACCTTGTTGTTAAGATCCTGAACGACCGGTTCGGTATCCAGGCGCGGGGAGGATGTTCCTGCGCCGGAACATACGGCCATTATCTTCTGCATGTGGACCAGCAGCATTCGAAATCCATTACGGACAAGATCGATGCCGGCGACCTATCTGAAAAACCGGGCTGGGTCCGCATTTCACTCCATCCAACCACTACCAATAACGAAGTACGGCAAATCACCGAAGCGTTGACGCAGATCGAACAGCACATTGCGCTCTGGCAGAAGGATTATATCTATAATCCACATTCGAACGAATTCCATCACAAGAACGAAGATGGCGCATTGGCCGCCATGACGGAAAAATGGTTTGAAGTGTAATACCGCATGCATCACTTATAATCAAATGAGATGACGAATAAAACATTCCCTTCCATCGCTGGTGGAATTGCTGCTGCCGGTATTATTGTTGCTGTCGTTAATGCTGTTACACGGCACTATTATCCTGCACCGGCGAATCTTTCCTTTGCTAACATGCTCGCGCTTGAGCTCTATCTTGCATACCTTCCTACCGGAGCATTTCTGCTGACCTTTGTGGGAATGGCGCTCGGCGGTTTTGCCGGTGGATTTCTAGCGACGGTCATCGACAAGAGTCACGGTGCCCGAAATGCGTTAATCGTTGCCGCACTTTTCACTCTGTTTGGAATCGCGGGAATGCTGATGGTGACGCATCCATTGAAGCTCTGGATCATCAATCTCTTCACCTATTCTCCTTTTGCCATGGTCGGTCACAGAATAGCCTCATCCATAAAAAAATAATCACATGAACATAATCCCGAAACCGCTTCCCGGCGAATACGATCCGTATACAATCATGTACATCAAACTGCTTCCGGATGACGGCAGAATCCTTGAGCATCTGCAAACGAACGGCGAAGTTTTGGTGAAATTTCTCCGGACGTTGACAGCAGAACAATGGATGTACCGGTATGCAGAAGGAAAATGGACAATCAAGGAGATCTTGCTGCATATTATTGACGATGAACGGATCTATTGCTATCGTGCATTACGGTTTGCCCGTAACGATGCAACAGCGCTTCCCGGATTCGATCAGGATCCGTACGTGACCGAATCGCACGCGAATGACAGAACATCGGAAAGCCTTATTGAAGAATATCGCGCGGTGAGGAATGCAACACTCTCGCTGTTCACCAATCTACCGGATGATGTATGGTCTCGCAGCGGCGTCGCCAACAATCATATCGTCACTGTCCGTGCATTGATCTACCATCTTGCTGGGCATGAGCTACATCATCTGAACATCATCAGAACAAAGTATTTGCAATAGCTGCTCTGCCATTCGTTCGATGATTATGAAATGAGAGCTGTTGCTCCGAGTAACGACAGAGGGCTGGTTGTTTCCTTTCCCTGCCTTTCGTAGTTTGTATCGTTATGAGTCTGCGACTTCCCACATACCGTGCATTTGGTCAGCGCGTACTCTCCGTCCGTTGGGAAGTCTTCTTGAACGAGACATTGAACGTCCGGAATCGGTACGATGCAGATGCCGTTCATGATCTTCGTGTGGCATCCCGGCGGTTTCATGCTGCAACGATGCTGTTCGGTGAATGTATTTCCCGATCCGTTTTGCGTTCCGGCGAACGAAGTATTCGACGCATTCGAAAATCCTGCGGTGCCGTACGGGACGGCGATGTGCAAATGGAATTCCTGACATCGCTCTTCCGAAAAAGGAAAGCACAACGGTACCGTGCCGGGCTCGAACGGCTGTTGTTGCGTCTTGCACAGCGCAGGCAAAAGCGGATGACCGTCGTTACCGCGGAGTTGGATGCATTGGACGGAAGCACGCTTCCTGCAACAGTGAAACGCGCTTGTACCGTCAGCCCTGTCCAGCATACCATTCCGCGTCCGAAATCGTTGCGTCAGCGTGCCGGAGATGCAATCGTATCACATGTTGCCGGGTTGTTGGAGTTCGAACAGTTTGTACATCAACAATCCGCAGCAAAGGAACATCATGAAATGCGCATCGCGGCAAAACGTCTTCGCTATGTGATGGAAATCTTCAATCCGGTGTTTGGTGGAAAGTTGAAACCGTATATCCGTACAACCCGTTCGATGCAAGATCTTCTCGGTGAGATGCATGATTGTGACGTCTGGTTAGCATCGATACCGGTGTTTATCGAGGAGGAACGGAAGCGGACAGCAAAATTTTACGGTGTCACTACATCGTTTCCGCGAATTGAGCGGGGGCTGGTGTTCCTGACAGAGTATGCACGTCAGATGCGGTGTAGAAAATATCGGGCATTCGTCCGACTCTGGAAGAATGCCGAACAACAGCAATTGTGGAAAAAATTATTATCACTTACCGCTCCATTGACTAATGGTGCGCACAAACATCCCTAACCCGTTCAGTATCCCTTCGCTTTCATTCCATTGGCAAAGGAAATACAATACTATTGGAATTTATTTTTCTTCGGAAAGCTAAAGATTTCCGTATATTTGGAATAATTGATGCCGCCGCGATATTCTATTTCTGGCTTTCAATCATATTGAAACACAATTCAATAACATCTTCAATCTTTGTGTGAATGAAATCTATGTTTAAAAAGATCTTCCTCTCTATTATCCTTGCTGCCGTTGTTATATTCCTTGGCATGCAATTTGACCGTCCGCAAAAGAACAATTCCAACAATCAAACGAAACATATTTCAACGGTCCTGCCTGTACCAGACAGCGTTGAAGCGGTACTGAGTATTGCATGTTATGACTGTCATAGCAATAACACCAGGTATCCTTGGTACGCCGAGATCCAGCCGGTCGGCTGGTGGCTGAACGGCCATATTCTTGAGGGAAAAAAGGAGTTAAACTTTTCGGAATTTGCATCCTACAGCATGCGCCGGCAATACCGCAAACTGGCGGAGATCAGTGAAATGGTGTTTGATGATCAGATGCCATTGCAGGAATACCTGATTATGCACAGAGATGCCAAGTTAACCAGCGGACAAAAAGCATTGCTGATGGCATGGATCAGATCGGTCCGGGATACATTAATAGTAAATTTTCCTGACAGCGTTAAAGCGGGGAAACGGCAACTATGAGCGATCCGCAAACTTCGTACTCGATCAATATTACCCTCCATCCGCAGTATCTGCATGCGGTAGTCACGGGAAATAACACGATACAGAACGTGGATCGTTATCTGACAGATCTTCAGAAGGCAACCGAGCACCATTGCATCGCTAACATTTTGATTGAAGAGCAATTGACCGGAAAAGGGATCGATACCTTCGAACTGTTTGATGTCATCCGCAGGCAGGCGAAATATGCACGGAATCATAAACTGCGCATTGCGTACGTTGACCTTAACAAGGAGCATCACAGCACGAGTGTGGCATTCGGAGAGAATCTCGCCAATATTCTCGGCGTCAATGTAAAAGTCTTTTCTTCTGTGGACGATGCGCGCACCTGGCTGACCGATATCGTTACAGCGTGATACTATGAACGAATCCTATCGAACAATTGACATTATCTCTCTTCATTCATCAGGAGCATTATGAGTGCACGTTTTCTTCTTTCGCTGATTCTTATGACAACGGGAATCCTTTCCGCACAGCAATGGCAATGGCCCGACGCGCCGAAAAATATCACTGCGCTGCCGTCGACGGTTACCAGCAAAGAACTGCAACGGACCATGTTCGCCTTCACCGGCGCCCTTGGTGTCCGCTGTACCTATTGTCATGTCGGTGAAGAGGGAAAGGATTTTAAGGAATTCGATTTCGTCTCCGATGCAAAACCGGCGAAGAATAAAGCACGCTTGATGATCAAGATGGTGAAGAATATCAACACACAGTTCCTGTCGAATCTTCATGAGGACGGATCTCCCTCCATCCAAGTGAACTGTCAAACCTGCCATCGCGGCAATGCGCTGCCGATCCTTCTGGAAGATCAGCTGAAACGCACGTTTGACGGATTCGGTATCGATTCGACGATAAAACAATACAGGGTTTTGCGCGAACAGTTGTACGGCGGATTCACATACAATTTCAAGGAAGGTACATTGCTCCGGCTTGCTGACAAAATTGCGGCAGATTCGACAAAAATATCCGCGGCAATGGAGATCGTAAAATTGAATATTGAAATGTATCCGTCTTTTGCATTCTCCTATACCCATATTGCAAGCTATTACGAAGATGCCGGTAACATTCCGGCTGCAATCGAATATTACAAAAAGGCGCTGTTGGTAAGTCCGGAGAATGAACGGATAAAAAAACAGTTGGCGAAATTACAGGGAAAATAACAGGCTCCTATGCGTATTGGAAAAACTCTTAATGTTCAGGATCGGAAAAAATGGCGCGCCTGGCTTGCGAAAAACCATTCCACCGCCAACGATATCTGGCTGATCTATTATAAAAAGGATTCCGGAAAAAAACGGATCCCGTACAACGATGCGGTGGAAGAAGCCCTTTGCTACGGCTGGATCGACAGTATCGCAAAAACACGCGATGCGGAGAGTTATGTGCAGCGCTTTTCTCCGAGGAAACCGAACAGTGTTCTTTCCGAAATGAACAAGGAACGAATCCGAAGGCTCATTGCCTCCGGCAAGATGCGCAAAGCGGGACTGGCGGCAATCCAACGACATCTCTCGACATTTTCCCTTACACCAAAACAGTTCGTCTTTCCAAAAGATATTCTGACTGCCATCAGGAAAAATCCGCTGGCATGGAAACATTACCAATCATTTTCTCTTTCGTACCGCCGCATTCGCATTGGGTGGATCGATGGATCTCGAAACAGACCTGATTTTTTCAAACGCCGGCTGCAATATTTTATTTCAATGACGGAAAAGAACAGACAATTTGGTATGGTTCGGTAATATCAGTCTGTGTTGCTGCAGTAATCCTTTCTTGTTTCTCCTTCGGTTTAGCCCTACCTTAGTACCCGCATTCACCTGCCAAAACTGTACCGGACGATTCACCGGTATTGTGAAGACTACATCTGCCCGGGAAAATGTATTGACCGGTGCAATGACGGTGCTCATCCAATGACTCATCATTCGAAAGTCCTTTCACTATGAAACTCTTTTTTATTTTCCTCTGCATCCCGCTCTTTTCTGCTGCCGCCCCGCAAGACGACAGCTGGAAAGTCTATTCCGACTCAACCTTAGCCCGTGTCGATATCGCGATTGATCCCACCACACTGCAGTGGATCTACAATCATGTAGAAAGCGACAGCGAACATGTTGCATCTGTGCGGTTCCGCAATGCATTCTTTGATGAAACGGTTGATTCCATCGGATTCCGGCTCCGGGGAAATACTTCGCGGAACTCTCAAAAAAAATCGTTCAAGATCTCCTTCAATACGTTCATCAAGGGAAAAAAATTCCACGGCATTGAAAAATTAAACCTGAACGGCGAACATAATGATCCTTCCATCATCCGCAGCAAACTATCGTTTGATCTATACCGCGACATGGGAATTATCGCATCGCGCGCCAATCACGCGCGGGTATATATTAACGGAAAGTATTACGGACTCTATGTCTCCGTAGAGCATATCGACGAAGAATTCCTGAAGAAGAATTTTGCGGATGACAGCGGCAATCTGTGGAAATGTCTCTACCCTGCGGATCTGCAATATCTGGGAAATAATCAGAATACCTACAAAGCAATTATGAATAACAGCACCACGCCCGCGTATGAATTGAAAACGAATGAATCTACCGGCGATTTCTCACAATTCGTCCGGTTGGTGAGTATTCTCAACAATACGCCGGAAAATCTGCTTGCCGATTCGCTCGAATCGATACTGGATGTAAGCCGTGTTTTGCAATATTTCGCCGTCAACACTCTCATCGGCAGCTGGGACGATTATCGATCGCTGATGAACAATTATTATCTTTACCACAATCCTTCTACAGGACGATTTACCATCATCCCGTATGATTATGATAATACTTTTGGGATTGACTGGTTCAACGTCAATTGGGCAACAGCAGATCCGTATCTGTATCCCAAAGCGGTTGCAGGTCCTCGTCCGCTATGGGAAAAGATCAGCGTCAATAGTGTCTACCGCGACCTCTATACACACTTTCTCCATTTTTATCGGGACAATGTCACTTCCCTTCCTCTATGGGAAAACAGACTGAGCCGCATCAAGGATTCAATTACTACTGCCGCAGTCGAAGACACATATCGCACGCTCGATTATGGTTTTACGGTAGATGATTTTCTCAATTCCTATTCGGATGTCTCGTATTTCAACAAACATGTGAAGTTCGGCCTCCGCCAGTTCGTCAATCTCCGCAACACAAGCATTGTGAACCAGTTGAACTACACCAGTGCTGCGCCGATTGTCTATGGCATCAATATGCATCCGATCCATCCAACAGTGACCGACTCCATCATAGTCTCTGCATCGTGCTTTGGATCTTCAGGTTTGAAAAAAGTTTGGCTGCAGTTCACCCCTGAAAGTTCGTCCACTGTGCAAGTGATTCCTATGATCCATACGCCTGTGCCGGGAACAAAACGAGTAGAAGAATTTGACCGATGGACGGGCGTGATTCCTTCGCTTAACGGAAAACGATCCGGTTCATTTAAAATCTTAATACTGGATTCGCTCGATCATGCAGTGTTGTATCCTCGCATGGATTCGATCCGCATCATTGCTTCCACTGTTGCAGCATCGTCTGTTGTGATTAACGAGTTTATGGCGGATAATACGACGATTGCTGATCCCAACGGTCAATTTGACGACTGGGTTGAGCTCTACAATCCAACGGCACAGTCAGTAGTACTTACCGGAAAATATCTTACCGATAAACCGGCGTCTCTTACAAAATGGAAGTTCACACAACCGGACCTCGTCCTTGATCCGGGTAAGTATCTCATCGTCTGGTGCGACGAAGAACCGGATCAGCCGGGAGTTCATGCAATGATCAAGTTAAGCGCGGGAGGAGAGTTTGTGGGGTTAACAGACGGCGACGGCGTTTCCGTGCTGGATTCCATCACGTTCGGTCCGCAAACGGCAAACATTTCTTTCGGACGGTATCCTGATGCTGCACCTGCGTGGGGACCGATGCAACCAACGCCGTTGGCATCAAATTCGGTCATCTTGGGTGTTGGACGATCGGATGTTGTTCCCGAGCGTTTTTCCGTTGACGTATTCCCGAATCCGTTCAATCCTTCCACAACCATACAATGCTGGCTGCCGAGTGTCAGCGACATACAAATTGAGATCAGTGATATCATAGGGCGTTCCGTCTGGAAATCCGCTGCCCTTTTGCAGCAGCCGGGAAAGCATGCAATCCAGTGGAACGGTAGAAGGAACGGAGGAGCACAGGTAAGTTCGGGAATGTATTTCCTTCGCGTCAAAATAAACAACGCAGTGCAGACCAAAAAACTGTTGCTGCTGAAATGACAGACATCAAAGTATTAACGTAGTATCATTTGTTCGGAAATACCAAGAGTGCAACTCACGCCGCATCCTCGAAAACTATCGTTTTCGAGGATGTTGTACATTTCCCTGTCTGCAGGATTAGACTTTTTTCGGTTTCATATGCTGCATGATCTCGCCGAGCGTCGCGGAAATTGATGAGGCGATAAATGCTAACACGAGCCACAACACTCCGTTGATCTGCAGTGTCCCGGTCCAAAAATTCGAAAATGCTACGTTCATTGTAAGAGCATATAATAAAGCAGAAATAATGGGTTCGATAATCGTTATCCCCCTTGATCGGTACCCGATGATAAACGCAATCACCGCTAAACCGCCGAACGACCATGCTCCGGCAACGGCCCGAACCATTCCGCCGTTTCCTTCCAGCCAATACAACATTGCCAGCGGAAAAAGATGTCCCACCACATAGAGGCAATACCCGACAACGATCCATGTTTTGTTCAGGGGAAATGTGATCCATTGTTGTTGTGAAGTAGTCATCGTCCATTTCCTCCTTTAATTGTTTCGTTCAATGGTATGCAACAGCTTTGCCGGGAAAATATGCACGGTGTATTGTGCAAAACCGGTCCTGCCATCAGCATCCTTGTACGTATTCTTTTCTATCGGGATCGTTCCGACAGCGATAACAGAGATCGCGGAATCCGATATCATCGGCTGCAGGTGCAGTGAACCATATTGTGTTTTTTCAGGGCTACCAATCTCCGAAATGGTTCTTATGTCGCGGAGATCCTTGTTCTTTCCGCCATATTTTTTTGTTGAATAAGAATATATGATCACATCGCTATACGCTTTCACCAGATCCCGCGTAAGTCCGTCCCGTTCTTCAGAGATCGCATTGTCAATCCTCATATTTTCAAAGATGATCGGCGCATAGATCGAAGCGCTTGCGGTGGTAATAAAAACAAGCGCCGTTGCACAAAGAAAGAGCAGGAACATTACGGTCCGTATTGATGAAGACAGTATTGCCATACTACCGCGTTCCTCTTCGGAATTCATTCGCTGCACCAGAAAAAAAGTTGCCGTCGGTATCACAACGAACCCGAACAACAGATAGAGCAATGATCGCGTACGATGTTCCTGTGCGATCGGTTCAATGGGGGCACCCTGAAATTCAGTGATACCATACTCTACCTGTGCTCTGGCAGCGATCGCCCCAGCCGGCAGAGAAAAATCCGTCCCCTTGTTTATCGTTCGATTAATCCTCGGTTCAAAAACGAAGACAAGCATCAAAACGACAATGGTGAGCGAAATGAGCCAGCGTACAACAACCGGTGAAAATTCCGGCGATTCCTTTGGATCAATTATTTCGTTCATACGTCACCCCCCGTGCTGTTATCGTCGTGGTAGATTGCAGTTTTCCCGTGCTCCCGTTTACATTTACGAAGGCTCCGTTCGTACCCCGCGCAACGGTATCAACGCTGATCAGTGTAACTGCCGTATCGGAGTAAAAATGAACGTATCGTTTCGACGCATCGTATTCCGTGCTCGTTGATACAAAAATATCATCGTGGATTTTGTCCTTATGAAGTTCCCGAAAGACCGTGCCGACCCCTTTTTTCTTTCCCTTCTGATCCTTATAGGCACCGTACACAGGCAGTGCACGTTCAGTCACATCTTCGCTGAGTAATATTCCCTCGCCTATTGCAACACGGATCTTCGTCAACAGTGAACGTTGATACCGGCTCATGTTTTCCTGCGTCGATATGAACAGGAAATTTGTTGCAATGAAAACGACGATGAGCGCTCCGGTAATGATCTTCAATCGTGTTTTCACTTTTGTTGTAACAACATAATATAAAAACGCCAGAAGGTAGGCCGATCCACCGTACGATGCGGCGTAGACAGAAGGCCAGAGGTCAAATGGATCCTGAAAGAGGTAAAACGGTAGGACAACAGCGATACAACCGGCTATGAACCATGCTGCTTTCATCATGCAGCCTCCATTATTGATGGGGAACGTAACGGTGAGGTGCAGGAATGTGCACATCGGCAACATCAGATGCAAGAAATAATGCCGAAGCATACTCTGGGCGTTCTATTCTTTTAACGGTGTGAATGAAAAAAAATTGTTGATACCAATTGGCGGGAAATTTTTTCGTCGTATATTGATACATCTGATGTAATTCCTAATGACCCGTAAATCCAACATGGCCGACCTGCAGACAAAAAAGTTATTTACCCGCTATCAAATCTTCATCATTGCCGTACTGGCATTCATCCAGTTTACGGTGATTCTGGACTTTATTATCATTGCTCCGCTCGGTGCGCTGCTAATGAAGGTCCTCAACATTACGCCTGGACAGTTCGGATCGATCGTGTCGGCCTATGCATTCAGCGCCGGCATTGCAGGATTTCTTGCAGCGGGATTCGCGGACAAGTACGACCGGAAAAAATTCCTCCTGTTCTTTTATGCCGGATTCCTTTTCGGAACATTCCTCTGCGGTATTGCATCGAGTTTTTATTTTCTGCTCATTGCCCGTATCATTACAGGAATATTCGGAGGAGTGATTGCATCCGTTTCGCTGGCGATTGTGGCGGATTTGTTTCCGCTGAATGTGAGGAGCCGCGTGATGGGTTTCGTGCAGATGTCGTTTGCCATCGCTCAGGTGGCGGGAATACCATTCGGAATTTATTTGGCAAACATTATCGGATGGCATGCGCCGTTTATGATGATTGTTGGCATCGGCATACCAGCTGGAATTGCCATGATGAAACTGGTCCGCCCAATTGACGAACATCTTTCCGGACAGCATGCGTTATCCTCCGGCGCATTTGTTCATCTCCGTAATACTTTGTCGCAAAAACATTATGTGGCGGCATTCATCACCACGGCACTCCTGACGATCGGCGGATTTCTGATGATGCCGTTCTCCAGTGCCTTTCTGGTTTTCAATGTGGCCATACCACAGAATCAACTTCCGCTTGTCTTCATGTTCACCGGATTGTCGACGATTATCATTCTTCCGATCGTCGGACGCATCAGCGATTCCGTCGGAAAAATTCCCGTGTTTACCGCTGGAACCCTTCTTGCCATGATTATGATCGCAATTTATGTAAACCTTGGAGTTACGCCGTTGTGGGAAGTTGTCACGATTAATGTGATTCTCTTTGCGGGAATGATGTCGCGAATGATACCGGCAACAACGTTAATGACCGCTGTTCCGGAATTGGCAGACCGTGGTGCATTCATGAGCATTAGTTCATCGTTGCAGCAGGTATCGGGAGGAATTGCCTCTGTTGTTGCGGGAATGATTATTGTGCAGTCCGGAACCGGACCGCTGGAGCATTATGATATTTTAGGATATGCGTGTATGGTATTGATGTTCGCCGGCGCCGGCATGATGTATTTTATCAACAAACATGTTGAAGAAAAGAGTGCCGCCCCTTCATCGCCAGCGGAATTATTCCATTGATGAGGAAATTGGATCAGCCTTTTCTTTTTATAATGCGTTTTTGTGTTTGATCCCCCTGTCGCGCAGCGCATTATGTATTTATTTCTGCGTAGACTTACATACAATCAGTCCGTATTCAACAGTGTCGTGAATGCTATCCTTCACTGTTTGCAATCTTCACATACGCAGCAGCGATCGTTGGAAACTTGCATCGTTTTTGTATAATCATAGTATCAGGGAGTTTGTAATTCATGAAAGTGGAAATTTGGTCGGATGTGATGTGTCCGTTCTGTTACATTGGTAAGCGACGGTTTGAAGAAGCACTGCAACAGTTTCCCGGAAAAGAGTATGTGACGGTTGAATGGAAAAGTTTCCAGCTCAATCCGGACATGGAAACCGATCCGTCAAAGAACATCAACCAGTATTTGGCGGAGCATAAAGGAATCAGCATTGAACAGGCAACACAGATGAACAACCGGGTAACGGAAATGGCACGTGAAGTCGGTCTGACCTATGATTTCGACAAAGCGGTCGTTGCCAATTCCTTCGATGCGCACCGAGTATCACATTTTGCCAAAACACACGGCAGGCAGGATGCAATGGAAGAGCGCTTGTTCAAAGCCTATTTCACTGAAGGAAAAAATACTGCGGATCACGAAACGCTTGTGCAATTAGCAGTCGACGCGGGGCTTGATGCGGAAACAACCCGTTCGATGCTCGCCGGAACTGACTATGCCGAAGCCGTTGAGAAGGATATCTATGAAGCGCAACAGGTCGGCGCCCGCGGTGTGCCATTCTTTGTGTTCGACCACAAATATGCTGTTTCCGGTGCTCAGCCAAGCAGCCTGTTTCTTCAGGTGTTGAATAAGGTTGCGGAGGAACAATAGCATACCACAGAGGTCACAGAGAACACGGAGAATCTAATTAGAAGCTTTCTCAAAAATGAATTTTATTGTCATTCCGAACGAAGTGAGGAATCTCGTTTTTACAATTGAAGGCAAAATCGAGATTTCTCTCCCGCTAAAGCGGGATCGAAATGACAATCAGGGGATATTTTTGAGACCACTTCTAGAAAATGGACTTTGAAGTAATGAATTACCAATGCCATGGTGTAGTACCGTGGCATTAGTGTTTTACGACATGCTGGTGAAAGAGAAACTCTGTTTTTCTATATTGCTCGGAGACAAAAAATAGCAACTCCCCATCGAACGGTAACCGACATTATGAAAAAAATCTTCCTTCCCATTTTTGTTGCTGCTGCGTGGATCAGCATATCGGAATTTGTCCGAAATGAATTCATCGTTAAATCGTTCTGGACCGAACATTATACGCGATTAGGATTGACATTCCCATCCGAGCCGGTGAATGGAGCAGTGTGGGGACTCTGGTCCCTGTTATTCGCAATCACCATTTTCATTCTCAATAAAAAATATTCCTTGTTGCATACATTTCTTTTTTCTTGGTTTATCGGCTTCGTGTTGATGTGGGTGGTGATTGGCAATCTTGGCGTGCTGCCATACGGGATCCTTCCCTACGCTATACCGTTAAGCTTGCTGGAAGCGTTTGGCGCAGCGTGGATCTGTAAAACTCTTTCGTAAACTCTATTTTTTTCTATTCTGAAGACGTAGAGTTTCTCTTTAGTTTAGAAAAGAGTATCTTTAACGAAACATTTTCCCGGAAAAATCCAATGCTGAAAATCTCCAGAATCCATATCTTCATCACATTGGTCTGTGCGACTGCTTTTGTGCTCTCCGCACAGCCAAAAATTCAATTGAATAAGACAGTTTTCGACCTTGGCACAATCTATCAGGGCGAAATACGAAATGTTCCGCTCGTGGTGAAAAACAGCGGCAACCAACCGTTGAGAATTCTCGGTGTGGAAACGTCCTGCGGATGCACTACTGCAAAACGTTCCGAAGAACCGATTCTGCCCGGCACTGTGGATACAATTGTCGTTTCGTTCAATTCACTCGGATTTTCCGGAAGCATTACCAAGATCGTAACAGTAGCATCAGATGATCCGGCGGCGCCGATGATGGAGGCGCGCCTCACTGGATCGGTTACTTCCGTTCTGGAAATCGTTCCTCCAATGTCCATCATCAATTTTGGAAGCACTGCCAGGGGTACGTCAATTGTAAAAACATTCTTTTTTAAAAATACCACCAAGGAAAATTTCACTATTCACAGCATCAGCAGTGCCGATTCCGCTGTCAAGGCGCTGCCGCAGACGACCACGGTAAACCCGTCCGATTCTGTTTCGATCCAATTTACCATTGCTCCGCGGACAACGTCGTTCATGGACAATTATTTCTACATCGAAACAACTCATCCGCGTCAACAACGAATACCGTTCCGGTACATGTACATCGGTCGATGAAACGTCTCCTGACCCCAATGCTGTTTACCGCACTGTTCGCGGGAACACTGGACATCGCCGCTGCAATGGTCAAGTATTCCATCTCCACAGGAAATGATCCGACAGCGGTGCTGCGATTCATCGCCAGCGGTGTTTTTGGTCTCGAAGCGCTGAAAGGCGGAACACCAATGGCGGTGTACGGATTGATCTTTCATTACAGCATCGCCTTTTTGTGGACAACAGCCTACTTCCTGTTGTATCCCAAAATTACATTCGCAATCCGTAATGCATACCTTGCCGGCACATTCTACGGAGTCATCGTCTGGTGCGGCATGCGTCTGATCGTCCTGCCACTATCCAACGTCCCACAGCGGCCCATCGAACTTGTGGATGCTGCGGAAGCCATCGCCATTCTGATCGTCTGCATCGGCATACCGATTGCGGTGATCGCACATCGTTATTATTCGTTACAGAAAGAATCATGATCAGCATCAAGACCTTCCATCAACTGGCCCTTTCATTTCCGGGAGCGAAGGAAGTGCCGCACTTTCACAAGAGATCCTACCGTGTGCATAACAGGATCTTTGCTACGCTCGATGAACAGGAAAAAACTGTTGTTATTAAATTGCAGCCGGTCGACCAATCCGCATTTTGTGCATTCGATGCATCCATTATCTATCCTGCTCCGGGCTTATGGGGCGGTCACGGATGGACAATCGTGAACCTAAACCTGGTAAGGAAATCAACCGTGAAGGATGCTCTGGCAACGGCGTACAACACGGTTGCAAAGAAGAAATGATTTCTGCAGGTATAATTCTGATATTGTTATCAGGAGAAATATTCAGTACACTTTTAAATCAAAAATCGTGAGTCCTTATGCCATACCTTCCCTCTTCACAGCGTTATCAGACGATGCAGTATCGCCGCTGCGGCAAGAGCGGGATTAAGCTTCCCGCCGTGTCTCTCGGTCTGTGGCATAATTTCGGCCATGTGGACGATTTTGAGAATTCCCGAAAGATCATCCATCTCGCGTTCGACAGCGGCATCACCCATTTCGATCTGGCAAACAATTACGGTCCTCCGCCTGGATCGGCCGAAGAGAACTTTGGAAAGATCCTGAAACAGGATCTGTTGGGTCACCGTGACGAGATGATCATCTCCTCCAAAGCCGGCTATTACATGTGGGAAGGTCCTTACGGCGAATGGGGATCGAAAAAATATCTTGTATCGAGCCTGGATCAGAGCCTGAAACGAATGGGACTGGAATATGTAGACATCTTTTATCATCACCGTCCGGATCCCGATACACCGCTGGAAGAGACCATGACGGCGCTGGACCTGATCGTCCGTCAGGGAAAAGCATTGTACGTTGGGATTTCAAACTACAAAGCGCCGGATGCTGCAAAAGCAATCTCCATCTTAAAGCAATTGGGAACTCCCTGTCTCATTCATCAACCGAAATATTCGATGTTCGAACGATGGGTGGAAGGTGGACTGCTGGAGGTATTAGAACAGAACGGCGTCGGATGCATTCCGTTTTCACCGTTGGCGCAAGGGCTTCTTACCGACCGGTATTTACACGGAGTGCCGAATGATTCACGTGCAGCCAAGCCGCACGGATTCCTGAAAACAGAACAGATCACCGAGGAGAAGATCCAAAAGATTCGCCGGTTGAACGAGGTTGCAAAGAAGAGAAACCAGTCGCTTGCGCAAATGGCTCTTTCGTGGATACTGAAAGACAAACGGATCACTTCTGTGTTGATCGGGGTGAGTAAACCGGAACAATTGTCGGATTCATTGAATTGCCTTAAGAATTGTGAATTTAACGTTGAAGAACTCACGGAAATTGAAACAATCCTAACATAATCTATAGAAACGATTTCGGTTTTTCTTGATACACTAATCCGACCCTATATACTGATTGCTTGTTCCACTATTTCTCTGTACGTTGACTAAGATACATCAGTCGCTGGCTTTTTGCCGCGAATCGGATCCTGGGAACCGAACTACATAAACACACTCATCTCTACCCTCCTTCCAAACAAACGGTAAAAAAATACCGATTCTTTTCTAACGGATAATAGCATCTGTTACTGTACCGGTTTTTAAAAAAGATCCTACTAAGAATGGGATTCAAACAGTTGGACAAGAAGCATAATCGTAAAGGTATTATTTATGAGTACCATGGCAAACAAGGGTAAAAAAATACCCAAGAACAACAATCCTACACCCAAACGCTCGACTCGGTACAAAACCTTATCAAGCAAATCCAAAAATGCCAAAGATGCACTGCGTAAAATTAGTGACCGCAAAAAAGCAGCGTCAGAATTAATCATCGCTAACAAAAAGCTTCTTGTTCAGAGTAAAGAGAAAGAAAAACGAGCATCTGAATTAATTATCGCAAATAAAGAACTTGCGTTTCAAAACAAAGAGAAGGAAAAACGAGCTGAAGAATTAGCCATCGCTAAAGAATTAATCTTCCAAAACGAAGAACGTAAGCGGGCCCAAAAGTTAATCAACGAAAGCCAGGAAAAATACCGCGCGCTGTCGGAAACATCTACCGATATCATTCTCACTCACGACCTCGATGGGAAGATTACCTATATCAATCAATCGGGAGTGAAGGGGACAGAATACAGTAAGACAGATCTTATAGGGTCGTTGATCATGGCCATGCTCCCTGATGAAGAACAAGCCGAAATGCAAAAGCGCGCCGGTGCCCGTCATCGCGGGGAATTTGAAACGTATGAGTACGAAACGAAGTTTATCACCAAATCCGGTAAACAAGTTCCTGTTGAAGTACATTCTGCGCCGATCATTCTTGATGGACATTGTACTGAGGTGCTTATTACCGCGCGGGATATTACTGAGCGTAAGCGGGCGGAGGAAACATTACGAGAAAGCGAGGAGGTATTTCGTCTATTGGTGGAAGCAGTTGAAGATTACGCAATAATAATGCTGGACACTGAGGGACGTGTTATTAGTTGGAATGTGGGAGCAGAACGTATTAAGGGCTATCGTGCAGAAGAGATCATCGGTCAACACTTTTCTTGCTTTTATCCAAACGAAGAAATTGAACACGATAAACCTAACCAAGAATTGAGAGCTGCCGCGGCTGAAGGTCATTTTGAAAACGAAGGATATCGGATTCGAAAGGATGGTAAAAAATTCTGGGCGAATGTGGTTATTACTGCGTTGCGCGATGATGATAATAAACTTAAGGGATTCTCAAAAATTACGCGTGATATCACCGAACGTAAACGTGCAGATGATCTACTCCAAAAAGCGTTTCACGACCTTGAGCGATCAAATAAAGATCTTGAGCAATTTGCCTATGTTGCTTCACACGATCTACAAGAACCGCTCCGTATGGTTTCGAGTTTTACGCAATTATTGGAGCGACGATATAAAGATAAACTTGATAAAGACGCGCAGGACTTTATCGCATTTGCGGTGGATGGTGCAAACCGAATGCAACGATTGATTAACGACCTTCTTGAATACTCTCGATTGACTACACGCGGAAAAGAGTTTACAACGGTGGACACCAACTCAGTGCTCGCCCAAGTGTTTGCAAATTTACAAGCCAAAATTGACGAGACCCATGCTATTATTACCAAGGACGATCTTCCTGTTATTGTTGCAGACGAATCGCAGATGATACGAATCCTTCAAAACTTAATTGATAATGCACTTAAATTTAAACACGACTCTGCACCGATCATTCATCTGTCTGCACATGTAGAAGGGGGGTTTTATATTTTTTCTGTTCGAGATAACGGCATTGGTATCGACCAACAATATGCTGATAAAGTATTTCAAATTTTTCAACGATTAAATAACTCTAAAGAATATCCCGGCACCGGCATTGGGCTGGCTATGTGCAAACGAGTGATTGAACGACACGGCGGGAAAATTTGGTTTGAATCGGAACTTGAGAAAGGAACAACATTCTTTTTCACCATTCCACATAACGAAAGAGGCTGGGTATGATACAACGTGAATATGGTATGCCGGTAGAAATTCTTCTTATCGAGGATAGCGCGGGTGATACACGGTTGGCAGTGGAAGTATTAAAGGAGAGCAAAGTGAGAAACACGCTTCATTGTGTTTCGGACGGTGTTGATGCGATGGATTTTCTATACAACAGAGGAAAATTTTCATCCTCACCCAGACCAGATCTTATTATTCTCGACTTAAATATGCCCAAAAAAGACGGACGGCAGGTTCTTGCAGAAATAAAAGGAGATTCTAATCTGAAAAGAATTCCGGTAGTTATTCTCACAATTTCCAAAGCGGAAGAAGATATTTTGAAGACGTACAATTTGAACGCTAACTGTTTCATTACGAAGCCTCTCGATCTTAATCAATTTGTTGCTGTGGTAAAGTCCATCGAGGACTTTTGGCTTACCATTGTAAAATTGCCGCCCAGTTAAGATAGGAGACTTCTGAAAGTCATTGCGAGGAGCGCCTGCCTGCACCAACGGTGTTCTTTTGGAACCGGCAGGCAGGAAGCGACGAAGTTCCGCTTTTTATAATCCCGCATAGTGTGGAATCCAAAAGGCGGGACAATCTTTCCCAATGTTTTAAGAACAAGATCGCCACGTCGTGGCGCGAAACGCGCCACTCCTCGCGATGACACGACGGCAGTGTTTTTTGAGATACTGTGTAGTAAAGACACGCCAAGAATTTTGATAAGGGGAAACAGCAATGAATAAAAATAATATTCAAGTATTGCTTATCGAAGATAATGCCGGAGATGTCCGCATTATTCAGGAAATGCTGCGCGAATCAAAAAAGCAATCGTTTGAAACGCAGATTTGCGACACTCTTGCGGACGGCTTTCGTATTCTTAAAAATCAACATCTTGATGTTGTTCTGCTCGATCTTTCACTTCCCGATAGCACAGGATTGGATACCTTTTTAAAACTCCATAATGCGTTTCACCACATCCCCATTGTTGTGCTCACCGGATTGAACGATGATGAAGTAGCATTGAAATGCATGCACAATGAAGCGCAGGATTTTTTAACGAAAGGCTCTATTACAAATGAAATTCTTGTTCGGTCATTACGATACGCCATTGAACGCCGGCATGCTGAAGAAGCATTGTACAAAAGTGAAGAACGTTTTAAACAAA
>Ga0172379_10003817_pt1 | contig 23333 bp, 29 predicted proteins | sample GrowelOW334metaG_FD_119756 | JGI IMG/M metagenome (GOLD analysis project Ga0172379, IMG submission 119756) | Groundwater microbial communities from an aquifer near a municipal landfill in Southern Ontario, Canada - Groundwater well OW334 metaG | ecosystem: Environmental > Aquatic > Deep...
GGTTTAGACTCACCCCTGTTCGCTCGTCGCTTACTAAGGGGCTCTCATTCGATTTCTTTTCCTTTGGGTACTTAGATATTTCAGTTCCCCAAGTTCCCGGTCACGACTTACGTCGCGTAACAACCAGATAAATCTGGTTAGGTTTCCCCATTCGGACACTGCCGGATCATAAGTTCTTGTCACCTCCCCGACAACTTTCGCAGACTTGAAACGTCCTTCTTCGGTTTTTACTGCCAAGGCATCCACTGATTGCTTGAGTAGAATAAATCAATACTATTTTGCTTCAAATTTGAATTTGAATTCGTGCGATCTACTTGCATAATCTATTCACTTTTCAAGGAACAACATTTTGAGCTCACTTGAGCTCGTGGTTGATTCTAAAGATATGCCCCTTTGGAGTCAATCACCAATTCAAGTATTTCTGTAGGGGCTGCCCTTGCGGCTGCCCGTATCATGTGGACCGTGCCGGACTCGAACCGGCCACCTCTACATTGCAAATGTAGCGCTCTACCAGATGAGCTAACGGCCCGATAAGAAAAAGTCCGCCTTTAGCGGACCGGAATGCAAACCAATACAGCAAAAAACCTAGGGGGCTTTTGTGCTCACTGTTCGGTTTATCTTCATAATGTCTGCTAAGGACAACTGAAAGTATACCAAACAGCTACGGTTATTTCAAGCTCCAGATGACTGTCACTGTTTTACTTATATTCGTGCTTCCTGGCTGAAGAGCCGCCCCACCTCCACCACCCATCTCTTTCATGCCATACATCGTCGGGTACGACACTCCTCCTCCACTTCCCTCACTCACGCTGATAATTGTTCCCAGACTCGTCCCACTGGCCGCCGCCATCACCTCGGCTTTGACCTTGGCATCGGCAATTGCGTCAGCCATCAGTCCATCTTCAGCCTTTCGGCTGGTATCCAGCTGAAAATTCGGTCCGTATACATTGGTCGCTCCACCGCCGGTAAGTAAGTTAGCCAAGTCTGAGGCTCTTTCCACATCGCGTAAAGTTACCGTAATTGAGCTATTTACATTCCACTGTCCCGGACGCATCTTAGAGACTCCGTTGTCATAGTACTGCTCTTGGTTTTGGTAGATCGAGAGAGACTGGGTCTGGATATCCGTCGGATCAACTCCAAAAGTCTTAATGGCCTGAGTTATGGCATTTATCTTATTATTTACCTCATTTACAGCCTCATCCTTGTTGTCTTTTACCGCATTCACTCCGGCCGTAAAACTGGCTATCTGGTTTTTCTCCTTTGACTCAGCATATCCCGTCACCGTCACCATCCGTTCCGGGCTCATCACCATTCTCCCCCAGTTAATATCTTTCCAAGGAAAAAAGTAAATCACCGCCAATAAAAATCCTACCCCAAACACTATCCACGCCAGTCTAGCAAAGTCTTTCATCATATTTATACTTTATCAACTATCCTCCCGCTAGTCAAACATTATAATTAGTGTCTTGACAACACCAAGTAACACATGATACACTATGACCTTGAAGGAGATACCTTGTTCTTTGAAATTTATAACTTAGGAGGCATCGATGTTACCAATGTTCACGGTAAAAACCGGTAAAGTTATCGGACGTAGCCATATTTTATCCGGTCGGAACTGTCAAGATTCTTTAAAGACAGCGGCGATCGAACTAAATAATCAAACGTATATTGTTGGTTGGATCAGTGATGGTTGCTCTGAGGGAGCACACAGTGAAGTCGGTTCCACCTTGGTCACTCAGTTTCTTGCAAACCAATCGATTCTCTACCTTAAGAGGGGTATTCCTTTGGAAGTCGTTCCTCTCTTCTTATTTGAGGATCTTCTCATTTTTCTGAAAATTAACTTGGCTAGTCAGCACCTCGCTATCCCACAAGATCGAGCCCAATACATTAAAGACTATCTACTTTTTACCTTAGTTGGTTTCCTTATCGGCCCCAAAAGTAGTTTGGTTATGGCCTATGGTGATGGTCTGGTCATTATTAATGACCAAATCTATCGACGAGACTTTCAGGACGAATCCCCTTACCCGGGCTACCTCTTGCTTGACCCCCGCCACTTGAATCCTTTCCGTCGTCAGCTGCCACAAGGATTTGATATCTATCCCCTCAAAACGGTCGATATTCAAAAACTGGCCATCGGAAGCGACGCTTGGTTGTCGGACTTTGATTTGTTGGACCATATTTGGGGACATAGTCATCCCAACCAAATTCAGCGCAATCTGAATATTTGGTCGGACCAAAAGAGGCTAGCCGACGACGCTTCTCTTATTGTCGTCGAGACAACCCTTTAATTAGAAAGGAGGTTATATGTCTATTTTTGTCTTTACCCAGTCGGGCGAACGCTATTCGCTTGATGCGAATGACGCTATCGGTTCGGGCGGAGAAGGTTCAGTTTATCCCTATCCAGGTCGTCCCAAAGAAGTCATCAAGGTTTACGAAAATCCGGATACCGCTCACGGGAAAAAACTCAAGGCTTTTATCGCTAAAAATTTTTCTCTACCCAAGTCCGTTGCCGCGCCAACCGATCTTATCTTCGACCAGTCAGGTAAAGTCATCGGGTATTCCATGGCCTTCGTCAAGGGAGCCAAGGCTTTTCGAGAACTGAGCAATCAGCATTTTCGGCTTCGACACAAGATTAACAACAAAAAAGTTGTCGCCCTCCATCTCAATGACGCTCTTACTTTAGAGGCTATTCATGGACAAAAAATTATTGTCGGTGATCGAAACGATCAAAATGTTCTCTTCGCCGGCACCAATAGCTACTATATCGATTTTGACTCGGCTCAGTTTGATAACTGGCCATGTCCGGTCGCTACCGAGAACTATCTCGATCCGGCTTTATACAGTCTGGATCTGACTCAAAAACCGGTCTTTCTTCCCCAGCACGATTGGTATTCCTACGCCGTTATGTTGTTTAGAAGCTTACTTCTTATTCACCCCTACGGCGGAACCCATCCAAGGATTGAAGAACTTCCCAATCGAGCTTTAAAAAAGATCACCGTTTTCGACAAAGGAGTTATTTATCCTGCCGTCGGTCTGCCTCCCGACTTAATTAGTGATGATCTTTTACAAGTTTTTAACAAGTACTTCAAGGATGGTTGGCGAGGTCAGTTTCCCCAAACAACCCTCAAAAACTTCCAGTCTGCGCTAATCGAATGTCCGTCATGCAACACTGCTTACCCATCAAACAAACGGGCCTGCCCGGTTTGTAAAGAGCAAAATCAAGTGGTCATTTCGGTTTCCATTCCCGGTTCTCTTACCGTCAAGCAATTGATGAGTATCAAAGATCAAGTTCTCTATCATCGCCTTGAAGGGGAAAATTTAGTTCTGATTACTTTGGAAAATAACTCTGTTACTTTCCATTGTGTCAGCCAAAGCGGGCTCCAAACCATCAATTTATTTCCCTATCAGGTTGGTATGAGATTTGAGGCCAGTACCCAACTTTTAGCCGTGAATATTGCCGGCAGTGACAAAATTGATCTTTTTGAGTTGAACTACAACGAGGCCACCCAAATCGAAAGCAGTGTTTCCGATACTTACTCGATTACTCAAAATGCGGTTTTTAGAGTCAGTGGCACTCACCTCTTTCGGCTTGTCGGTGGACAGTTAATCGATACCGAGGTCGGCAAAGGTGGACTTCTCAATCGGCCCATTCGCGCCACCATCGAGCATCAATCTTGGTTTAGTATTAGTTCGGACCCTTCACCGGTTATCGTCGGTTTCCATCGAGTATTGCGCCAGCAATTTTTCTGGCTCCACCGCGATAGTTTTTCGACCGATTTAGATGTTCCCCCCCTTGACCTCGGTGAAAGTCTCATCGACCTCACCGTCAAATTTTCCGGCAGTTCCTTTCTGATTATCAGAAAGACCAAACTCAAAGGTGGTGAATTTATTCACTTCAACTCCTTTGATAAAAACGGCACGGTTATTTATTCCTCTAGAATCGAGGCGGGAAAACTACCTTCAGATCGGATCCATGGACAGGCTTACGACGGGGGGAAATTAATTTTTCCGACCGATACCGGTGCCATCCGTTACGATCCGGCCACCGGTTCGCAAAGTGGGTTTCCAGCCACGGTCAAAACGGTCAACTCCGGCCAATCGTTATTTACTTACTCGGCCGGGTTACTGGTTGTCGATCCAAAACACGTTAGTTATCTTACCCTCAGTTAAAAGGAGAAAACTATGATTCCTAGTTTGTATTCACCTTCCGATATTGGAAAACTTTACAGTCCTCGACCGGAATTCATCTATGAAGGCACCAAAAATCGGACCAAGACCACTGCTTATGAAGATAAGCGCAAAGTGGCTTTGTTAACGGTTGACGGACAAATTGATTTTGTTTACCCCGATGGAGGCTTACCGGTTCCCGGCGCGATCGAAGACATCCGGCGTCTCACCGGCTTCATTTATCGCAATCTCAGTGAAATTACCAACAATTACTTGTCGATGGATGATCATCCGCCTTACGCTATTTTCTCCCCCACCTGGTGGAGAGATCGTAGCGGCAAAGTTCCGGGAAATTACGACTTTGTTGCGATATCTTATGCAGATATCAAAAGTGGTGCCTGGAAACCGATTATCGACCCTCTTTGGTCCACTGAGTATGTCAAGAAGCTTGAAATTCAGGCCAAGAAACCGTTAATGATCTGGCCCTTTCACTGTCTTCAAGGCACCATCGGTCAGTCTTTAGTCCCGGCTCTCTCGGAAGCCATCATGTATCACTCGGCCGCCCGCGGTAGTCAGCCCACCCTCATCTCCAAAGGTACCAATCCACGTACCGAACATTACGGTATTTTTAAAGCCGAGGTGGAAGATCCTAAAGATGTGAGCACCCAGCTCAACACCACTATTCTGGACGCCATCGCCAAACATGATCTTATTTATGTTGCCGGCGAAGCTAAAAGTCACTGCGTTCTCGAAACCATGAAACAGCTCGTTAGCTACTTTGGCAAAACTCAACCGGAAACCATCAAGAAAATCCGTTTTATTATGGACTGTACCAGCTCTGTCCAAAATCCAGATGTCGACTTCGAAGCTCTTGCCAATACCGAGCTTGAAAAAATGGTTCAAAAAGGTGTCGTTCTCGTCAAAAGCACCGATCCTATCAGCTAAAAAAGGAGACAAATATGACTTCTAAAAGCACTATTGTTGTAGCCAACTTGAACAACACTTCTGCACTTGCCAATGTTCAGCACGCTAGCGCCAAAGATTTGGGCGGAGATCAGGCCACTCTCATTCTCCGTATTATCGACCGCACCGGCTCACTTCTCCGTTATAAAGGAGAAATGATCGAAGCGGCTCGCTTGAATGTCCAAGCTTTAAAGGATTCCAAAACCGGAGATGAAATGTTGATGTCCACTTGGACTTTCAACGCTACCGACGGTTTTACTATTGTCGACGGGTTTGTCAAATTGGAAGATGTCACTCCTCTGGATTCCCAAAACTATGATATGCAGCCGGAAGACATGACCAATCTGTATGACACCGTTTACACTGCTCTCACTGACGAATTCTCAGGCATTGTCGCCTACGCAAAAGGCTTAAAAAAGAGCGGTATGCGTGTCAAAGTCACGGTTCTAGTTCTCACCGACGGTGAAGATAACCGCAGTCGCATCAATCCTGAAAAGATTAAAGCTCTCACCGCCGATAACGAAGGTTTTTACTTCTGTCTCATGGCCTTCGGCACCGGGTTTGCTCAAGAAGCGGCAACTGCCATGGGCTTCCCCAACGTCCGGGAATACAACGCGAGCGCTGGCGAACTCCGCCGCATGATGGGCGAGTTTTCCAAGTCCCAAGTTCGCGCTTCTCAGAGCATCGTTTCTCCGAACGCCTTCTTCAACTAAGTTATAAATAGATCCAGCCCCCGCCATTCGGCAGGGGCTTTTTTTACTCCAAAAACCCTTTCATCTCCCCAAAATCCTCAATCACATACTCCGCTCCAAAGCCCAGCTGTGTCTCTCTTTTATAAAATTCTTCATACCTCTTGGGGAAGTACAGTCCGGTCTTTACCCCAGCCCGTCTACCGGCCACAATATCCTTACCATTATCTCCCACCATCAGCGCCTCATCCGGCTTGCCACCCATCAGCCTCAGGGATTTTTCAATCGCTTCCGGGTGTGGCTTTACAAACTCCACATCTTCTTTGCCAAGAAAGACATCGACCAAGTCCCGCAAACCGTTATTACGGAGCGCCGTCTTCACCCAGCGTTTCCTCGAAGCGGTCACCACCGCAATTTTTCCACCTTTAGCCTTTATCGCTTTTAAGACCTCCAAGGCCCCTGGGTTTAGCCGAACGTTATTAAGTTTTTCCAGAACTTCCTCTTCCAATTCAGCAAAAAACTTCTCCACATTGGTTATCCCCAGTCTCTCCGGTCCCTGCCAATCCCCAATCACCTCATTGCCGATAGTTTCATAACTCACCTCGATGCCGTGTTTCGCAAAAACCTTTATAAAGCCTTCAAACCATATCGGTAAGGTGTCGGCCAAACTCCCATCCCAATCAAACAAAAAATATTTATACTTCATCTCTCTATCTTAAGCTATTATTATCCCATGACCCTTCCAGAGGAAGCCCAAAAAAGAATCCTAGAACTCGAACAACAAGTTAACGGTCTCCAACAACAGCTTGCGATCGCCAAAAAAAACGCGGTCACCGATCCCCTCACGGGTATTTTTAATAGACGAGTTTTGGAAAAAGAACTAAACTTCAATCTGGCCGATACGGACAGAAGTTACTTTGATTTGGTGGTCGTGGAAATTGATTTAGATCATTTTAAAGAAGTTAACGATCTTTATGGTCACCCTCAAGGAGACACCATTCTCAAGGAGTTCACCAAGCTTGTCCAACAAACCCTAAGAGACACTGATATTTTTGGCCGTTGGGGAGGAGAAGAATTTTTATTGATATTACCCATCCCCCATCACACCCCAGTAGCAGAGATCGAAAAATTTTTTCGGCGTTTACAATCTAACATTTATAAGATCAATCGTTCCAACAAACCTCAAGAAGATCATTTAGGTCTCACTTTTAGTGCAGGTGCGGTTATTGTTGAAGCCGGTCGAAAGAAAGTTGATCTGGAGCGGGTGCTTAATCAGGCTGATTCTGCTCTCTACGAATCCAAAAAAATCCGCAACACTTTTGTTCTCAAGAAATACATCGAAGACTAATGGAAATTATTACTCTTACCGTCGGAGACCTGGCTACCAACTGCTATTTAGTGACAGACGAAGACACTAGAAAAACTATCATCATCGATCCGGGCGACGAGGGAGACTTCATCAGCACCACCATTCTGGAAAAGAAACTCCTTCCTCAGGCCATTATTCTCACCCACGGCCACTATGACCACTGTCTGGCCGTTCTTGAACTCAAGCTTAACTTCAACATCCCTATTTATCTTCACCCAAAAGATCTCTTTCTCTATCAAAATGCCCAGAAATCCCATTCATATTGGTCCGATCCCGTAGGGGCGGCCCCCCGCGGCCGCCCGCATAACCCACCCATAGATTTTTTCCTCGAAGACCGCCAGATCCTCCCTTTCGGCCACTCCTCTCTCCAGGTTCTCCACACCCCCGGCCACACCCCCGGCTCCTGTTGTTTTCTCTCCGTCCCCCGCCATGGCGGGGCTCACTCCATCCAACCAATTCTCTTCACCGGTGACACTCTTTTTGCCGAAGGTATCGGTCGTACCGACCTCTCCTACTCCTCACCCACCGACCTCCAAAAATCCCTCTCCAAACTTAGAACTATTACCCTTGAACATAAAACTCCCCTTCTCATTTATCCCGGCCACGAAGACTTTGGAGTAAGCTTGGTCTGGTAATTTATTACCTTGCTCCACACGTCCTCATCCATCTTCTTTATTTCTTCAAGTATGTAGTCTCTGGTTCCTCTCGACTCAACCAGTTCTCTTGTCGCCGCAAAGTTAAAATCAAACTGCCAAGACAGCCAGCACAAAAACACGTCAATGCGGTTCACCAGATCTTCTTTTGGTACCAATCGTCCATCCAAAAAAGCCTCGATTGCTCCCTTGGTCACACTACCCCATGGAACTTTGAACTCATCAATGTCATTATGAAAGAAGTCAAGCAACCCCAATTTGTCCGCATCGCGAATAAACTTAACATACACCTCTTTGCCTCTGTACTCCAGTCTACTGTGTTGTCTGACCGTTTCAGCCAGCACTTTGATATCAATTCCCATAGAAGCCAACTCGGAAAAATTTTTCTTTTCGATTAGCCTTGCTCCCTCGCTCGCATGATCGAACCCCGTTTTTGTATCCGAAAAACTTCCCAATAAGGCTTGTGGAAACCGTCCAAAGTCGTGAGCAAAGGTCACCGCACCCACCATGTAAGGATTCCATTCAACGCTTTTTTCTTTTTCCATAATCTCGATCCCCGCCATCACTACCTCTTTAGTGTGCAATATTTTTCTCAAAATCATTTTTCTTGTCTCTCCATCCTTCGCTTTGTTAAAGTTGCTCGTCATTATTTCAAAGCCGTAGTTCAAAAGATTCTCAGGAATCCTAAATTTTTCACTTCCTTCTCCGGTAAATAGCTCTCTTGTCCAGACCAACATTTCCTCGACACCCATGTCAGAATTTTTTAGAATCTCTAAATCTCTTTCACTTCTTACTTTCACAGATCTGATTTTACCCTACGCGTGCTATATTAAATTCACTATGACCGAAGAACGAGAAAAAATTCGCCTCCAATTAGCCAAACGCCTCTGGTTCAAAGCCACCGACGCCGCTATCCAAGAAGAAATTTTGGCTTTGCCGGAAGACTTTGCTGGATTTCTCGAAGATTTAGCCTCCCGTCCGGATGAAATTGGTGAGCTGGAAGTTCTCAAAATGACCAAGTTGGGTCGGGGGAATTTCCTCCTTCTACCCGTTTTTGAGGTCAGGTCCAATATCACCAACCAAATCTTCACTTACGAATACGCCTCCTGGAAGACAGGCAGTCACCCCGGTGCTAGGGCCATCATTTTCCTCGAAACAGACGGGGAAATTACCCACTTTATGGTTTCCCGGTCTCACAATTTCTCCACCGGCGAGGAAGATTTAGAGTCTATTGGCGGTCTTTATGTCCATTTTTTAGCCAAATCCGCCCAAAATCTCCCGAAGAAGATCGAGCAAGAAATCTGTTTTCACCTTGGAGTCGAGCATCTGGAGTTCAAAAAGATCATACCTCTAGGCGAAGCTCACCCTGATTTAGGTATGACGAACAACGTTTCAGATCTCTTTGCCGCCATCATCGATATCTCAGACGTGCCTAATCTGACCACCAAGTCCGACTTCCGTGAGACGCACAAGCCGGTGGGCTTCGAGCTCAAAATCATTCATATCTCTGAGTTCATGGAGTACCTAGACAAAATCAAGGATAACTACTTCCTCAGTGCCGCCGCCCGAGTCCTGGCCAGCCACGAAATCAGCCTCCCCCTCTAAGGACAGGCTTGACAAAAGAGTGAACCTATAGTAATATATCTCCAAACCTAAAAGGTTCGACTTTAATATCTTCACTCTCGTCAGTTGCCGCCCCCACGGTCGACCTCTTCATATCCAGCCTCACAAGGAGTCCCAAATGCAACATTCTGCCCCAAAAACTGCGCTCGATCATGATATCGAAATCGTTCAAAAAGTCGCGGATAAACTCAAGTCCATCTACGGCCATGAATTTATTGTAGAAGCCGAAACCACACTAGAAATAGGTGATTTCCACATGGTCTCATACACTGAAGTCTCCATAACAGTGATGGTGCCTTACACCAGCTTCTTCGGCTCAATATTTCAGTGGCAGGTCAAAGAGACCGTTCTCCATTACACCTACCCTAGCTACTCGTTTGACTGGAACGAAAAGTATCCGGAAGTTAAAGCACTCTTTGAGAAGCACAACAAATTGAGAGATTAGCACTGCTCAATTAGCCCCCTCCTAAAGAGGGGGCTTTTTATTAAAACTCCCTCTTGCTTTTTGCTTAACCCATGACTTATAATAGTCGTTGACTTACAAGGTTCGACCTTAAAATATTCTCCAGCGCGTGCCTATCATGGCAGCCGTCGAACCTATTTTTACTCCTTCACCCCACTTTCCAGCCGTTAACCCGGTTGTTTCGCTTATGCCCATCCCTATATCTTAAGGAGGTATTCCCATGTTTCCAAAAATCCGTTCGTTCTGGCTCGCCTTGTGGGCGGGCTTTTTGCATTTCTTCAATCTCAACCAACCCCAAAAGGAGGCTATCATGCCCAATTTTTATACTCCCGATCAACTTCGGGAAAAACTTGCAGATCGTGCTTTTCAGCTGGAAATGGTTTACTGGCTCGAAAGCAGCATTCGTCCCCTAGAAAACGACGCCTTTTACTTAATGGTCGCTCGAGATCGTACCAGCACTGTGAGACCGATCGATACCGCTTGTATTCAAGCTGTTCTCGATCGTCTGGAACCATACATCCTTCTTGGTACCCCGGCTCACGAACTCGGTCATCATATCTTTGATGCCCTGGGTGGCTCCGCGATCATCAGCAACGATCCGTTCGTGGCAAGTGCCTATCGAAACGAGATCGACGCCGCCTTCTTTGGCGCCATGTCCCACGACTGTGCTACCGGTGTCCAACACCGCTACATCGATAATGAGTGGGAGTTAAACCACGGTGAACTCGCAGCTTGGATCTTCTATCATGCCACCGAAGGTATTCTTATTGAGCCAGTTCGCCGTTTGACAGCTTACGCCATTGCGGCACACCCGCACATGACGAAAGAAATGACCGCCAAAAATGGCAGTGTCCGCAAACCGTGGCGGGATCAGATCTTCACTTTTGGTAAAACCCCCGTTCGCCTTGCTGTTTGGATCACCCGTTGGACCGATCGCCTCGAAAACGGCGGCGATTCAGCCACCCATCTTCCTCGCCATGCCCTGGCTACCCTCGATGGTGCCCGTATCGGTGGTATGGATCTACACGGTGTGGACTGGTACAGCTTCAACGACCAGCTCAAGTACCTTTTTACTCCCAAGGCCTTCGTCTTCGAAATTCCGGCTGTCAACTCGGATGGCACCCCTGTTATGAAAGACGGTCAGCCAGTGATCAATAAAATCCCTACTATGCTCCAGCATTTGAAGGGTTACGCCGCCAGTGCCGGTGCTTTCCCCTACTCGCCTTACAATCAGCACGACCACCGGTCCGTAAATATGATGACTCTCATGGCTTGGAAAGTAGACAACTCGGCCAAATTGATCGAAATGGTCTCTAATACTATCGGCACTCCTGACTTTAAGCTCTTTATCAAACACCTGCAGCTTAAGTCGGGTCTCCCGAACAATCAGATGATGACCGATACCATCGAAATGCTCCGCGATCTCTGGAATCTCAACACACCAGAAGATCAGGCTCATTGGGCCAAAGGCTTCGAGTTCGCGTACAAATCTTACTACGAGTGGCTCGACCTACTTCAAGCAAATGTCGCCCAAGCCACTGACCCAACAGTACTTGCTTTCCAACCCTTGGTCGCCGACTTAATTTCCAAGATTAGTGAATAAATGCGTAACCAGCCAATTGTCACACCCATCAGTTATTCATACATCAAATCCGATCAAGATATTCGGGTTTTAAACTGGAAGGAATTACCTGTTCTCGAGGCTGTGAAAGATACTCAGATAATCTATTTTTCCGCTTCCACCGTCGGAGGAAATCATCGACATCCTCGTACCGAGTGGTATATCTGCTTCGGAGATCTGATTTTATATTGGTTAGACGAAACGGGAAAACGTCACCAAAAGTGTCTTAATCCCAAAGGAAGACTTTTACTAGTCAAGATTCCCCCCTTCCTTGCCCATGCAGTGAGAAATCGTTCTGCCACCAATTCGGCTCTTCTTTTGGAGCTGGCGGATGCCCCTCAGAATCATGTCGAGCGTATCAAGGTTTACTAAGACTTTCCACCCACCCCCTCGGGGGTGGGTTTTTCTTGCGCTTGACAATCATTTTTTGTTCTATAACATAAACTTATGCCCAAAGATTTTAATTTTCAAGAGTTTAGCTACACTCTACCCCCCAATCGCCAAATATTAGCCGCGAAGTTAATCGAAAATAAATGGTTCCAAAATACCGATTCCGATCTTCAGCAAGAGATTCTCACTCTCCCCAATGATTACGAAGGCTTTCTTTACAACCTCAGCCTGCGTCCCGACATCATTGGCCATCTAGAAGTCTTAAAATTGCTCAAGGTCATTCGTGGCGAATTTCTCGTTACTCCAGTCTTCGAGGTTCACTCCTCTACATCCGGTAAAACCTTCACCAAAGAATATGTGATCTGGAAAATGGGCTCCTTCCCAGGCATTAAGGGCACCTTATTTGTTCAAGCGGCCGGTGCCATCACTCACTTCGTTACTATCCAAACCGACAAGTTCCCAGTTGGGGATCTCTGTTATGACTCCATTGGCGGCCTTTTTCAGTATGTCAAAGGCACCACAATCGATCTACCCAACAAAGTCGAACATCTGATCAAAGAAAAGCTTGGCCTCACCGAGCTCAATATCAAGCAGTTTATCGATCTGGGCCATATTCAGTCGGACAACGGTCTCACCCCAAATTACCCTCAAATTTTCGCTGCGGTCATCGACGGGGACGAGGCCCGACACCTCTCAGCTCGTGAGATCGATCCCCAGGATCGCGAACAGTCCAACTTTCAGATCCAGATTGTGCCTATCCAGGAGCTCTCAGAATACCTTGGGAAGGTCGACGATGCTTTCTTCCTGGCCATTGTCGCCCGCCTCCTGGCCAAAAAGATCATTTCCCTCTAATCGACACCCCATTGACAAATCCTCTAGGTCATAAGGTATAATCTACCCAGACTTAAAAAGTCCGTCTTTTACATTTTTACCCGCATTCAGATTCAATTCATTCCCTATTGGAGGTTTCCCTTGAAAAATATTGATCGAACCAAAATGTTTCAGCATGAAGCGGCTCCGTTTGTTCTAACTATCATCGTATTAGGTAACGATGGCTCGCTTGCCCTCTCAGAATCCTTTCCTGGCGAAGATACCTTTTATCTCAATTTCCCGCAAAGGATTCGTATCTCAAACGCGAGAAAGTTGGGAGACGGACATTATTTGGTTGATGAATCAAATGCGGATCTGATTGAAAATGATCCCGTTGTTCTTGAGGCCATCAAAGACACCAAACAACGCGCCGCGATTCATTACAAGGAAGAGCGGATCAACGACCTAATCCAGTTCGTCAATCCGGAAGGTAGCTTTTTTGACCGAAGGGTAATCGTTTATTACTACTTCAAAGGTGTAAGGCCTAAGCCTGTCAAACTTGAAAGACTTCCTTATCCGGCACCCAGCCAATCACTTTCAAGATTCTTCTCGACGAAATATGCAAAGAATGCCTTTGCAAATTCTTTTCCGAACAACCCCAAAACAGGCCAACTGTTGATAGAAGGTAAGATTCTTAACCTTAAAGATTTCTTTCTCGCCCTATACCACGAACGCAATTAACCTAAGGAGAAAAACGGTGATCTCCAAGCCCAGTATCACTATTGCTTGGCCGCTCAGGACCCGATTATGACAGTAGAGAAACAAAAGGTCGCCTACATCTTCCCCGGAACGCAGATGGATCTGTATGACGCCTTGCCGGAAATAGATGTCGCGTGGGCTTCACCCATGGTTGGCGGCTCTCTTGGCTGGCTGGCCCATCTGACTCCGTTTGAAAAAACACTTGACGGCATCGAAGCCGCCAAAAAACGCTTGGTTTAGTACATACCCCGCCTTCACTGGCGGGGTTTTTTATCCTATTGACAAGCACTCTAGGCTCTGGAGTATAATCCTTACTAGACTTACAAAGTCCGTCCTTAAAATCCTGTCTCATTTCAAGGAGGCCACTGTGCCCAAGTTTTCTTTAGTTTCCGTCTCTCGGCAGATTTTTCATAACTTTCCCTCTCTCAATCCTGATCAGAGAGACGACGTTCTGGCTCTACTCGAAGAGCTCGAGAAGCGTTACGGTGTTGATTTCCTTGACCAAGAGTTAACTCTCCTCAACGCCGTTAGAATCACTGGTCTAAAATACATCACTGCCCGCGATGTTTTTATGAATCTTACGGGAGAAAATGTTCATGACATCATCGCCTTACACCCAATCCTTGAAGCTCAAGAGCCAGTCTTCCAAAAAATTGACTTGCTTCACGAAGTAAAAGATTCCTTTCCTGAATATCCAACCACCACCCTTTCTTCAAAGGAAGAAATGGAACTGGTAATCAGGGTGGCTGATCTCAATCATCAAAACCTTTTTCAACTAGGACTAGGTAAATCAATCGGTGAAATGATCATCGCTAATCCCAAACTGATCTACTATTTTATGGGCTAAGGAGAAAAAGTGAAACCAAACGCTAATTTGTATCGCCTGAACGCCATTCTCGACTTTACCAAGTCTCAGCAGGAGTTTCTCGAACAAGTCGGTTTCTTCAATCCCGAACCTCAAATCACTGCTTCCCTTGCCAATTTTCCAGATATCGACAAGTCAAATCTCACTCGTCTCATCGCTTGGCAGGCAGTTGACAACAGAGGGCAAATAACCAACCGTCTCTTTGATCTTCAACCCCACCCTTTCCGACAAACACTCAAACAGTTATCGCAGCAATTGAACGAAACAAACTTTCGAGAACTTCTTCGTGATCCCAATACGGATCTTTCCTCATTGGTCAACTTCAAGATTTTGGAAGTGATCTGGTTCATCAAACTTTGGGAAAACAAAAACCGTTGGGTTCCGCCTTACGCTCCCAAAAGATTGAATAATGGTCTCAAGTTCGTCTACACAGACAACAAATTAATCGTCAGTTTCCAAAAGGTATGGAACGATCTTTGGTTGACCTCGGACCACAACCCAACTACCGTTATTCCTCTGACTCACGAAAACTTTGATCTGGTCACCAGCCAGCATGTCCATCTCGCCCAAAAATATCTGCAAGACAAGGAGAACAAATGAATCAAATCGTTCACTCAATCAGGTTGTTTATTTCAAAACTGAATTCAATCATTTATTGGAACACCAAGAGTCCGTACAAATCAATCGCGCATTTTTTTCGTAACACCTCGGTTTGGTGTATCTTGTATAGTCTTGCGGTTTTTATTGTTTTACCGTTTTATCCGGCTATTTTAATGGGTACCAATCCTGCTGGGTTATTACTGTTCCTTGTAGTTTCAATCGTCATCTTTATAGTATCCAAACTTTTCATCAAGGAATAGTTCTTCTCGCTGCCGCCCCACCCGGGGCGGTTTTTTGTACCTGCCCGCAATCATCTCCCCTTTTTCCCCAACACTTTTTCCTTTATGGTTTTCCCCTAATTTATTTTCTCCTCCGACCCATCACCTGATCGGTCAATCCCAGTAATTCCACACCCGTCATAAGAGTAAAAGCCTTCTGCATATAGCCGGTCTCATCAGCATCTACCGTTGGGTAGGCAAAGTATGTTCCGGGCATAAAGATAATTGCCTGTCCCGGTGCCGAGCCGGGCATCACATTCCCTTTACCCAAGGTATCCACGTACTTGGCAAACCACCCCGGGGCGATCAATATCGGCGTTTTTGTCTCGGCATTACTACCATCGTAAAACATCATCGATCCGGCGTGAGGCATATGTCCCCCGGCGACAAACCCGCATTTTTCCTGAATATATAGATCATATAGTCTCCGCAAGCCAAACTCAGGTCGGGAATACGAAGCGTGCTTCATCTCCTTATCGGCAAAGGCACCAGAATACTTCGGTTTGCTGTTTAGCGATCCATTAGGACCTACCCCAAATTCGATAAGAGAGAGGTGATGGATCAAAGGAGTATCGGTCGCATTGGAAAGATACGATCCCGGCGCCAAAGGCATCGAGTACAAGTTTATCTTTTTGGGTTTATTCATCGGCTTTCCCTCTTCGTCGACATCGCCTTCCCCAAAGTCTTCAATATCCACCACATTGCCATCCGCGTCTCTAAACTCTTCGCCGGTTTTTACTTTAGATCTCCAACTACTGTTGCGCATCGATTCACACATCATAATGGCCAGCGTCTGATCCTTCGCCCCATTAATTACATCCCTAAATCGATTCAAAATTTCCATCCTTTGTGGTGAACTGCCTGCCTCCGTATCGATCATATTCCTGAGAAACACTACTAAAGAGTGTGGGTTCCTTACTACAAGCTCCTCATGATATTTTTTTAATTCCTCATATCCCTCGGAACTACTCCCCAAACGAGCGTTACCCAAAAGATGAAGAGTCACCGGTAACCTTGTCTTTACATCATAAGCAAGTGAGTCATAAGTAGGCTTCATTTTCATTTTTGAATATGGGTTTGTTACCCAACTCCCATCAACCTTTACGGCATCAACCGGTCTGTCTTCCATGTGCTCTTCACCGCTCACCATACTTTTTCTGGAAATCAAAGTGATCTTTGGTTTCGCCTCCACTTCAGCTCGAATTTTCTCCAGAAGCTCTGTCGTCATCCCCTTACTTTCCACCCAGTCCAGAAGACGCAAAGCATTATTTGCCTTCTGTCCCTGCTCAAAAGAAGCGAAGGGATAACTTTTTTCTTTTCGTCCGGGTTTTCTTGGTTCCACAATTACCCCCTGACCCAAAGGATCCGTCCAAGTAGCCCCCAATTTAATTCCAAAACGGTCAGCTGGTTTTTCTGGCGACGAACCCTTTGCCGTACCCGAAGCAATAAAATAGACCGAGGTCTTTGCTCCGCTAAATAGTTCTTTCGCTACCCCCATCCGATGAAGATGCGCACTCATATACCCCTTAGATCTACTTGACTCCGATGTCGCAAAGACCGCATTCCTAAGACCATAAACCGAGTCAAACTTACTTTTTCCCGCTGGATTGTGCCAAATCGTCTCGGAATGTGTGTAACCATTTGGAAATTTAAAGTTAATTCTTCCCCCATTTTTAATTATTCGTTCTTGGTTAAGACCCACCTCTTTTGCCAACATAATCCAAGGATTAATCGTCGATGAGTCTTCAATCCAGCCATTATGCCCCCAGTATCCGGAAACCATCGCCGCTATTTTATCCGCCTTGACCAAAGGTCGTAACATCTCCGCCATAATATCCATTTGCTTATGTGCGTCAAGTACAGTCCTGGCTGTATTAGTATTCATATACTTTTCTTTTAGACCTTCCATTTCGTCTCCCAAAAGTACCAGCATGGCATTTTTATTGCTCATCACAAAACTAAACAGATCCTTCACTTTCTGATGGTCAGTAGCCAAGGACGCAATGTGCAAATCCGATCCACAAACAAGCATCAGCGACTCACTTGTTCTTGTGTTCAAATCAACCTCATCTCTGCCCATATAGTTTCTCTCGATTTTCTGCGATTTTTCGACAATGTCAAAAAACAATTTATTGATTTCAGCTTGGGGTATCAGTTCCGGAACAGTACGGGACACCCCCCAACGACCACTTCTACTTTCTGTTGTTGACATTTTTTTATATGAAAATTAATAGTATTCAACCAATCCTATTACCTCAACCACCAAAAAACAACTACCAAAATAAGAACCTAACTAAAAAAATAATTTAATTTATTGAAGTAATCTCTTCCTTGTCATTCCGGACGCCGATCCGGAATCCATATTCATCAAAAATTCTTCCACCATCATTTCCACTTCTTCGGCATTATTTGCCGCCATCAGTTTTTTTCGCAGACCAGACGATCCTTCAAATCCTCTAGCAAAGCAAGCCAAATGCTTCCTCATTGGAAAAAACTGAAACGTTCCCCCTCCCTGTCTTGAGTTCTTGAGTTCTTGATTCCTTGAGTTCTTAAATATCTCCTCATATTTCTTCGCCTGCTCCACCATCACCGCCAGCTTCTCTTTTAATTCTTCGTTTTGAGTTTTTGATTTTTTGATTTTTTGATTTTTATTAAGCACCCAAGGATTCCCCATCGCTTCCCGCCCAATCAGCACCCCATCCATCTTCCCCGTCAAATCAATCTCTCTCCCACTTTTCGTCACAATCTTGAGTTCTTGATTCCTTGAGTTCTTGAGTTCTTTAATATCCCCATTTCCCAAAAACTTGGCTCCACTAGCTCTAATTACCTCGGCCGCTTGGAGTAGAACTTCCCAATCGGCCTCGCCTGAATAAAGTTGCTTGAAGGTTCTACCGTGCATGGCTACTGCCGGTAGTTTCATATCGGCCAGGGTTTTCCACCATTCCGGGTCCGGCGCGTCGCTCCCGATTCTGGTCTTTACGCTTACAGGCAGATTCCCCGCCCCTCTTCTGGTAGCCTCGACGACCTCTATGGCATTACACTTGTCCCGAATTAGTCCCGCCCCACCTCCTCTTTTTTCCAAGCCCGGGGAAGGACAACCCATGTTGATATCAACTCCGTCAAAGCCAAGTTCGACACAAATCTTAGCCGCTTCATAGAAAGACTCGGGGTCACTACCAAAGAGCTGGGCAATTACCGGCCGTTCAGTCTCACTGTATTTCAGCTCATTCCAAATTTTATGCTCCATATCACCTCTTTTCTTAATTCGCCACAGTCCTTCCGCGCTGACGAACTCCGTGTAGATAATGTCCGGCTGGCCATATTTCTTAGCCACAAAACGCATCGAGGCATCCGTCACTCCGTCCATCGGCGACAGCCCCACAATCGGCCAAGCTAATTTATCCCAAAAACCTTTATTCACCCGTCTATTCTACCTTATTCGCCTGGACTCTTCGTACTCCCATCATCCACTTTTTGTAGATCTCTCCATCAACCCCTTTGTCAATCCAGCGTTTTTCAAACTCCGCTCTGACCATACTAAAAACTCCTATACCGGCCCCTGGGGTATATTCTTCGTCGTGAGATGGATCAATGAGTCTCACACTCGCCTCGTTCATGTCAAAAATAATCGAGTAGTGTCCGCACTCCAATTTTTCTATTTCCTCCTCCGTTCCTTCAGACTGATAACTAACTAGGACTACGCCATCATTGTTTAAAACGTTTTCCACATCGGTCAGGTCTGCCTCAAAAATTTCCAAATAAGGAATCTTTTCTTCCTCCAGCACTTCTTTTATCCTTTCCGACTTGGTGCCGTCTACCGGGTTCACATCGAGCCTTCGGTAAATGTCGGTCTTCAGGACATCTTCTCGATTTATCATGATCATCCATGTACAAAATGAGGCACCCCCACAATCATAATCAAACTTTTGAGTCACAATGTGCTCGGGACTTTTCCGACACTCACATTTGGATTCAGTTTTTTCCAAGGTCTTCTCATCTAATATTACTTTGCGCAAATAGTCAATATTATCAATCACCCTTCCCACCTCCCAGCACTTGGGGTAGGTTTTTTGTCTCCTCAAAGCCTTGTTCGCCATTCCTCTCCCCACAAACACTGTCTCCTCATTATCTTGAGTTCTTGATTCCTTGAGTTCTTGAGTTCTTATTCCAAGCGCCTTCCCCAGCTTCTCAGCTAACTTCCGTAGTTTCGGATCAAAAATTATCTTCATAGCATAATCATACAAATATTTAACATAGCATATCTAAAACCTAAGAACCATGAACAGATAACTATCTATACTGCCAGCATCCAGTGATCATAGGTCACCCCTTTGTGGTCCATGTCTTTCCACCGGCTCTCAAAAACCGTCTTCCTGATCTTTCTTACTCCCTTCCCATACCTGGTCTTGCCACCCTTTACAAAAGGGTCCGCCAGCCACAAATACTCGTTTTCAAAGCCAAAAACCACCGAGTAATGGCCGCTTTCCAGTCGGTCGTAGTACTTTTGGCTTCCCCAAGCCTGGTAGACCACCAGACAAAGCTTCTGCCTTTTAAGCCTACTCTCCAGGTCGCTTAGTGCCCCTCCGTGGGTTTCCCGATACTTTAGGCCCGTTTCCCTTAGGAAGCCTTTTATACGCTCTGGGTGGGTGCCTGACTTGCTACTCGTGCCTAGCCTCTTTTTCAAGGCCTCTTTTCTCTGCCTGATACCCAGACTATTCAAGATTGTCATTACACAAGACAAGCCACACTCATAGCCGTTTTCCTGCCTAGAGGGCTTTACTGGCACCAGGAATATCTGTTCTTTCTTGTTACTCATGGCCCCAATTCTAGATCCACCCAAGGCCTTTTACAACCGCCACCTTAGCCTCATTAATTGTTTTGTGGGCGTTTCTGGAATCGAACCAGAGACCTCAGTCTTATCAGGACTGCGCTCTAACCAACTGAGCTAAACGCCCAAGTAAATGTAATTTATCAGGACCGCCCCCGCCATGGCGGGGTAAGCGCCAGAAACTACCCGTATATTTTAGCACAAAGAGGCTGTAAGTAAGCACAAAAAAGCCCTGGCATTTAACCAGAGCAGTTATAACTCATGCCTCGGGCATGGGAGTGTCGGGCTTAATTCTGATCACTTCCCAGCTTCCCTCGGCCAACCTCTTGAATTTATATTCAACGCTGCCATCTGGGCTGGTTAGGACAATCCCCTTTCTTGTTAAGTTGACTCTCTCTAAGTCCCCACTCGAGATTTTTTTGCGGAGCCAAACCTCCGCAGCCTTCGGTGACCAAGAAAAATGGTCAACCATCTTCAGCTTCAGATACTCGAAGGGTGTGGCACTGGTTTGCTCATCAAATATCGGCCCAGCCTGTTGGAATCCCGACAGGCCCTTCCTTACTGATTTTTTGGGCGATAAACCAAAAAGGGCTCTCACAATACTCATTTTTACCTCCAGGAGAAAATATATTAAGGTTAACTTCTAGACCAGATTATACCATAATATAGGTCTTTTGCAACTATTTCAGCCACAAAAACTACTGTTCAACAGAGAACCTCTCAAGACAAAGCCAACCAAATAAATCCAATTATAGGAGTCGCAATCAGCAATGCCCAGGTCAAGCCCCCTACTCGACCCTTGTTCTTGACAATGAACCAAAGGATCGAAAAAGGAATGAATCCGGCCGACAAAAGCACCGAAAAAAATAAAGCTCCCAGCTTCATCCAAAAATCTCCAGGCTGAGACACACCGTACCCAACAAAGCTCATTACCCTTTTGAAATAATCAGTAATCGACCAATCAGGATATCTTTCTTCCATTCTTCCTCCTCAATTTTGAATGTTCTTATCTTATATTATACTACCACAGGCCACAAAAACCCACCTTTCGAAGGGTTTTTAAGCAAAGCAGCTTCTTATCGTTTCAAGAGTGGCAAGAGTCAGGTGAATTGTATTTAGACACTCATTCACCAATAGTGTGGCGATATTATCATCGGACTCGTGAAGTCCTTAACTCCTAGAAAGGAGGTGATCCATCCGCACCTTCCAGTACGGATACCTTGTTCGCGGTATTCCACGTATTTCTACGGGCGTGGACTATATCTTCATCCCCAAATATTTAGCTTTTTGTGGGTGCCAAGAGCCAATTTTCTGTACAAAATCTACATAAGATCTTGCTTTTACAAAAAATCTCCAGTATTCAGGATCTACTTTTACACTTGGATTGTGGATTATCCCGCAAGAAATTTTCATTTCTTCCAGATAATTCCTCACTTGATCCAAATCTTTATAGTCCTTCTGACAAAAATAGATATAAAACCTAACTTTTGTGCTCTTTGCGACTCCCCCATCGGTATCAAAGTATCCTCTGGTGTAATCTTGTTTATCTTTTTCAGATTGAATTTCAAATCCTTTAAGAAAAGATTTAGAAAATTCGACAATATATACACTTCGAGTACTTCCTTCTTTATAAGTCCAAGCGTTTCCACCCAAACTTCTAATTCCATTAGCCACCATTTCGACAAACTCTTTAGACTTTTGTGAAACTCTAAAAGTAGTTTTTCTTTCGGTGGCGTCATGAAGAATACCGATAATATAAGCTTTCGATATTTGTGGCGCTCGCGTGTAGTCTCTACGGAGTCCATTTAAAGATGACTCTTTAATAGGTTCCCTCGGTATTGCCATATATTCATTATACCCGAAGGTATGCCGAATAATTAGGGTTCACCGATACAGCGAGATTTTTCACAGAAATTACTCTCTGCGGTCGCAACAAATTCACGACTTAGCCCCCATCGCTAGTCTTACCTTAGGAGGCCCAATCCTTGCGGTTGTGGGTACCTACTTCGGGCACTACTAACTTTGTTGACTTGACGGGCAGTGTTCTGGAATAGATTGATACATCACTGTATCAACTTTCCTCTCGCCGGGCACGCGGTTTTCCCGCACCCTGGCGAATGCTTGATAAAAATAATCAAGTTCGGTCCTTCTCTCGCCTTCCGGCGGATACTACGACCTCTGCAGACTTCTAATCTTTAATCGGCAATCAGTTACCCAACTGCCTACTTTAAGTAAACCCGAAAGTTCACCGAAAGTCAAGACCAGATCTCCCTTCGTACACTTAAATTCTTTTGTTTCCATCTTGAGTCCATATACTTATTGTTTGTGAGAATAAATCTCCGAGCAAATCTTCCCCTTTTGTACGCAGGGTCGACCAAACAAAAAGCCTTTTTTACTTCAAGCTAAAAACTGCTATTTTCACCCTTCGGCAGACTCGTCACCGAGTTTAGCCTGTGATTTCGCTTCATGGGTTTGCTTCCCAGGGTTGGATTTCCACCAACTAAAATCTAAATGCGGAAGGCGCATATTATTTGTACAAGAAACGAGAACGTATTCACCGCGGTGATGCTGATCCGCGATTACTATCAACTCCCCTTCATGCAGGCGAATTTCAGCCTGCAATCCGAACTGAGGACAACTTTATAAGGATTAGCTCCGGCTCGCGCCTTGGCATCCCGTTGTATTGCCCATTACGCCATGTGTGTAGCCCAAGATATAAGCGCCATGCTGATTTGACGTCATCCCCTCCTTCCTCCGCGGAAAAAACCGAGGCAGTCTGCTATGGATATTTAACATAGCACAGGGGTTGCGTTCGTTACGGCACTTAAGCCGACGCCTCACGACACGAACTGACGACAACCATGCAGCAGCTGTGTAACACCCTCGAAGGAGTCCCCGTTTCCGGGGATTTGCAGTTACATGTCAAATCTAGGTAAGGTTCAAGGTTTCGTATCCAATTAAACCACATGGCACGCTGATTGTGCGATTCCCCGTCAATTCCTTTGAGTTTTAGCCTTGCGGCCGTACTCCCCAGGCGGAACACTTAACGCGTTAGCTTACACCACTCCCCTTGCGGGAAATAGCTAGTGTTCATTGTTTACGGCTAGGACTACAGGGGTCTCTAATCCCTTTCGCTCCCCTAGCTTTCGTTCATCAGCGTCTGGAATGTTCTAGTTGCCTGCCTTCGCTTTTGGTATTCTTCTTGATATCAATGGATTTCACTCCTCCACCAAGAATTCTAGCAACCCCGAA
>Ga0172379_10003818_pt1 | contig 23326 bp, 17 predicted proteins | sample GrowelOW334metaG_FD_119756 | JGI IMG/M metagenome (GOLD analysis project Ga0172379, IMG submission 119756) | Groundwater microbial communities from an aquifer near a municipal landfill in Southern Ontario, Canada - Groundwater well OW334 metaG | ecosystem: Environmental > Aquatic > Deep...
AAAATAGGGCCCTTAGCTCATTTGGTAGAGCACCTGCTTTGCAAGCAGGGGGTGATCGGTTCGAGCCCGATAGGGTCCACCACGTAAAATTCGTTACACTCATCACGTGGCGAGCAACGTAAAATTCGTTACACTCATCACGTGGCGAGCAACGTAAAATACCACGTGGCAAGCAACGTAAAATTCTCCGCCAGCTGGCGGATCATCACGTAGCAAGCAATACAAAGTAGTATATAATAAAAAATGCTCAGTTTGGTTGCAGAAAAAACGCTTGACAAAGGCGTTTTTTTGTGCTAGAATTGTAGGTTAGTAAAAAAGTTGCAAAATATTGTTTTTTGGTGTAAAATGCGAGAATGAATCGCATTGTTTTTTAAAATTTTTTGTTCGGCAGGGTGGCACCATTAATGCGGAGTGATTTCCAAAAAGAAAGTGAGGTACTTTTTTATGCACAAACAGTTTGTTCAGGAGAAGCTTAGCGTGGAAGATTTAAAAAAGATTCACGCAACAGCGCAATATTTAGCTGAGTGCGTAGATCTAGGTAGCGAAGAAGAAATCAGGTGTTTTATTCCTGAGGAAGTAAGAGCGCTATCTCTTTGGGGGAAGTCTATCATTTTCCCCTTGCTGAAAGTAGTTCAGCTTGAGAAACCGCTCAATGAATACTCCAAAAGAAGGGTGCATGATGCACTCTTCGAGAGTTTTTTCCCCGAGCTTTCTCAGCCAGAAGTGATTAATTGGAGATGTGCTCCTGGCTCTGGAAGGAATTAGCACCTGGTGATTTTTTTGGCGGTAAATCTACCGCCGTACTACCCAGTCGCCCTTCCGAAACAAAAGAAGGAGCAGAGCGACAACGTGTCGTTCTGCTCCTTTTAATTTTTAACTAAAAAATTTCAACCATCGCTCCGGGAATCAGTTTTTTGATTTCATTTTCCAAGTCCGCACTTTTTGTGACGCAATAGGAGGTTTCCAATTTTGTGCCGTTGATTTTGAGATAGATTTTCGTGTCACCCGGCTGGCATTTTCCCAAATGAGCGGAAAGAGTTTTTAATGTTTCTTGGTTGGAAGATTGCGGGAGGGTGATAATAATTTTTGACGTTGCCTCCTCGGCAACTTTTTTTTGTCCCACAGGCTCTAAGAGCCCGTCGCTCGGGCTCTTAGAGCCTGTTCCGGAGCGAGTGACATCGGTGCCATTAGTTTTTTGTGTGGCAATGATACGGGCGCGTTCTTCCATTTCTTCCTGATTGATTACTTTGGCGCTATCGACCAATAGTTTCAAGTTGCCATCTTTGTCGGAAATTTTTCCGCAGGCGAGAATAACTTTGTCCTCTTCCCAAAGCGAACCGGTTGCTTCCAGTGTTTTGGGAAAAACGATAAACTCAATGTTGGAATACATATCCTCAATCGTAGCGAAGAGCATTGTCTTTTGATTCTTGAGAAAAATCTTTTTGACCTTGGCAATCACTCCGCCAATAGTGACATCTTGTCCGACCAGATCACGCCCGATGTTCCGAATGGGAACGCCGACTGATTCGATGTAAGCCTGAAACTCAGTAGCTGGGTGTCCGCTGATATAGAGACCGATTAGTTCTTTCTCCCAAGCCAGCTGTTGTTTTTTTGTGGCGGGAAAAGTGGGGAGTAGTTGAATTTCTGGTTCAGCCAGCTCTTGTGATCCAAACAGACTGACTTGATTGGAGTTTTTGTTTTTTTGGAAATTTTTAGAATGCGCCAAAATGTTTTCAATCGAGGCGACGATTTGGTTGCGCTCACCCAAATCTTCCAATGCGCCGACTTTCGCCAAGGCTTCGATGGATTTTTTATTCAGATCTTTTGATTCAACTCGTTCAATGAAATTGGCGAGGCTCGTGAAGCGACCGTTTCTTTTTCTTTCTTCGACAATCACGTGCGCGACAGTATGGCCGACATTTTTGACAGCGTTTAGCCCAAAACGGATTTTCTCTGATTTTGTTTCAGGGTCAATAATCACGGAAAACTCTTCAAAACTTTCGTTCACATTGGGAGGCAGAACTTCGATGCCCATTTCACGACATTCAGTCACTTCAATCGCAACGCGATCAATGTCATCTTGGTCGGAGGTGAGGAGCGCGGCCATAAATTCGGCTGGGTAATGCGCTTTGAGATAAGCCGTTTGGTAACCAATCATGGCATAACAGGCAGCGTGAGAGCGATTGAAGCCATAGCCGGCAAACGGTTCGATGTAGGCGAACACTTTTTCTGCGACACGGCGATCAGTGCCAAGTTTTACTGAGCTTTCGATAAATTTAATTTTTTGCTCAGCAATGAGGGCGAAGATTTTTTTGCCCATCGCTTTTCGCAGAACATCCGCTTCGCCCAAAGTGAAACCGGCCAAGGCTTGCGCGATTTGCATCACTTGTTCTTGATAGACAGCCACTCCATAGGTTTTTTCCAGAATCGGTTTTAGTTTGGGATGTAGATATTGAATGGATTTTTCGCCGTGTTTTCGGGAAATAAAATCAGGAATCCAGTCCATTGGACCTGGACGATAGAGTGCCACCATGGCGATGATGTCTTCAAAGACAGACGGTTGGAGCAGTTTCAGATATCTCTTCATGCCCGAACTTTCCAGTTGAAAGACGCCGGTGGTCTGAGCAAGTTTGAGTAGCTCAAAAGTTTCTGGATCCTCTTCGGGAATGTCATCAATTTTCAAATCGAGGTTTTTGGTTTTTTTGAGGATGCGCAAAGCATTTTGCATGATGGTGAGATTTTTCAATCCCAAAAAGTCCATCTTGAGCAGGCCAATTTTTTCCACGTAACTGGATTTGGTGGAGGAAGAATATTGCGTGACAGAACCTTCTTTTTTGCCTTGCATCTTTTGCACGGGAGTATATTCCGTGACTGGTTCGCGGGTGATGACTACTCCGCAAGCGTGCATTGAAGCATGGCGCACAACGCCCTCCAAGCGTTTGGCGCTGTCGATTAATTTTTTAGCGTCCGCGCCGGAGGCATAGAAATCTTTGAATTCTTTGACGTTTTCCAACGCGTCAGCGATGGTGGAAAACATTGGAATGAGTTTGGCGGTTTTGTCACAAAAATCATAGGGGAAACCGAGCGCACGTCCGGCATCACGGATGGCGGCGCGGGCAGCCATTGTTCCAAAGGTGATAATTTGGGCGACATGGTCATTGCCGTATTTTTGACGGACATAATCCAAAACTTCATCTCGCCGGTCGTCAGCAAAGTCCATATCGATATCGGGCATCGAGATTCGCTCAGGATTGAGAAACCTCTCAAACAGCAAATCATATTTGATTGGATCAAGATTGGTAATTCCAATGAGGTAGGAAACAAAACTGCCGGCGGCGCTACCACGGCCGGGTCCCACCACGATGCCCTGGTTTTTGGCCCAGTTGATCATATCTTGGACGATAAGAAAGTAGGAAGCGAAACCGGTTTTTTCAATGACCGAAAGTTCATATTCCATGCGGTCTTGGTGCACTTTCAAAATATCATCCGGCTTAAATCTTTTTTGCAAACCTTGTTCGGTCAGTTTTCGCAAATAGGTTTCGGTTGTCTCACCTTCTGGCACATCAAAATGGGGGAGTTGCGTTTCACCCAATTTTATTTCCAAATTACATTTTCCAACAATTTCTTGCGTATTGGTGAGCGCTTCTGGTGTGGCGGAAAAATGTTCTGCCATCTCCTCGGGACTTTTGAGGTAGAGTTTGAAATCCATCATATTCATCCGATTTTTGTCTTCCACTTTTCGGTTAGTTTGAATGCAAAGTAAAATATCTTGCACCGAAGCATCATCTTCTTTGACATAATGAATGTCGTTGGTGGCGACGAGCGGAATGGCATATTTTTTGGAAATGGCAATCAGCACGTCGTTGGCGATTTGTTGGGGCGCATATTTGGGGTGGTGCATAAGTTCTAGATAGAAATTACCGGCGCCAAAAATATCTTGGTATTCCAGTGCCAGTTTTTCCGCCTTTTCCAAGTTTCCTGAAATGGCGGCGGAGGGCACTTCGCCTTCGGCGCAAGCACTGAGGCCAATAAGTCCTTCGGAGTGGGAGCGGAGAACTGTTTTATCGATACGGGGCTTGTAATAAAATCCTTCCAAATGAGCAATCGTGATGAGGCGCATCAGATTTTTGTAACCTGCTTCATTTTTGGCCAGCAGAATGAGATGGTGCCGTTTGCGATCAGCTGAATCGGGATTTTTGCTGTGGAGATCGGTTGGGGTGATGTACATTTCACAACCGATGATGGGTTTTATTCCTCGCGCTTTGGCTTTGATATAAAATTCAATCGCGCCATAAAGCACACCGTGATCGGTGATAGCCAGCGAATCCATCCCCAGCTCTTTGGCGCGGTCAAGTATGTCATCGATCTTGGCCAGGCCGTCGAGGAGGGAGAAATGGGTGTGGACGTGGAGGTGAGTGAATTTCATAGAGAATTTTAAATTTAGATTATAGTCTCCTCTCCCTCCGGGAGAGGATGTCCGCAGGACAGGTGAGGGTTCTCACCTACGCAGGAAAAACTAGCCATTAAAACAAGCCTGGATGATATCGTAAAGTACCCTCATCCGGCCTTCGGCCACCTTCTCCCGGAGGGAGAAGAGGATATAAATATAACCTGAAAAACAAAAAACACCCCGCGGAGCGTTTTAATAATTTCTTGGAAATTGGTTCGCCAGCTGGCGAATTGAATTTTGTCATTTGGTTTTGTTATCTTCATTGCCCGGACGAATCCTTGGGGTTTGCAAGATAGGGTATTCTCTACGAATTACGAATCCGCCAGCCGGCGGAGTACGAATATACGAATGTACAAATAAGGCTAAGAGTAGTTTAGCATAGTTGTGGAAAATAAAAAGGTCGGCTAAAATACTGGTGAAATAATCAGAAATACGCTAGAATATGGGTAATTATGAAAATGACTATTGCTACATTCGAACAAGAAGATAATTTATTGGCCTCTGGCTATGATTTTGTGTTGGGAGTTGATGAGGCGGGGAGGGGGCCGTTGGCTGGGCCGGTGGTGGCGGCTGTTTGTATGCTGAAACCGGAAACCGTTCAGGCTCTAAGAGCCCGTAGCAACGGGCTCTTAGAGCCTGAGGTTGCGAATAAAAGATGGAATTTTATTCGTGATTCCAAAACGCTCAGTGAAAAACAGCGCGAAGCGATGTTTGATTTTATCCGTGAACATTTTTTTATCGGGGTGGGAATTTGTGATCATCACACAATCGATCGGATGAATGTTTTGGAGGCGAGTTTTTTGGCGATGAAAAAAGCGATCGCTGCGCTAAATTTCAAATTTCCAACCTACTTGCCGGTAGACGATGTTTCCAATGCCGAATCTCAGCCCGAGGCTGATCCGCCTGGGACGGAAATTCCAAATTCCAGATTTAAAAATGCCAAAAAAATAATTCTTGTCGATGGTAATAAAGTCATTCCCAACTTTTCTATGGAGCAATTGGCGATTGTCAGTGGGGATAAGTTGGTCAAATCAATCGCGGCGGCGTCGATTGTTGCCAAGGTGAGGCGGGATCGGATAATTCGCGAGGCGGATAAATTATACCCCGAATATGGCTTTGCCAAGCACAAGGGTTATGGCACAAAGTTGCATTTGGACGCACTCAAAAAATATGGTCCCTGCGAAATCCATCGCAAAACTTTCGCGCCGGTGAAAGATTTGCTTTAGTGGCAAAAAAGTGAAATGTTTTGATGGTTGCGAATAGACTTAAAGAGCAAAAGATTGCCCGGGGAAGCGGTGATATTTGAAAGTCTGCATGGGGGTATTGTCTTTTTAGCGATTTTATTTTAAAATATAGTCAGAATAATAATTTAGATTTTTTAGTAAAATAAAAATTAACTATTTTCTCTTTTCTTCGAATTTTTTCGCGGACAGGGAAAAAGAAAAAAAATGGAAAGAAAAAAAATATTGCTTGGAGTGCTTCTGCTGATTGTGCTTATCGGAGGAGCTTTTTATTTTGCGCTATGGATGAAAAACCGACCGACCAAGGCTCAGCGGGAATTTGCCAAAACATTTTCGCAAAAAATGATGCAAACAAAAATAGCCATAACAACCGGCACGGTGGAATCAGTCAGTGCGGGAAAGCTGGTGGTTAATTTGGGAACAAAAGATACGACAGTTAATGTGACCAGTGACACCATTATTTCACTGATCTATCGGGAAAAAAAGGCTGCCACAGGGAAGATTGCGGACGTGAAAGTGGGAGAAAATGTTAAGGTGGAATATGATAAAGAAACAATGAATGCCACAAAAATTATTGTGCCTAAACAATAATATTTTAATAGCCTAAAATTTTATGTCTAAAAAAATGAAACTAAAAAACGGGTTGGGGAAAAATAAATTGGCGAAAATTTCTTTGGGAATTTTGGTGGTTGTGGCTTTTTTTATAACAACTAAAGTTTTGGTTGGAGAAAGTAGATTGGGAGAATTGAAATGGGTAAATGTGGCGCAGGGTGAAGTTGAAGGTGGCGATAGTTCGGAGGCTGGTAATCAGGCTGCGAGTAATGCTGCAGCAGCAAATAATGCAGCAGGTGACGGTGGATTTTCTAGCTCGATCAATCAATCGGAAGGAAATCTTAGTGCTGCTGCTGCTAATACGGGCACTGGCAGTCTTCCTTCTGGTGATAGCTATGGTAGCAGTACTGGTGGTAATAACAACCCTGGCAGTGATGGTGTTGGTGGTATGGGTGGCGGTACTGATGGCGCAGGATCGGATGGATGCTTCCCTGATTATTCTTGCCAAGTGGTAACATGTATTGGGGCGACTTGTCAGGATAGTGCTTGCGGTTGGGTTTTGAATGGAACAAGCAATTTGGCGGGTTGTAGCGGTACTCCGGTGTCTCAAAGTGATAATACCGGCAATACTAACGGTGATTCAGGGTCTTCTGGTGACACTAATAATGATAACTCAAATTCTTGCACGGATGATTGTTCGTGCGCTGAAAATCTCACAGTTGAGGAGCATTGCCACAATGCTTGCGGGGACAAATGCGATGGTAAAAATCCAGTCAGTTCCAGTTCTGGTTCTGGTTCTGGTTCTGGTTCGGGTTCGAGTTCAGATTCCGATTCTGACTCAGGTTCCGAATCCGGTTCAAGTGATGAGGCAAAGTCTTGTTATATAAAATTTTATCCAGATTCTGTAACCACCGGAGAGGAAAGTTATTTCTCTTGGTATACCACCGGAACAGCAAAGAGTGCCGGGTTGTTTTGCAAGTTGGCTGGAACCATTTATGTTACGGAAGCATTAAAGGTGAGCCCATCCGGAATTCTTCCATGGCCGACGAGCGCCCCTGGCACAGAAGCTTGTTGGTTGTATCTTGATTCGGACGCGGAATGTGCCAGTAATGAACTAATAATTTCTTCTGCCGAAACGCCAGCAGATCCTCCTGAGACTGATTCTAGTCCTGATACAAATGCGGGAACTGAAAAAATCGAATGCTATTTCAGTCCCGCGTCAGTAAGATTGGGACAAAGCTCTACTTTTTACTGGGATGCAACGGAAGGAATAACAAGTGCTAATGTTAAATGTAGCGGAATAGCGGGATATGAAATTGCAGAAACGCCCCTGGATGGATTGAAGGGGGAGATTCCCAATGTTTTTGTCAATTCTGTGGGAACAGAGACTTGTACTTGCACGGGGAATCTTTCTGACGGGTCTGCTGTTATGAACAAAGCTACACTGACAGTTTCTGAGGGAACAGGAGAGGCGGGAGAAATCAAGTGTTCATTTGTGGAAAATTCAATAAAAGTCGGAGAAAGCACCAAGCTTTCATGGGAAGCGACTGGAGTGGATAGTTTGAAGGTTGATTGCAAGGGAATAGCAGGTTATGAAATTAAAACAGAGTTACCTGAGCTGAAATCTGCTCAAGATTTGGTTTTTAGCTCCAGTGGAACAGAAAAATGTACTTTTACCGGGTATGTCGGAGATGTGGCAAGCGCTTCATGCGAGGCAACACTGACAGTTGCTGACAGTGGAACAAGTCCATCCTGCACTGTGGATTTTTCCAAAGACTGGGTTGATTATAGTGAAAACCTAAACTTGAGCATAAAAGTGAATAATACTTCCGCAGTGAAGGAGGCGAAACTGGTTTGCCGTTATTTTGATCCAACAGAAGGAGCGGTTATTGAAGGTGTAAACAATGAGGATGGGCAAGTGATTACTGATTTTCTCCCTTATATCCAAAGCAATGCTACCAACAATGTTACCAATTTGAATTATAGTTATAAGTATGGAGAAGAAAGAACTAAAAATTGGGAAAGTTGTGAGCTTTATCTTAATGCGAGCGATGTTAATCCAGGCACTGCGTTATTGGCTTGTTTGGAAAGCGGGAATACTGAGGATTGCTATCCGGGGATTCGGTGTTATGACGGAGTGGATATTGGACCTCAGTGCGGAAGCTATCAAAATGCCTATGACGTTGGGGGAGAGAATGGATGCCCGACTGAGGGAATGTCCAATTGGCGTGATCCAATCACTTGCAGTCAGCTGAAAGCGAAATCAATTTCCGATATGTGTGAGCATGCGGTTGGTTTTTCCGCGGGAGATAATTGCGAAGCTGTGTTTAGTTTTCATACTTGTGATCCAAGTTATTATTACGCTTGGTGGTGCCAGGATGATACGGGACATCAAAGTCAACAATGCACAACGGGATATTGGGAAGGAGATGATAGTAGTGGCAGAACTCCAGATCCTGGCCTAACTCCAGAGCCAATTCCAACCCCAACTCCAGATCCTGGCCTAACTCCAGAGCCAATTCCAAATCTTCCCACCGGCCCCGACTGCGCTTCCAAAACCTGTGTTGGCAATCCTTGCAATAGTGAGGACACAACTGCAGAAAATCCTTGGATTCACGGCACCAAAACCGAAGGTTGTGCCACCGGAACAGCCAGCGCCAATCCCAGTTCTGTCAAACCGGCAGCTGTTGATAATCAACCCAAAGCGGGAGAAATCGCCTATATCACTTGGGACTCGACCAATGCGTCCAAGATGGAGGCGGCTTGTACTGGCCCGGTTGAGATCGCTCGTGGCGGTTGGTACCTCAACACTGCCGAGTGGCAAGCGACTTACACCAAGCCCAATGCTTCCGACCCGGATGGTTATCCAGCTTGGTTCCATCCTGGCTCAACAGATACTGAAATTTGCACATTCTATCCAACCAATAAATCTAATAATCTTCCCGGCACTCCGTTTTCAGTCTCTATTAAATTATTAGGCAATGCGGTATGCGGAAACAACATTCAAGAAACAGGAGAAGAATGTGACTACACCTCTTCCGCCGGATTAAATAGTTATGTTCCATGTCCGACCGGCAAAACTTGCGAGGATTGTGCCTGTGTGGTCACAACCACCAATGCGAACAGAACCAAGGCAAACAGCTATGTCTGCCAACCAGACGATTCCGGTTGTGCCAAAAATACTTGCAAAGATGTTAGATGTTTTGATGGCTGTAACTATCAACAAGGAACAAAAGATTGCAAAGGGAGAGAGTAAATTAAATTTTCAATTTCCAAAATTCTTGCGGATAAGCGGTTTAGGTGCTGAATATTAATGCCGAATATCAGTCTGAATAGCGTTGGACCGAACTTGTAAAAAGCAAAAAACACCAAGTCATTTTGGTGTTTTTTGTGTTAGCTTTTCAAGGAGCTGCGCCGGACAAGCACGGCTGGACTGAGGGCGCAGAAAGTGCTAAAATGGAGGTAGAATAAATCTAATGTGGTTTGTCTGAAGAGTTTTATTTGAAGGATGGTGCGGATGGGGAAAACTTTTCAAATGGACTGAAAAATATATGCGTATTGGAATCGACGCTCGAACAATTTTAAACCCGGACAGAGGTGAAGCGATTGGCGCCGGGCACTACGCCTATCAACTAATTCGCCATCTTTTGGAAATTGACAAGGAAAACGAGTACGTCCTATTCTTTGATTTTCGCGTGCGCGAAAAAGATGTCAAGAAATTTTCGCGTGACAATGTCAAAATTAAATTCTATCCATTTTCCGATTACAAAAAATATTTGCCGGGAGCGTATAGCGAAATTCTGGGAACGGCGACACTTTTGAAGGAAAAGTTGGATGTTTTGCATACCACTTCACCAATGAGCCGAATCCCCAGCACCTATTCGGGAAAAACTATCGTAACAATCTATGATTTGGCGGTTGTCAAGGTGCCGGAAGTTTTTCCGGTTCTTTCTCGAACAAAAACCAAAGCAATGCTTTCGATGGCGATTGGCAAAGCGGATAAATTGATCGCGGTTTCCGCTTCGACTAAAAAAGATATTTGTGAAATTTTCAAGTGTTCTTCGGAAAAAGTGCAAGTGATTTATAGTGGTTTTGACAAACGTTTGTCGGAAAAATCAGTCTTGCCACGCGCGGAAGTTTTGCGCCGCTATGGAATGGAAGAAGGGGATAAGTATATGTTATTTCTCGGTACGATCGAACCCTTGAAAAATATTACGCGTCTTTTTGAGGCTTTCGCAAATTTCAAAAAACAATTCGCGACTACGGGCAAAAATTTCAACTATAAATTAGTTATGGCGGGAAAAAGAGGCTGGCTGGCGACGGAGTATAAACAACTGGCGAAAGATTTGGGCATTGAAAAAGAAATCATTTTTACCGGTTACATTATTGGTGATGATTTGGCGCCACTTTTTGCGCAGGCGGATTTTTTCGTGATGCCGTCGCTCTATGAAGGTTTTGGCACGACGGTGCTCGAGGCTTTTGCCACTGGCGTACCGGTAATTTCGTCCAATGTTTCTTCCATCCCGGAAATCGCCGGAGACGCGGCAAAGTTAGTTAATCCAATGAATACAAAAGAAATCACGGACGCGATGTTTGAATTTTCGCAAGATGAAAACTTGAAAAACAGTTATCGCGAAAAAGGTCGTGCGCAAGTGGAAAAATTTAATTGGGAAAAATGCGCGAGGGAGACTATCGAGCTTTATAAAAGTTTGAAATAAATCGTTATTTTTATTGTCATTCTGAGCATAGAATGGTGACTTTAATATTATGTTTAAAAAAGTCGATTCAAGAAAAAAGTATTCTGAGATGGAAAAGGAAATTATTCAGTTTTGGCGAGAGAATAAGACATTTGAAAAGTCTATTTCTAATCGTCCAGCTGATAAACTCTATAGTTTCTATGATGGTCCGCCATTTGCGACTGGCACTCCTCACTATGGACACATTGTAGCGAGCGCGATTAAAGATGTTGTGCCACGCTTTTGGACAATGAAAGGTTATCGTGTTCCGAGAAAATGGGGCTGGGATTGTCACGGACTACCGATTGAAAATATTGCGGAAAAAGAATTGGGGATCAAGCAGAAAAACGAGATTGAAGAGTTGGGAGTGGAAAAATTCAACGAAGTTTGTCGTTCAAAAGTACTCACCTATGTTGATCAATGGAAATCAGTGATTGAACGAATGGGACGATGGGCGGATATGGAGAATAGTTATCGCACAATGGACAAGGATTTTATGGAATCAATTTGGTGGGTTTTTAAGGAGCTTTGGGACAAGGGTTTGGTCTATGAAGATTATCGTTCAATGCATATCTGCCCGCGTTGCGAAACGACTCTTTCTCAATCGGAAGTGGCGGAAGGGTATAAAATTGTCAAAGATTTATCAGCGGTAGCGAAGTTTGAACTTATTGATGAGCCGGGAACTTTTGTTTTGGCTTGGACGACGACACCTTGGACACTGATTGGCAATGTGGCTTTGGCGGTTGGAAAAGATATTGTTTACGTGAAAGTTATGGTGGATGGTGATAGATATTATATCTTAGCAAAAGACAGATTGGCAGAAGTTTTCAAAGAAAATAATTATAAAATTATTGAGGAATTTAAAGGTGCTCAATTAGTTGGCAAGAAATACAAACCGCTTTTTGATTATTACGCCAAAGATGAGAAGCTAGAAAACCGAGAAAATGGCTGGCAAATTTATGCGGGTGATTTCGTTACGACAGAAGAAGGAACGGGCGTAGTGCACATTGCACCAGCTTTCGGAACAGATGATATGGTTTTGGGAAAATTGCATAATCTGCCATTTGTTCAGCATGTGCGAATGGACGGGGGGATTAAAGATGAGGCAATTGATTTTGCAGGAATGAATGTGAAGCCGATCGATGATCATCAAAAAACAGATATTGAAATTATTAAGTTCTTGGCACATAATGAAAAACTTTTTTCCAAGGAAAAGTACGAGCATAGTTATCCGCATTGCTGGCGTTGCGAGACTCCACTTTTGAATTATGCCACGAGCTCGTGGTTTGTTTCCGTTTTGAAAATTAAGGAGCGAATGCTGGAAATTGCCAAAGAAATAAATTGGTCGCCAGAACATATCAAGGACGGTCGTTGGGGTAAATGGCTCGAAGGTGCACGCGACTGGTCAATCTCTCGTCAGCGCTATTGGGCCTCAGTCATTCCAATTTGGAAGTGTGATTGTGGAGAAATGAAAGTGATTGGATCGATTGTTGAGCTGGAAAAATTATCAGGTAACATTGTGAGCGATTTACACAAGCACAGTGTTGACGACATTACTTTTCCTTGTGAAAAATGCAATGGAGCAATGAAGAGAATTCCGGATGTTTTGGATTGCTGGTTCGAGTCTGGTTCAATGCCTTATGCTCAACTGCATTATCCATTTGAAAATGAGGAGCAATTTGAAAAAAGTTTTCCAGCTAATTTTATTGCTGAAGGCGTGGATCAAACACGCGCCTGGTTCTATTACCTGCATGTGATCGCTTGCGGAATCAAAGATAAACAGGCCTTCCAAAATGTGGTGGTCAATGGCATTGTGCTTGCCGAAGATGGAAAGAAGATGTCGAAGCGACTGCAGAATTATCCTGATCCGATGGATGTTTTGGAGAAATATGGGGCGGATGTTTTGCGTTTTTATCTTATGTCCTCTCCGGTCGTTTCGGCACAAAACTTAAATTTCTCAGAAAAAGAATTAGCCGAACTTTCGCGCGGAATGTTTCGTATGCTTTGGAATACCTACTCCTTTTTTGTGCTCTACGCTGAAGTGGATGGTTGGCAACCAAATAAAGAATGGACAGAGGAGTCTAAAAATTTACTAGACCGCTGGATTATTTCCGAGCTTAACTCATTGATTAAAAACTTTAATTTTGAAATGGAGGAGTATAAGCTTAACCGTGCAGCAAGACTGCTACCGGAATTTATTGATAATCTTTCCAACTGGTATGTTCGTCGCAGTCGCAGGCGATTTTGGAAGAGCGAGAGTGACGAGGATAAAAATGCCGCTTATCAAACGCTTTGGACAGTACTCACTGAGCTTTCGAAAGTACTTGCGCCATTTTGTCCGTTTGTGGCAGAGGAGATTTATAAAAACCTTACAGGCGAGGAATCGGTGCATTTGGTGGATTTTCCGGTGGCGGATGATAAGTTAATCGATGAGAAACTTAATGAGCAGATGCGAAATGTTAGAGATTTAATCAAAAATGGACTAGAGATAAGAGCAAGTGAAAAAATTAAGGTTAGACAACCACTCGAGTATCTAGAAACTAATTATCAGGACTTGGAATTATTTAAGGATATTGTTATTGAGGAATTAAACGTTAAAAGAATTGACTTTGTTGAAAAAGTGGATAATAATCTTGTTGTTAGGCCTCTTAATATTTTTTCCAATATCGATAAATCGTCAGCCGAAATAGACATCACAAAGAATATGGGTCTTAATATTAAAATTACTCCGGAGCTAAAACTCGAAGGTACGGCGCGCGAACTCGTGCGGGCGATTCAGGAGATGCGAAAAGTTGCGGGCTATGAGGTGGACAATCGCATTAATGTTGGTTATGTCGGAGAGAAAGAAGTGTTTGTGAAATTTGGTGACCTCATCGCCAAAGAAACGTTGGCAAATAACATTTCCGCTGGCGAGTTGGCAGAGGCAGATCTCAAAAAAGAAGTTTTGATTGATGAGGTGAAATATGGTATTTTTATTAGGAAGGACATTGTCTGATTTCTTTTCCGTGTCATCCCCGCGAAGGCGGGGATCCAGGCACCTCAGGCCATAGAAAAAGAAAAACAGAATATATTGGTGGAAAATAAGGGGTTAAGGGATTTATAATTTGATTTTCTATAATTTATAACTAGTGGGATCTGGATTCCCGCCTTCGCGGGAATGACACCTACGTTTATGCTCGAATTTCAAAAAACTAAAATCGAAGGAGTGTTTTTGATTAAACCGCAAGTGATTGGCGATCAGCGGGGGTTCTTCTTGGAAACTTATCGCGAGGAAGAATTTTTGGCGGCGGGAATTGATGTAAAATTTATCCAAGACAATCATTCTTTTTCGACGGAAAAAGGTGTTTTGCGCGGGTTGCATTTTCAAAAGCCTCCGTTCACTCAGGCAAAGTTGGTGCGGGTAATCAAAGGCAAGGTGCTCGATGTGGTTGTTGATTTGCGCAAATTTTCTCCGACGTTTGGACAATGGCAAAGCTTTGAACTTTCGGAAGATAATTTTCAGATGCTGTTTGTCCCACACGGGATGGCGCATGGCTTTTGCCTAGTCACAGAAAATACCCATTTTGTCTATAAGGTGGATAATTATTACAATGCCCAGAGTGATGGGGGAATCCTTTGGAATGATCTGGACCTAAAAATCACTTGGCCGGTCGAAAATCCGATCATCTCGGAAAAAGACCAAAGGCTGCCGACTTGGAAGGAATTTTTGAAAGATAATCCTTTTTAAAATTAAAAAAATATTCTATGAAAATCCTCATCACCGGCGCTGCTGGATTCATTGGCGCGAATTTCACTCGCTTCATCGCGGACAAATATCCAGACTACACCATCATTGCGCTCGACAATTTATCCCCCTATGGTAATCGGGCAAATATTGCTGATTTGGAAACGGCGGGGAAAATCATTTTTGAAAAAGCCGACATCACGGACTCGGAAAAAATAACTGAGCTATATGCGAAATATGAAATTGATCATGTGGTTAATTTTGCTGCGGAAAGCCACAATGACCGGGCGATTCTTGATCCTTCTATTTTTGCGCGGGCCAATGCTCTTGGCGCGCAACAGATGGTGGAAGCTTCTCGCCAATTCAAAGTAAAAAGACATGTTCATATTTCTACAATTGAAGTCTATGGCGAACAGGGAAAAGACGTTCCCTATTTCACCGAAAAAAGTCCTCTGAATGCTAAAACCCCTTATTCCGCCGCCAAGGCAGCTGGAGATTTGCTGGTGCGAGCGTATATACAGACATACAAAGAGATGGACATTTGCATCACGCATTGTGCCAACAACTATGGACCCTATCAATTTCCGGAAAAATTGATTCCGCTGGCTGTTAGCAATTTGATGCAAGGCAAAAAAATTGCGCTCTATGGCGATGGTTTGCAAAGGCGAGATTGGCTACATGTTTTGGATCATTGTCGCGCTATTGATCTGGTACTTCATATGCCCAAAAAAGTTGAATTTGGCGAAGAGGCGGCGATTGATGCGTCGAAGCTTCCGATTTTTGATATCTCTGCCAGAAACGAAGTGACTAATTTGGAAATTGCCAAAATAATTCTCGATGAAATGAATTTGGATTTTGACCAGTGGGTGGAATTTGTGGCGGACAGACCAAATCATGATCGGCAATATCTCATCAATCCGGAAAAAATTGAAACACAGCTCGGTTTTGCGCCAGTCACAAACTTTAACGCAGGAATGCGGGAGACCGTGCAGTGGTATGTGAAAAACCGAAAATGGTGGGAAGATATTTTGGCACGATCAAAGGATCTGCAAATGGATTGGAGCAAAAAAGTATAAATTATGGAAAACAAAAAAACTAAGGTGATTATTATTGGTGCCAAGGGGATGCTTGGGCGCTCACTCGCTGAAGTATTTTCTAGTGGAAATTATGAGACACTGCTTTGGGATCGTGAGCAGATTGATATTTCTGATAAAAAAATGGTGGCGGAGCTTATCAAGAAAGAGAATCCCGATTTAGTTATCAATGCGGCGGCGCATAATGCGGTGGACAAAATTGAAGAAGACGAGGCGACATTTGAGTTGGCGAAAAAAATCAATGGCGAAGGTCCTCTGAATCTCGCCCGAGCTTGCAAGGCGATTGGTGCGGTCTTGGTGCATTTTGTGTCTGACTATGTTTTTGATGGAAAAAAAGGATCATACATTGAAGCTGATTTGCCACATCCCATTTCTCGCTATGGCGAGACAAAGCTAATGGGGGAACAGAATGTGGCGAACAATTGTGATGCATATTATCTCATTCGCACGTCGAAAATTTTTGGACCACCCGCACTGTCAGAGGGAGCAAAAAAGAGTTTTTTTGAAATGATGCTTGAGTTGGCAAAAACGAACACAAGCCTTAAGGTGGTGGACGCGGAAATTTCTTGCTTTACCTATTCCAAAGATTTAGCCGAGGCGGTGAAAAAAATGTGGGAAGAAAAATATTCCTATGGAATTTATCACCTGGTGAACGAAGGAGTGGAGACCTGGCACAGTGCGCTGGGGAAAGTGTTTGCGATTGCGGGGATAGCCGATGTGGAAATCATTCCGGTTTCGTCTAGCACATTTCCGCGACCAGCTGCGCGACCAGAGTCGTCGATTCTCAAGAATACTAAATTTCCCAAACTTAGGAATTGGGAAGAGGCGGCGGGGGAATGGATGGAGGGATAAGAAATTTTCAGAATTTGATTTGTAAAAAAGAAGAGACCCATGAAAAGTGCGCGGACTTCATGGGTCAAAATATTTTTTACGATATGGCGGATTTTTTTACACAAAATTATAGGTGTAAGATTTTTCCGAGATATCGAAATTTTTTGGGCCTGCTGACAGAAACGTTCAGGCGAAGTGATTGCCGAAGAGGAGCGTTTCGGTCAGCAGTATGCTTTTCAGGAGGATGAAAAGATTTACTACAATTTAGCACATCAGATTCTCTTGTCAAGTCTTTTTGCGTTGACAAAGCCCAAAAAAGGTGCTATAATAGTAATATAGTGAATCGAGAGGGGTTCAAAACAACGGGTGAAAGCCCGTTTTTTCTGTTTTTAGGGATTAATAAGCAAGGGGACTAATTTGCCAAAATGAAACAAGCAACACAAAAAATCAATAAAGTTAGCCTGGCTGTGGTCAGCTTGGTTTTGGCTTTGGTGTTTGCCTCCCCAGTGTTGGCCAGTGAGATCACGTCGGAAAATGTAGTTCGCTATGTCAACGCGGCGCGGGAAAAAGAAGGACTTTCCAGACTTGCGGTTAATGAAAAGTTGACGGCAGTGGCGACAGCAAAAGTGAATGATATGGTGGCGCACGGATATTTTGCGCACACATCGCCCGCGGGACTCACGCCTTGGCATTGGTTTGAGAAGATTGGGTATGACTATAAATATGCCGGAGAAAATTTGGCGATCAATTTCACGACCGCGGAAGCGCAACAGATTGCCTGGATGAATAGCCCGACGCACCGAAAAAATATTTTAAATGTTAATTATCGCGAAATCGGTGTGGCAGTGGCAGCGGGAGAAGTTAATGGAACATTGGGAATTATTACCGTGCAAGAATTTGGAACATTGGCGCATCCCGGCGTGGGAAGTGAGGAAAAGAATTTTGCTCCCGCCAAAGACAAGGCTTTGCCGGATACGGCCAAGTTCGTGCCGACTGTCCTTTCGACCGGAGATAAAAAAATAGACGAAAAGTTGCGAAAGGCCGGAGAAGAAATTACCGCGCCCAAGAGCAATTGGACTTTGGCGGACGGCGCGGGGAATGCTTTTTGGCTGGCGGTATTTGGTCTTGCCGTTTTACCGCTCATAATTGTGCAGATTTTTTCTGTCGGAAGATCGTTGAATTTGCCCGGGTTTAAAAATGCTCTTAGAAAAAGTTATGCTTCAGTCAATAGTTCGCGAGAATATTTTCGTCGGCTTAAAGTGAAAAATTATGATAAGTATCGGATCGTTAAAGTAAGAGTAGTTACTGCCTAGGATTTTATCTCCTACCGATTCTCGGAAAATTACTTCTGAGATTAGGTAGGGGATAAAAACCCCGTAAAATTGCTTCGCAATCACGGGACAAGCCCCAAAAACCCCGTAAATCCGCCCAAGGCGGACACGGGGCAGGCAAAAACAAAAAGAAAAACAAAATAAAACCCCGTAAAATTGCTTCGCAATCACGGGGCAGGCAAAACATCTCGAAAGAGAAAAAAACAAAAAAGACTGGATTCCCTGTCTTTCCCCAAATTTTTTTGGGACCTCAAATAAAACGGTGTTGGCGTTATCGTCAAGGCCGTTTTTTTATGGGTTTTAAAAAAGTCTCCCTTGCCTGTTGGGCAAAGGAGACCTGAAGCGCGAGGAAAATTAGTTACGCATTCTCCTTCCTAATGCTTCGATTTCCGCCTTGGAACATTTGCCCCTCATCAAACGACTTAATAAGGAGTGTTTGCTCGGGGTTTTTGTTGGGTTGAATTTTGCCAACAGCAACTTTCTGAGACCGGCAACGACTGTGATTAGCATCTCTATTCTACGGTCTTGCTGTTGTATGGTTTTCTCCATGCTGGAAATTATCTCCAGCTGGATTTCTATCTCCTCCTTGAGGAATATATTTTTTTCCTCAGCGGTACTCATTCTTCTTTCTCTGGAGATGATTCTAATCATCTCGATTCTTACCTCTTTTTTCTTCATTGCGCCTCCTGTTTATGTTTTTTTGGGTTGGGAGTGAATAATATAAGATAGCGAAAGAAGGGTTTGTTGTCAATAGAATGTAGGGTACAGTTAACAGTAATAGTTATGCATCGCTGGCGGATATGTCAAAAAGAAGCGAATTGTTGACATGGATGGGAAATTATGCAATAATGTTTTGATGATTGAATTAGGAGAGATGGTTTTCAAGGAAAATTGTTCCATAACAAATAGGAGGAATTAAGGATGAAACAAAAAGATGGAATCATTATTGTTGTCGACGATGAAGCAATAGTCGGAAAGCTTGTCGCAGAATATCTCCAAACGTTGAAGTTTCAGGTTGTTGTTTTTGCGGATCCAAGGCAAGCCTTTGACTTCATCGCCAGCGTAAAGGAAGAAGTCGCGCTTTTGGTTACTGACTATGATATGCCAGTAATCAACGGGGCGGAATTAGCCAAGGAAGTCAAAAGGCTAATTCAGCAGATTAAAACAGTCTGTGTAACGGGAAATGGTGACATCTCAGAAAGCGTCGAGTTTGACGGCTTTTTGAGAAAGCCTTTTTTATTTTCGCAACTCAAAGAAGTCGTAGAAGAAGTGCTGCTTAAAAATTAAGCAGCAGACAAGTAGTGGTGCCTGAGCGTGAATTCACGCTTGGGCATTTTTTTATTTTGTTATTGGCGTAATCTTTTTCGAAGTCGAAATTAGTTAGACTACAAATTTTCCATTTTTTCAAGCCGAAAATGTTTGACAATTTTTTGAGGGCTACTATACTAAAAGAGATGAATGGATTGGTGTCTACTTTTGGGGATACAAATCAGTCGGGTGGATTATTTTTGCGCAATTGGAGTTATAAAAAGAAATAAAAAACAAAGCTGAGGGTGAGAATAAAAAATAAAGGTCGAGAGTGGCGGACTACTTTGAGTGTCCGAAAATAATAAATAACTAAATAAAAAAACTAGAATAAAAACTTATGAAAAGAATATTATTAAGTTTGAGCGGGGGCTTGGTGGTTTTCGCGTTTGTCTTTAGTGCAAACGTTGTCTTCGCGGCAAAACCAACAAAGACTTGCACAACTATCCAAAGCGGAGAACTTTTAGCTTCCGATGGTAGTGTGATTGGGATTGGATTTGATGATTGGGGCTATAACTATCAAGGGCAAATGTTTAAGGGTGGATATTGTGATGCATATCGTGATGCTGCTTGGTGTCAGCCGTATAAGGAAGACAATTTGCTGATGAAATGGAATGCTGCTTGGATGAGTAATGCTGATTGTGATGGAGATGGAAAATTAGATCGCCACTTGGGCTATCCAAGTTATCGTGGATCGGGAGCTTGGCTGACCAATCATATATCAGGGGAGTATTCGGGGACTGATGGTGAGAAATGCACTTGGAATGATTTTGTCAAAATCGTTGCCGCACCAACGGATGCCAAATTGATCAATGGCACTTGGTTTACGGCTGGTGGCAGCGAAATCGGCGCTGCCATTTGGGGTGAATTTGCCATAATTCAAGAAGTGTATAATGATTCTTGCGCCGGCGATCACGGAGTGCTGTATCATTCTCCAACCAGAGCCGGTCTGGGGAATTGGTAGGATTTTCTGGAAGTTTGTTGCGAAAACAACCCTTCAATTCGAGGGGTTGTTTTTATTTTCGAGGGAGTGGCGGATAGGAAGGATAAGCTAAACCATAAGTTTTATTTTTTTCAAGCAGAAATTTGCGTAATTTTCGCTTTCGGGGTATGCTGAAAATAGTGGTATGTTTGTGTTATTGTGAACGGAAAAATAGCTAAAATTTTGACCATCAAATGAAAATTTTCAGATATTATCACCAATCGACCAAAGCAGCGTGCTTTTGCGTCGATTTTTTTATGGCTCTTTCGTAGTGAGAACTTCGCAACCGCAAAGTCGGTGGCGAGAAAGGAGAGATTCATGAAATTAATAAAAAGGAAACTGAGAATTATTATGTTGGAGAAATTGTCGGAGAGAATCTTTTGGTTTAAACGTCATGTTTCTTCTTGGGTCAGCGAGTGTCTGCATGACCCACGGCCAAAAAAACAAAAATCCTATGACTGGTAACGATGGGAGGGTAAAAAATGGCTGAATTAAAATACTGCAGTAGATGTCTAAGCATAATAGGGTGCTTCGATGGAAGAGGATTTGTTGCTTGTGATCAATGTTGTAAAAAAGCAACATGTCCCAATCTGGGACACTGCGTTTGTCCCAAGCTCGAGCCAGTTTCCAGAAATTTTTTTGGATGGATTGAGGATTCACAAAATCCCAATCAGGTTCTTTTTCCGGGGAGGGGTTTCGCGTAAGCTTAGAACAGGGGGAGTTAATTTTTCTCCCCCCGTTCCTAATATATTATTCAAAGCTAGACCAGAGGGGGTCTTTTTTTTGTTGGTTAAATGCTTACCCCACCCAAAATCCACCTCACCCTGCACCCTCTCCCTGCCTACCGGCAGGCAGGCTTAGTAAAGGAGGAGGGGATAAGTGACTGATTTGTTTTGTGCTATAATAAACCCAGGAGATTTAATTGGTTAAGAATAAATTTATGTGTGGAATTGTCGGGTATGTGGGGAAAAGAAACGCGCTTCCCGTGCTTCTGGATGGACTGAAAAGATTGGAATATCGTGGATATGATAGCGCGGGGATCGCGCTGGCGCAAAAAAAGCGGATCAAGACTTGGCACGCGGTCGGGCGGGTGAGTGAGTTGGAAAAGAAACTGAATTTGGAAGAAGTGGGAACGGTTGGAATCGCTCACACGCGCTGGGCGACGCACGGCGAACCGTCGGAAAAAAATGCGCATCCGCATTCGGATTGCAAAAATGAGATTTGGCTTGCACATAATGGGATTATTGAAAACTATGCGGAGTTGAAAAAAATGCTCACAAAAAAGGGCCACAAATTTTCATCAGAAACCGACACGGAAGTGATTGCGCATCTGATTGAAGAATTGGCCAAGAAAAAAACATTTCTGGAAGCTTTGCAAGAAGCAGTCAAAATTTTGGAAGGCACCTATGGGTTGGCGATTATCACGCAAAAAGAACCGGGAAAATTGTATTGCGCGCGTAAGGGTAGTCCACTTATTTTGGGAGTGGGGAACGATGAATATATTGTCGCTTCTGACGCGTCGGCAATCGTCAATTACACGAAAAAAATTATCTATTTAGAAGACTCTGAAATTGCTGAAATCACTCAGGACGGATTTAATATTTTCAATGCTAAAAATCATCGGGCGGACAAAAAGGTTGTCGAGGTGAATCTGACCGATGAGCAAGTGAAAAAACAGGGCTTCGCGCATTTTATGCTCAAAGAAATCCATCAGCAACCGCAGGCGGTGCGCAACGCTCTGCTTGGTCGAGTGGGAAAATTTTTGAGTGAAGAGGGTGGACCGATTCCCGGAGGACTCCTCGGCGTGGAAAAGCGCTTGAAAAAAATCAGAAGAGTGGTGATTGTGGCTTGTGGAACTTCCAGTTACGCGGGCCTGGCGGGAAAATATCTCTTGGAAGAATTTGCCGGGTTGCAAACGGAAGTGGAGCAGGCGAGTGAGTTTCGTTATCGCAAAACGACGATTGATGAGCGCACAGTCGTTCTGGCTATTTCTCAATCAGGGGAAACGGCGGACACGCTGGAAGCGATTCGCGAAGCCAAACTCAAAGGAGCGTTGACGATTGGAATTGTGAACACAGTTGGGTCAACGATCGCCAGGGAAACGGACGCCGGGATTTATTGTCATGCCGGACCGGAAATCGGCGTGGCTTCGACCAAAGCGTTTTCTTCTCAGCTTTCCATCTTGGTGCTAGTCGCTTTGACGCTTGGACGGCAAAGGCGGTTGTCTTTCTCTGAGTCAAAGATATTGGCGCGCGAGCTGGAAAAAATTCCGGAAAAGATTGAACTGGTTCTCAAGGAAAAAAACAAGATCAAAAAAATTGCCGAGAAATATGCGCACTACCGTGATTGGTTGTACTTGGGACGAAAGTATAGTTTTCCAATCGCTTTGGAAGGCGCACTCAAAATCAAAGAAATTTCCTATGTGCACGCGGAAGGCTATCCGGCCGGGGAGATGAAGCATGGACCGATCGCGCTCATCGATGAAAATTTCCCCTCTTTCTTTATCGCGCCGTCTGACAGCGTCTATGAAAAAACTTTTAGCGGAATGCAAGAAATCAAAGCGCGCAAAGGAAAAATTGTGGCCATTGCCACGGTGGGCAACAAAAAAATCAAAAACTTGGCGGATGATGTGATTTATATCCCCAAAACAATCGAAGCTTTTTCCGCTTTTCTCAGTGCCACCGCCGTGCATTTGTTCGCCTATTATGTCGGAACCGAAAAAGGTTATGATGTCGACCGACCAAGAAACTTGGCCAAGAGTGTGACGGTGGAATAGGATTCGAACCATAATTTTCTTGATTAAAGGATTAGCGTGATTTTTGTGAAAGCTTGTTGATTCGGCTCAATTTGACAATTAGGCTGGATTGTGCTATGGTTTTGGGTTATTAAGCTCATTCAAATCAGTGCTTTTTTCGGCATAAAATGGTGGGTAGAGCATTGATTTGGGTGGTTTAATATGCATATTAACAACTCATCACTACGAAAGGGGAAAAAATGAAGCCAAGTTTTTTGGTTGTTTCGGATGATTTGACGTTCCGGCATATCCTAATGGGTATACTCGTGGATTTATTTCCCGATTG